>OQVO01000654.1_pt1 | contig 10639 bp, 9 predicted proteins | sample 1691511 | NCBI WGS metagenome assembly OQVO01 (sample SAMN03418254, study PRJEB22391) | human gut metagenome | biome: human-gut; feature: organic feature; material: feces | host: Homo sapiens | place: Tanzania | collected 2013-01 | reverse complement strand
ATTTTTATACATAGCTTCGTCATCATCTTCCTTAAATAGCTCGCTATTCGCGTCAAATGATTCCTTGCTCTGTATAAAAATCCAAGAATGAAATCTGATAACGATTTAATCAGTGTTTCCCTAGAAAGCACACTCTCGCATATAAAAAGAGAAGCCTCGCGGCTTCTCTTTTCGCTTGTTTATTATTTGACAACAATATTGACGATTCTCTTCGGTACGACAATGACTTTCACGATGGTCTTGCCTTCGGTGAATTTCTGGATTTCCGGAAGAGCCTGGGCTTTTTCGCCGATTTCTTCGCGCGCCATAGCGACCGGGACGGAGATTGTCGCGCGGACTTTGCCGTTGACCTGGACAGCGAGTTCGACTTCGTCGACGACGAGAGCAGATTCATCGCAGGCCGGCCAGGCAGCCAGGTGGATGCTTTCTTCCTTCTGCCCTGCACTCTGCCAGAGTTCTTCGGTCATGTGCGGAACGAATGGAGCAAGGAGGATGAGAAGGTTTCTGACGAGCTCGCCGGAAAGGCTTGCCTCGATGGTCTCATGCGCTTCAATGAAACGGTACATATCATTTACGAGTTCCATGATGGCAGAGATCGCGGTATTGAAAGCAAATTTTCCATCCAGATCTTCGGTGACTTTCTTGATGGTCTGGTGCAGTTTTCTTCTGAGAGCGAATTCCTCAGAGGAGAGTTTGCCTTTTTCTTCAGTCTGGATGTCTTCGTACTTGCCGACGATGTTCCAGACGCGTTTCAGGAAACGATAAGAACCTTCGACGCCCTGGTCGGACCATTCGAGGTCTTTTTCCGGCGGAGCGGCGAAGAGGATGAAGAGGCGGGCGGTATCAGCGCCGTATTTACCGACAATTTCTTCTGGGGAAACGACATTGCCGACGGATTTACTCATCTTGCCGCCATCTTTCAGGACCATGCCCTGACAGAGCAGGTTCGTGAATGGTTCCGGATAGTCGACCATGCCTTCATCCTGAAGGACTTTCATGAAGAAGCGGGAATACAGCAGGTGAAGGATCGCATGCTCGATGCCGCCGATGTACTGGTCGACCGGCATCCAGTAGTTTGCCTTATCTTTAGCGAATGGTTCTTCGGTATTGTGCGGATCGCAGTAACGCAGGAAGTACCACGAAGAGTCGATGAATGTATCCATCGTATCAGTTTCTCTCGTAGCATCCGCGCCGCACTGCGGGCATTTGCAGTGGAGGAAAACTTCACTGGTTTCAAGCGGAGAGGTCGCACCAGCGACGAAGTTGACGTCTTCCGGCAGCTTGACCGGGAGGTCTTTTTCTGGGACAAGGACATTGCCGCAGTGCGGGCAGTGGATGATCGGGATCGGGCAGCCCCAGTAGCGCTGGCGGGAAATCAGCCAGTCACGCAGGCGGTAGTTCACTTTGCCTTCACCGATGCCCATGTCTTCGAATTTCTTGGTGATGGCTTCACGGGCTTCTCCAGATTTCAGGCCATCAAATTCTGCAGAATTCACAAGGACGCCGTCAGCGTCGTAAGCCTTGTCCATCTCGTCAAGGGAGAGGGAACCGGCTTTATTCTGGACGACGAGTTTCATCGGGAGGCTGTATTTCTTGGCGAAATCCCAGTCGCGCTGGTCGTGAGTCGGTACGGCCATGACAGCGCCGGTGCCGTATTCGTAGAGGACGTAGTTCGCGATCCAGATCGGCACGCGCTCGCCGGTCAGCGGATGGATGGCATAGCTGCCGGTGAACATGCCGAGTTTCGGCGCATCTTCCGCGGTGCGGACGATATCGTTTTCATTTCTCATCTTTTCGATGAATTCTTCGAGTTTTGCCTTTTCCGGGTTATTCGCGATGAGTTTTTCGACGAGCGGATGTTCCGGAGCGAGGACCATGTAGGTGACGCCGTAAACGGTATCGACACGGGTGGTATAGACCGGGATCTGATCATCCATGCCTTCGACTTTGAAGGAGAACTGCGTACCGGTGGAACGGCCGATCCAGTTTCTCTGCATGGTCTTTACGCGTTCCGGCCAGCCTGGCATGTGGTCGAGGTCAGCGAGGAGGCGATCAGCGTAGTCGGTGATCTTCAGGAACCACTGGGAGAGGTCTTTCTTGACGACTTCATTCTTGCAGCGCCAGCAGCGGCCTTCTTCGACCTGTTCGTTCGCCAGAACGGTGTGGCAGCTTTCGCACCAGTTGACTTTCGCTTCTTTCTTGTAAGCGAGGCCTCTCTTGTAGAAAATCTCGAAGAGTTTCTGGGTGTGCTTGTAGTAGTCTTCGCGGCAGGTCAGGACTTTTCTGTCCCAGTCATAGGACAGGCCGAGTTCTTTCTGCTGACGGGTCATGTTGTCGATGTTGGAATAGGTCCATTCCGCCGGCGGAATGCCGTGCTTGATCGCCGCATTTTCGGCTGGCATGCCGAAGGCATCGAAGCCCATCGGATGGATGACATTGAAGCCCTGCATCGTCTTGAAACGGGCAACGACGTCACCGATGGAGTAGTTTCTGACATGGCCCATGTGGAGGTTGCCAGACGGGTACGGGAACATTTCCAGTACATAGTATTTCTTTCTGTTCGGGTCAGAATGAGTTTCAAATGCTTTGGTGTCCTCCCAGATTTTCTGCCATTTCTTTTCGATCTGCTGAGGTACGTACTTTTCGTGCATAGTTTCACCTTCCAAATTTTTCGTTACTGTCGCCATTTTTGATAAAACAGTTCTTACTATTATAGAGCCTGCCGCGGGTAGCGTCAAATAGATTTTGGATTCTGAAAATGAGGTGTGAAGTTGCATCTGTAAGTGCTAAGGAAACGCTGATTAAGGAAGGCTTCAAAAGGGAAAGCCCTTTTCTAGTCTCGTGAAAACTTCGTCTTCAATAAAAAAGACAGCCTTTCGGCTGTCTTTTCACGCTCCAAGGATTCCCAGAATCTCTTCAAGGCTCTTTTTCCCAAAATATGTTTTTTCATCCATGATCAGGCAGGGAACGCTCATGATATTGTATTTTTTCTGCATATCCGGATAGTGCGCGAGATCATACACATCGACGGAGACGTTTTCGTTTTCCGCTGCGATGCGCTCGGCAGCAGCGACGAGGTCAGGGCACATGGTGCAGGAGAGAGAGACTGCGATTTCCATATGTACGGAACGTGAAATGGCTTTGATCCGCTGCTGGAGATCCCCCACATCCTGACCAGGGCCTGCCGCATTATAGAGTGCCAGAATAAAGGAGTTAAATTCATGCCCGCCGGGAACGCCGTGAAAACGGAGTCCGAGGTCCTTTCCTTCGGCGCTCTGGATGGAAATGGTGACGTCTGCATTTCCTGACCTCACCACTTCATAGGAAAGCGTATCCGAAAGGCCGGTAAGTTCCTTCACAAGGTTTTCGGCCTCGTCGGCTAGCAGGCTGCCATCGCGAGTGACCACGATATGAAGCGGACGCTCAAACCGAGCAAGGACGGGCGAGAGGGCTTCTCGCATCGCATCGTCCAGAAAAGCCCCGGCGGCAGCTTTTGTCTGAGCCTTTTCTTCCTGCTGCGTCTTTTTCGCCGTGTACGTGCGGCGGATGCCCAGCCGGCGGTACAGATTTCCCAGATACTTTTCCATGGATGTCGCAGCGATCGCGCCATCAGAAACAGCCGTCACGACCTGACGGAGCGGCTTCACGCAGATATCCCCCGCTGCGTAGACGCCGGATACATTCGTCTGTTGTTCGCGATCCGTCACAACATAGCCCGCAGGATCCAGCTCGACCTGCCCTTTCAGCAGGCCGCTCTCCGGCGCATAGCCGACGAAGACGAAGACCCCGAAAAAATCATCCGTTCCGGCTTCGCAGGCAGTCTCTTCCCCGCTATCCCGATTTCTCAGGACGACGCGACGGATCGCGCTGTCTCCTTCCACCCGTACGACTTCCGTGCGATAGGAAATCGTCACATCAGGGTGTTCTTTCAGCTCTTCAACCGCAGCCGTGGAAATCGAAAAATCTGCGCCGCGCACGATGACATGGACTTTCCGTGCGTACTTCGTGAGAAAAAGTGCTTCCTCGACCGCCGCATACCCGCCGCCGATGACGAAGATGTCCTTTCCAGTGAAGAACTCGCCATCACAGGTCGCGCAGTAGGCGACACCGTGTCCGCGAAATTCCATTTCCCCGGTAAAGCCCGCGAGCCGTGGATGTGCGCCGGCTGCATAGATGAGACCCATCGCCTCGAAGTCTCCGCGGTCGGTGTGTACCACTTTCGTATCACCGGCGAGTGAAAGCCCTATCACGTTCGCCGACAGGAATTCCGCACCGAAGGCCTCGGCTTGGCGTACCATTTCACGGGTCAACGCTTCGCCGTCTGTATTGAAAATGCCCGGGTAGTTCACTACTTCAGATGTGATCGTGATCTGTCCGCCCATCTTCTCTTTTTCGATGACAAGGACATGAAAACGTGCTCGTGCCATATAAATAGCGGCGGAGAGCCCTGCCGGTCCTCCGCCTACTATTATGGCATCATATCTTTTTTCCATGATGCCGCTCCTTTTTATAATTTTCCGACCAGATCAAAGGACGGTTTCAGCGTTTTTGCACCGGGCTGCCATTTAGCCGGGCAGACTTCATCGCCATGCTCATACACGAACTGGGCTGCTTCCACTTTGCGAAGCAGCTCGTCCGCATTGCGGCCGATGTTGCCTGCGCTCACTTCGTACAGTACGACCTCACCTTTCGGATTGATGACGAAGGTGCCTCTTTCTGTGAGGCCGGAGTCTTCGATGTAGATATCCAGTTCCTTGGACAGCTTGCCAGTCGGATCACCGATCATCGGGTACTCGACCTTGCCGACCGCCTGAGACGATTCATGCCATGCCTTGTGAACAAAGTGGGTATCGCAGGAAACAGAATAAATTTCACATCCGATTCTCTGGAAGTCAGCATACTTGCCCTGCAGGTCTTCAAGCTCAGTCGGGCACACAAAGGTGAAGTCCGCCGGATAGAAGAAGAGCACGCTCCACTTGCCGAGAAGATCCTTATCGGTTACTTCGATGAAATCGTTCTGCTGGAATGCATTCAGTTTGAATTCGTTGATTTTTTTACCGTTGAGAGACATTTGAGATTCCTCCTTATTAGAAATACTCTTTCGCCGAGGATTCATATCGAACCCTTGCGAAGCATATTTAACTTTCTGAATGTATTATAGCAGGTTCTTCGAGAAATTTCAATATGGTATTTTGAAAATTTTCGATTTCATGTATTTTACAAGTTTAAGGCGACTACAGGAAAATAGAAAAGAAAAATAATTCTAAGGAAACACTGATTAAATCGATTTCTGATTTTACGCTTTGCCTGAAAAGCTTGTGGAGTCAAACGCTGCGATATACTTGCTTTTCCCTTGCCCCTGTCACCAGTAACGCCTGCTTTCGTGCCTTCTCCACCGCTTCGGCGAACGTATTCCCGAAAAGTTCATGCGTCACATAGTCCGGCTCGATGGCCTCGACGATCTCTCTGGCTGCTCTCGTCTGAAACGGGTCATGGTGATCCAGCGAGGAAATGTGCTTCGTGATCACCTCATCCGTCAGTGTCTTTGGTACAATCCGAGGAAAATGTCGGATGTACGCCCCTGAGAGAGAACACGAAAGATGGATCCCTTTCACAAGCGTCCTCATATCTCCGAGGCTCTTTACCATCTTTTCGATATATCTTGCGGCCTCGCCTTCTGTTTGTAGATATGGATTTGTGATCATATAGTGCCCGCTGTCAAACATCAATCCCGTATGGGCGGCATCGTCCAGTCTTGTGAAAAAGTAATCCAGCTTTTCCGGCTCGAGCTTGTAAAGCCCCGGCCAAAAAATGTTTTCAAAAAGCACACAGACACCATCCGGAATGATTTCTTTCACTTCCTGATAGAGCGATGCTGTACAGCGGAGGACCTCCCAGTCATCATGATGGAAATGCCACGTAAAAGCTTCTTCGGTCGCGCAGTCCTGTACATGCCAGACCAGGTACCTGGGTTTTTCTGCAAGCGCTGCCTGGATATTCTTGCGAATCACGGACACCCAGCCGTCTCTGTCAAGCGCGCCATAGACTTTCCTGCGCTGCTCTTTCTGTGGATACATCCTCTCCAGCCAGACCTGATTTCCCTCATAGAAATCAAGCCAGCATGGCCAGAATTTCAAATGCGCTCCGACCGTCACCTGTGTGAATGGATTCTCCTCTGCCTTCGTCCCATATACCAGACTTTCCACGCCATCAAGTCCCGCGTCTTTTACAAGCTTTTGGATCGTTTCTTCCCGATCCCCGGGCATGCGATAATAGCTGATCAGCTGTTTCATCGTAGATTTTCCTTTGACTCATATTTGATATAAAGAAGCACTGATTCAATGGCAAAATCTGCGTTTCCAGAATCAGTGTTTCCTTAAGAAATTATTTCTTATCGAAAAAGCTATTGTACGCATCTACTGCTGCCTGTGCTTTTTTTACAGCTTCATTTCTTGCGTTTATGATAGCATTCGCATCATTCGTCGCTCCATCGATATAGTGCTGGCAGGCCTTCACATACTGATCGACTTCTTCTGCATATTTCTGAAAGGCAGCTACCTCCTGGAGTCCTTTCTCCGGCGGCACAGGTGCTGGCGGGAGGATGGCATCCGGGGATGGATACGCCTCCGTCATCTGCGTCGCTTCCGGATCGACCTCCGGAGTCGTACTTGGCTCATCTGCAAAAACACATCCCATACCAAGAAGGGCGAAGCTCAAAATCAATGCACCCATTTTCTTTTTCATATCCATCCCTCCTAAGGAAACACATAAAAAAGCCGCACGAAACCAAGATGGACTCCTCCATCCCGAGATCCTGCGGCCACTCTCTCGATGGCTTACGATCAGACTCTTTCTTTCAGGCGCTCTGACTTGGTTCCCTGCTCTCCCATGTCCCTGCGAAGGAACTGCCATGAGAGAACTCCCTATACAGTTGCGGAACAGTTCCGGAGTCTCACCGGATTCCCCTGTGAATTGGTTTTATCAGGGACGCACTGATTCCATCGTTGTCAGATTTTATTCTGCGATTGAATCAGCCTTCTCCTAACCTTCCCATAGCATATTCTTATTTTCTGCTAATGTCAAGGGAATCGCTGAGGTCATCTCAAAATCTGATGGATGAAGTATTTCTTCCAAAACGCCATCCTCCCACGAAAAAAGCAGAGCTTTCGCTCTGCTTTTCATATTCCTTATTCTGCTGCGATAAACATCGGATACAGCGGCTGATCGCCTTCATACATTTCGAAGGTGACATCCGGATAGGCTTTTTCTGCCTTCTCGATTTCCTTCTGACAATCTTCTTCCGAAAGATCCTTGCCGTAGTAAATGGTAACGATCTCGGTATCTTCATCAATGAGTTCACCAAGTACCTGCATGAAGCAGTCGGAAAGCTCCGGTACGGAGATGACTTCACAGCCTTTGACAAGCCCCATGAAGTCGTCCTTGTGAATGGTGGATTCACCGACGATGCTGTCACGTACAGCTGTCGTGATCATGCCGCTCCTGATGTCGGAAAGACGGTCGGTCATGGCATCGAGATTTTCCGCAATGGTGGCCTTGCCGTCAAAGACCATGGCTGCTGCCAGCCCTTCCATCGGGTTCGTGGATGGTACGATATGGACTTTTTCGCCAAGCATTTTCTTCAGCTGCTGCGCAGCAAGGATGATATTTTTATTATTCGGCAGGATAATATATTTCTCATACTGTCCATTTTCCATACCTGCCGAGAGCTCCTGCACGGATGGGTTCATGGACTGACCGCCGGAAACGACATCAGAGCCGGATTTCTCAAAAAGCTCTGTCCAGCCTTCCCCAGAAACGACAGTCAGAATCCCCAGCGGTTTCTTTTCCATTTTCTGCTGCTTTTCTTTATTTCTATGGAACTGATCGACCATGTTATCACACTTGATGTCATGGAGCGTTCCCCAGTCCGCTGCCATGTCTAGGACATGACCGGGACGCTGGGCGTGAATGTGGACCTTCACCAGATTATCGCCCGCAGCGACGATCATAGATTCCCCCCAGGAAGAAAGCTTCTGGCGGACTTCACGAGCGCTCACTTTGCATGGGCTGATGATGAATTCCGTGCAGTAGGGATACTCGATGGAGAAGGACTCTCCCTTCGCTTCCAGACGGCTGATGACCGGCTTCACATCGACTTCGATGTCTTCGACTTTCCCGGTCAGACCATTCAGGCAGCCCATCAGGAAGAAGATCAATCCCTGACCACCGGCATCGACAACATTCGCATCTTTTAAAATCTGCAGCTGCTCTGGTGTCTTAGCGAGTGCTTCTTCTCCCGCATCGATAGAGGCTTCCAGAATTTTGCTGAAATCCGTTTCCACGCGGTATACATCATGCGTTCCTTTGGCAATGCCGCGAGCCACGGAAAGAATGGTGCCTTCCACCGGCTTGGTAACGGCACGGTACGCATACAGAATGCCATACTGGAAAGCCTTGCTCATCTGTCCGCAGGAGGCGGTCTTCTTGCCATGCAGGCCACGGCTGATGCCGTGAATGATCTGCGAAAGGATGACGCCGGAATTTCCGCGTGCCCCCATAATAGCGCCGGCAGAGGCTTTCTCGGCGATGATGCCGACCGGCTCTTCCGGGCTGACTTCCGCGATCATGCTGTACATGGACTTCAGGGTATTCAGCATGTTATTCCCTGTATCACCATCCGGCACGGGGAAAACATTCAGCTGATTGATAATTTCATATTTCTTCTGGAAAAGCTGATACGCTCCCACCAGCATATTTTTGAAACAATTCCCATCAATAACGGTATACATCATTCTCTCCCCCATTTATTTGGCTCTTTCGAAAATGAATCCAGTAAGACCAGGTCCCAGATAGGCTGTCAGAACCGGTGTCGCCGTCGTGAGCGTAATGTCCATGTCCGGATACATTTCTTTCGCTTTGTCATAGAGCACCTTCGCTCCGGCTTCATTTTCAATGTGGACGATGCCGAGTCTCTTGAGCGGCTCCTGTTTTTTCAGATAATCGATCATGAGCGCATTTGCTTTTTTGGTCGTACGCACCTTCCCCAAAGCATCTACTTCATTGTTTTCATTCAGGTAAATCACCGGCTTGATTTTGAGAATGCTTCCGATGAGGCCGGCAGCCTTCCCGATGCGTCCTCCGCGCTTCAGATAGTCGATGGTATCAAGTGCGACGGTGAGTCCCGTCCGCATCGAGGCTTCTTCGAGCGCTTTTGCGATTTCCTCATACGAAAGGCCCTTCTCGATCATCTCCAGACCATCCTTGAGCAGATGGATCATGCCGATCGCCGTCGTTCTCGTATTGATGACCGTGATATTCTTGCGTCCCGACTGTCGGGCAGCCAAAAGCGCCCCGTTGTACGTGCCGCTGATGGTGGAGCAAAGACAGAGCACGATGATCGGGTCTTCGGCAGGAATATCAGAGAACATCTTCAGAAAATCACCGGTACTGGGCTGGCTCGTAGGGACCGATTTCTTCGTCGCTTCGGAATAATCGATGACAGCCTTGATGGTTGCCTCGCTTTCCGGTACGTAATTCTCTCCCATTTCAATGGTCAGGGAAATACAGTGTACATTCGGGTGAAGGGCTAGAAAATCTGCACCGACGCCGGAGGTACTGTCCAGAATCAAATGAATCATAGCAGTATGTTCCTTCCTATTGTTATTATGTTAGCAGTTAAGAGCTGGCATCCTGTGTAAGATGCATCATGAGCGAAATGACATATTACTCTCTGTGTCTACGCAAGGTCACAATGCATTTCTCATATCAAGCACATCCATGCCAGCCAAATGCATGGACGCACTGAAACGCATTACGCTTTTTTCTCTTTGGCTGCTTTTCTTTCCGCCTGACGTTCCTTGAATTCCTTCAGGAGCTGCTGATAATCATCATCATCGTAGCCATTGGTCGCAAGCATATATTCATGCAGCTTCTTTCTCTGTTTTGCTACGTTCAGCGCAGACAGCTCAAAAGGATCGAGGGAAATTCTTGCCAGCATTTCACCGGTCGAAGAATAGCCGACGATGCCTTCGCCAAGGATGTCCACCAGCTTCTGCTTCTTCACTTCTTCACAGAAGGTATGGAAAAACTTATCTGCTTCCTTCGCCATACTGTCGCGAAGACGCTTGTACTCTTCGCCTTTGTCTGCAGGAATTTTGAAACCGTCAATCATGACATATTTTTCTGGTAAATTAAACATTTTATCACCTATTCGATTTTATAATTATCCACTCTGAACTTATAACAAGAAAGTCCCAAAATACATATAAAAAATGCATAACCATATTTTACCTAATTATTTATATTTTCTATAGCCGCTTTTATTTCTTTTTCTATAAGTTTTTTATTTAAAATTTCGTATCTATTTTTTCCGTTTATTATTAATGTTCCTCTATCTATAATTCCATATTTTTGTATATAATCAAAATCTTTCCCAGCATAATATATTCTTAATTCCATTTTATCCTCGTATGTTTTTTGAAGTTCATTTAAATACTCCGAATAACTGTCGCAGGTAGGACAAGTATTTATAAATTCAACTAATATTTTAGACATATAAAATCCTTAAAAATTAATTTAAATAATTGCATTATTAATAAATTAAATATTTTATTAATAATAAAAAGAATAAAGAAAATAA
>OQVO01000653.1_pt1 | contig 10646 bp, 15 predicted proteins | sample 1691511 | NCBI WGS metagenome assembly OQVO01 (sample SAMN03418254, study PRJEB22391) | human gut metagenome | biome: human-gut; feature: organic feature; material: feces | host: Homo sapiens | place: Tanzania | collected 2013-01 | reverse complement strand
GTTATTGGAGAATGAATTATGCCGACTATTGAATCTCGTTTAGTAGCAGACTATGTGCAATGGGATGACCCACTTACAGACAACAGATGCCTAAAGGTCATCGTGATCTTGGATGGTGAAGTTTTGCATGAAGTGAATTTCACCTTTAAAGAGTTGATCAACTTAGGTTATTGGGATCAGGATTTTCAAACCATAGCAAACAAGGTGCTACTCAGTGTATTAGAGGAGTGGCCTACATGCGACCAAACTTCGACTTCGGAGCTACAGTATCGGAAGACAATAATCTCACCCTGTGGCCAACTGAAGGTAATCGAATCGCTTTAATAGATGCTGATATGCTACCCTACATCGTAGGTTATACAATCAGTGACATGACTTACGTACGAGCCACAACTCGTGTTAAGTCAGGACAAGTCCCATCAATCAAAGATACACCTGAGTGTAAGCAAGCGTGTGACCGTGTGGACTCCTTGCTTAACTCTTGGGTGTATGCAGCAGAGTGTGATGCAGCCAAGTTATTCATGACGAAATCAGAAGCTAACTTCCGTGTTCGCCTAGCATTCACCAAACCTTATAAGGGCCAACGTAAGACCGAGAAACCTCCGTTTTTCTATGAATTGCGAGAGCATCTCTTAGAGGTTCACGGTGCAATCTTGGCAGATGGTGAAGAGGCAGATGACCTCATGAGCATCGCACAATGGGACAGCCACCGCCGCTTCCAGCAAGATACAGGTAACGAGTTCCCTATCGGTAGTCCAGAGCATAAAGCATTCTCTGATACTTGCATCGTTTCCTTAGACAAGGATTTGATGATTGTTCCCGGTTGGCACCTTCAGCCGGGCCAAGAGAAGAAATGGGTAGAGCCTATGGGTTGGCTTGAGTTACGCCGCAAGGCTAATGGTCAAGTCAAAGATCTAAAAGGTGCTGGCCTCATGTTCCACTATGCACAAATGATTATCGGTGACGACATTGATAATTATGCTGGCATACCCGGACGTGGTGCTAAGTATGCCTATGATCTTCTCAAGAATTGTAAGACAGAGAAAGAGTTGTACGTGGCAGTGCTTGGTGCTTACAAGGCTAAGTTCGGACATGGACAAGTTAAGATTAAGAATTACCGAGGAGGTTATCGTATCGGCAAAGCCTTTGACCTGATGCTTGAATGTGGTCGCTTGGCACACATGGCAAAATTCAAAGGGGATATATGGCGAGCCGATAAGAACCCAATCTTGTGGGGAGATGATGCGGAATGGTTAGTAAACTAAAATCATCGGAGGTAGCAGCTTATAAGAAGGAATTGCTAGAGAAGCAAGGATGGAAGTGCCCTCTATGTGGTGGCAGCCTCAAAGCTGTCACACCTGTAAACCGTGTACTTGATCATGACCATGAGACAGGATTCTGCCGTGCTGTTGTATGCCGAGGGTGCAATGTTGCAGAAGGGAAGATTAAGGGTGTTATCTCTGGTTATGGTAAGGCGGGTAATAACCGTTACTTCCAGCTTCAATGGCTAGAGCGGCTATATGAATACTGGAAGTTACATAGTACGCCTCAGACAGATAAGTTATATTACAAACATCAAACGGAGGCAGAGAAGCGCGAGGCTAAGAACCGTAAGGCACGCCTTGCTTATGCAAGAAAGAAAGGAGTATGATATGGGCTGTATAGACCACGGGCATTATAAATGCTTAAATCAATTAGGTTACTACAGGTCGTGGCATAAACCTAGTAAGAAGTTACAATTACTTCATCGCGTGGTCTATGCAGAGCACCACGGCCTTTCTATAGAGGATATAAAGGATGTAGTGATTAGACACACTTGTGATAATGCAAGATGTATAAACCCTGCACACTTAATATCTGGTACACAGCAGGACAACATTCAAGACATGATAGATAGAGGCAGGCGTGCTAGCTTTGCAGGCGAAAAGAATAATCGCGCTAAACTGACTTGGGATGTTGTACGTGCTATCAGGGCAACATATGTTGCTAATAAGAAGGGTGAGAGGTTACGACTGGCTAAGCTATATAATGTCTCACCCGCTACCATTAGTGATATTGTAAGCGGGAGGGTTTGGAAAGAATAATGGGTAAGATTAGAAACTTGTTTACTAATAAGGAGGTAGAAGAAGCAGTTGAAAGTGCAAAGCGAGATAATGGCACTATCAACTACCGCCTGATGGCGTCTATTCTCTCAGATAATACACATGGAACTACAGTTACAAGGCAGCTTGCAAAGTATTGGGCCAAACAGTTTGAAAAGCGGAAGAAGAATGGCAAGGCATATGAAACCTTGGTTATTGCGAACCGCGCTATCAAAGAAGAACGTAAGCTCAGGACTCCTGACCGCTACGAGGATTTGGCTGTTGTACCACTGCCTGACTCGTCTCATCGAAGTGTACTGGTAATCCCTGATACTCATGCACCTTATGAGCATCCAGATACTTTAGAGTTTCTGGCAGCAGTAGCAGCACGTTACCGTCCAGACACTGTAGTTCATCTTGGTGATGAGGCGGATAAGCACGCACTTTCATTCCACACGTCAGATCCGAACCTAGACAGTGCTGGCATGGAGTTAGAGAAAGCGCGGGATTTCATGCGTAAATTACACAAGATGTTCCCTGTGATGCGCATCTGCCACTCTAATCATGGCTCCTTACATTTCCGTAAGGCTAGTGCTCATGGCATCCCTGTGCAATATCTGCGTACCTATCGTGAAGTCTTCTTCCCGAATGGGGGTGGCGATCAGTGGGATTGGCAGCATACGCATGTGCTTGAGTTGCCGAACGGTGAACAGGTGGCATTCAAGCATCAACCTGCTGGCGCTGTCCTAGCAGACGCAGCGCATGAGCGTATGAACCTTGTGTGTGGTCACTTGCATGGTAAGATGTCTGTGGAGTATGCACGTAATACGCATGAGCAGTATTGGGCTGTGCAGGGTGGTTGTCTGATTGATGAGTCATCTCGCGCATTTGCCTATGGTCGCGAGTCCAAGTACAAGCCAGCATTAGGTTGTGTGGTTATACTGGATGGTGTGCCTCATATTGTCCCGATGCAGACCAATAGTGATAATCGGTGGGTTGGTCAGATTTAGTTGACACTATAGAACAAAGGGCAGGTCTTAACTTGCCCTTGATTGTATAGGGAATGGAGGAATTAATTATGTCAAAGATTAATTTTAATACTGGTGAATACGTAGTACGCCGTGCAGCTTACCGAGATGCCAGCTGGAATAGCTTATGTGCAAGGTTAGGTAAGAAACCGGATGAGGTATTCAAGGTAGCAGGAGTGCAATTTGGTTACTCATCGATTGAGCTGGAGGGTGTCGAAAAACGAGAATGGTACTCACCTTACTTTGAGAGAGTAGCAACTCCACCAGTTGTGTGTGAATCCAACATGTTGGACAACAACATGGTCACTAAGCCGAAACACTACGAATTCTTCGAAGGTGTAGAAGCAATTACTATAATTGCCCGTAGCATGACCGAGAAACAGTTCGCAGGGTACTGCATGGGTAATGCTTTGAAATATCGTCTGCGTGCAGGTAAGAAGCTCAATACTGAAGAAGACCTGAAGAAAGCAGATTACTACAAAGAGTTATTCCAGAAGCATCGTCACGAATGTATTGATGAGGATATTTAATATGAATATCTTTGAGTTCCTAGGTCTTCCAGAAGACCACCGCAATCACCCATTCATGCTGGTGAAACATCGCGGTGAAGTGCCTGAGAAGAAACTTACATTTCCATGTTATGCACAGGTGAAACGAGATGGGATATTTAGCGCTACAGTTGTGCGTGCTGATGGTGTTGTCGGCATCTTTGGACGTACTGGTAAAAAGTTGGCTAACGTCGAACAGTTGGAAGCAGCTTGTAGGGATTGGCCTGCTGGTGTGTATCTTGGGGAGTTGCAATCTATGGCTCTTGATGTATACCTTGAGTCCCTCTCTGGAGTTATTAATCCGAACAGAACTGAGCCACTTGATTTCCTAGGCCAGCAGATTAAAGACAACCTGTATATTGACTTCTTCGATATGTTAACTATTAAGGCATTCCATGATGGATTCACTAATGTTTCTTATCTCAAACGTTACGATGCTTTACATCGTCGCATCGGCGCTCATCTTAGCGGGTGCAACGCTATCCTTCCTATTACTCCTTGCCATAATGAGCGAGAAGTTGAAGCGTTTGCACAAGAGCAAATAGATGCAGGCCGAGAAGGTGCTGTGTTTAAACTGGACTGCGATTATGAAGCAGGCCATAAGGGTTATCGTCAGACTAAAGAAGTCCGTAAGGTAACTTATGATCTTACTTGTATTGGCTTCGAAGAAGGCAAAGGTAAGTACAAAGGTAAGGTAGCTAACCTCATTTTCAAATGGAAAGGAGGCAAGACAATCAAAGCTATGTTAGGTAAAGGGTGGACTCATGCAGATGCAGAACAGATGTTCCACGATATTAAACATGGCGGACGATTGAATGTCATTGGTAAAATCTTTGAAGTCAAAGGTCTTCAGGATTCAAGCAAGGGCAACATTCGTCTGCCCAAATGCGGAGAATTAAGACATGACAAAGATGAACCAGATTTCTTTTGATAGCATGAAGGCAACTCGTGCAGTTGAGGTAGCAGAGGCTATCTTCGAAACTTTATCCTGTGGCATGGAAGTGCCATATACTTTACTGGCTGATGCAGAAGAACTTGGTCTTTCTGTAGAAGCTATCCAAGAGAAGGTAACTGAGTTATACGGAGAGCCAGAAGATGAAGACACTCTGTATTGAGCATAAACAAAAAGGTAATAAATGGGGTTATGCTAAAACTAATCGCAAGATTAATGGTAAATTAAAAGGTGTACTTTTGCATCGCGCCATATATTGTGATCATAACAATGTCACCTTTGACTCAATAGCTGGCCTTGAAGTCAGACATAAGTGTGATAATCCTAGATGCATTAACCCGTTGCATTTGGAAATAGGAACACACGCCGACAATATGAATGACATGAAAGTGAGAGGAAGAGCACCAAGAGGTTCACGCTCTGGTAATGCGAAGATGACGTGGGATTCTGTGCGAGAATTACGAAAGTTATATGCAACAGGTAATTATACTCAAATGCAATTAGCTGTAAGATTCAACATTAGCTCATCACAAGTTGGTTATATTGTTGGAGGCAAGCAATGGGTGGAGTGAAGAAGAAACCGACGATTTCATTTGAAGGGATGGAGATGCTTAAGAGGGTTCTCACGCCATCTTCTCCGAAGCTAACTAAGACTCATGAAGAATTAATAGTTGATGAAGTGAAGCGTTACATCATGGAATGTGTCAAAGCACAACTGGTGGTTCAATGATACGTCCAGCTTCATTCCTAGATATTCCTGAGATTATAAACCTTGGGAATAAGTATGTGGAAGAGGAAGTCAAGGTTGTGGCCCACCACTCAGCCTCATGGAATGCAGAACAAAGCGCACATAACCTTTGTGCATCTCTAAGTAGAGAGGATTTATTTCTATGGGTGGCTGTTGATGAAGGGCAGATTGTCGGTTTCCTATGGGCTGGCTATCATGAGTTAGCACCTTGGACAACTGTAAGGGTTGCCTCTGATATTCTCTTCTACATTGTACCAGAGAAGCGAGGGACACTGCTTGGTATGCGACTAATCAAAGCCTTTAAACAATGGGCTAGTGAAAACGAGTGTGCCGAGGTTCGCCTGTCTATCGCCTCTGGTATTAATGAAGAACGTGTCGGACGTATGTATAAGCGACTTGGCTTTGAACCGTTTGGCACTGTGTATAACCTGAAGTTCTAAGGAGATAACATGGGTGTTGTAAAGAAAGCATTTAAGGCTGTAGGTCTTGCTCAAGATGCACCACGTATTGAAGCTAAAGTACCAGCGCAACAGCTTGAGCGCACACCAGAGACTGAAGCTGAAGATATTCAGATTGGTGCAGGCGACGATGCCACTGCTTCTGCAAAAGGTAAGCGCGGCCTTGTCCGTCCAGTGGCCTCTAGCCTGAAGGTGTAATATGAAACAGAGCACAGATTTGGAGTATGGAGGTAAGCGGTCTAAGATACCTAAGCTATGGGAGAAATTCTCCACTAAACGTAGCTCTTTCCTAGATAGGGCAAAGCATTACTCCAGATTAACCTTGCCCTATCTGATGAATGACAAAGGTAATAATGAGACTTCGCAGAATGGATGGCAAGGTGTAGGTGCTCAGGCAACTAATCATCTAGCCAACAAATTAGCGCAAGTGCTATTTCCTGCGCAGCGTTCCTTCTTCCGTGTAGACTTAACTGCACAAGGTGAGAAGGTTCTTAACCAGCGTGGCCTGAAGAAGACAGAGCTAGCTACGATCTTTGCTCAAGTAGAAACACGGGCGATGAAAGAGTTAGAGCAACGTCAATTCCGTCCTGCTGTAGTAGAAGCATTCAAGCATCTTATTGTTGCTGGTAGCTGTATGCTATACAAGCCGAGCAAAGGTGCAATCAGTGCAATCCCGATGCATCACTATGTTGTTAACCGTGATACCAATGGCGACCTGTTAGACATTATCTTACTACAAGAGAAAGCCTTACGTACATTTGACCCAGCTACACGGGCTGTAGTAGAGGTAGGCTTGAAAGGTAAGAAGTGCAAGGAAGATGACAGCATTAAGCTGTACACACATGCTAAGTATCTTGGTGATGGCTTTTGGGAACTCAAGCAATCTGCTGATGATATTCCTGTTGGTAAGGTTAGTAAAATCAAATCAGAAAAGCTACCTTTCATCCCACTTACTTGGAAGCGTAGCTATGGTGAAGATTGGGGTCGTCCTCTTGCAGAGGATTACTCTGGTGATTTATTCGTTATCCAATTCTTATCTGAAGCAGTTGCCCGTGGTGCTGCACTGATGGCAGACATTAAGTACCTGATTCGTCCGGGTGCTCAGACTGATGTTGACCACTTTGTTAACTCTGGCACTGGTGAAGTCGTCACTGGTGTAGAAGAGGATATCCATATTGTACAGTTAGGTAAGTACGCAGACCTCACACCTATTAGCGCGGTTCTAGAGGTGTACACTCGCCGTATCGGTGTTGTCTTCATGATGGAGACAATGACACGCCGTGACGCCGAACGTGTTACTGCTGTAGAAATCCAGCGAGATGCGTTAGAGATTGAGCAGAACATGGGTGGTGTATATTCCCTCTTCGCTACTACTATGCAATCGCCAGTAGCGATGTGGGGTCTGCTGGAGGCAGGAGAGTCATTCACGAGTGAACTAGTTGACCCTGTAATTATCACAGGTATTGAAGCATTAGGTCGTATGGCTGAACTGGATAAGTTGGCAAACTTTGCTCAATACATGTCGTTACCTCTGCAATGGCCTGAGCCTGTCATAGCTGCTGTGAAATGGCCTGATTATATGGATTGGGTTCGTGGTCAAATCTCTGCTGAACTGCCATTCCTTAAATCTGCTGAAGAGATGGCACAAGAACAGGAGGCACAGATGCAAGCACAGCAAGCACAGATGCTTGAAGAAGGTGTGGCTAAGGCTGTACCGGGTGTAATTCAACAAGAACTTAAGGAGGCGTAATGTCTTTCTCATTTACTGAACCATCAACCACTCATCCTACTGCTGAAGAGAATCCGGTAGAAACCAAGGAGGTAACAACTGATGCTGCTACTACTGATGTTCCTGCTGACGCTAGTCCTGATGTACAAGATGACACTGCTGGTGCGCAATCTGCTGAAGACACCGGAGGAGAAACTTCTGGACAGCCTCCAGAAGAAGGAGACAATGGCGGAGAGAATGGTGAATCTAAGCCAGATGATACCAAGGTCGACACTGAGGAAGTGCAATACTTCTTCGGAGAACACGAAGTAACAGTAGATATTCCTCAGGATGTAACTGATAGCCTTAAAGAGAAAGGCATTGATGCTAAGCAGGTTGCCAAGGAACTATATGCTAAAGATGGCAAGTTTGAACTGTCAGATGCAACCAAGCAGAAGTTGTATGATGCCTTTGGAAAATTTGCAGTAGACGCTTACCTGTCTGGACTCAAGGCGCAGAACGAGGCATTCTTCCTGAAGGAAGCCAATGCTGCCAAAGAACTGGAAGCCGCTAATACTCAGCGCTTCTCTGATGTTTCCAAGGAGGTTGGTGGAGAAGAAGGGTGGTCACGTCTTGAGGCGTGGGCACTTGAAGCACTATCAGATGATGAGCTCACGGCCTTCAATGCTGTGATGGAATCTGGCAATCAATACCTCCAGCAATACGCTGTGCGTGAGCTGGAGAGTCGTCGTAAGTCCGCACAAGGTGATGACAAGCCTAGCCTGATTGAGCCTTCTGCACCTGCTGTCGCATCGGAAGATAATGGACCTCTGTCTCGTGAGCAATACCTCCGTGAGATGATGACTATTGGCTCTCGCTTCGGTACAGACAAGAAAGCTGCTGCTGAGTATCAGGCTAAGCTGGATGCTCGCCGCCGTGCGGGTATGGCTCGCGGACTCTAATTCGTATTTACTGGACACTATAGAAGGGAGAAATGTCTCCCTAATTATCAATCTGATTTATAAGGAGGTTTATTAATGTCTACGCCGAATAACCTGACCAACGTTGCAGTCTCCGCTTCCGGTGAGGTAGACAGTCTTCTCATTGAGAAATTCAATGGCAAGGTAAATGAGCAGTACCTGAAAGGTGAGAACATCATGTCTTACTTCGATGTTCAGACCGTAACTGGCACTAACACTGTGAGCAACAAATACTTGGGTGAAACCGAGTTACAGGTGCTGGCTCCGGGTCAATCTCCGGCTGCAACCTCTACTCAGGCCGATAAAAACCAGTTGGTAATTGATGCCACTGTTATCGCTCGTAACACTGTTGCACACTTGCATGATGTACAGGGCGACATTGATAGCCTGAAGCCGAAGCTGGCCACTAACCAAGCCAAGCAGCTTAAGAAGATGGAAGATGAAATGCTGATTCAGCAGATGCTGCTGGGTGGTATTGCTAACACTCAGGCTAAGCGTACCAATCCGCGTGTGAAAGGTCATGGCTTCTCTGTGAATGTAGAAGTAAGTGAAGGTGAAGCACTGGTTAACCCTCAGTATGTGATGGCAGCGGTAGAGTTTGCTCTGGAGCAGCAGCTTGAGCAGGAAGTTGACATCTCCGATGTAGCTATTCTGATGCCATGGCGTTATTTCAACGTACTGCGTGATGCAGACCGTATCGTTGATAAGAGCTACACTATCAGTCAGTCTGGTGCTACCATTCAGGGCTTCGTGCTGTCTTCCTACAACTGTCCGGTGATTCCGTCTAACCGCTTCCCTAAGTATGCTCAGGGCCAGAAGCATCATTTGCTGTCTAATGAAGACAATGGTTATCGTTATGACCCGATTGCAGAAATGAATGGTGCTATTGCTGTACTGTTTACTGCTGATGCCTTGTTAGTGGGCCGCTCTATCGACGTAACGGGTGACATCTTCTATGAGAAGAAAGAGAAGACCTACTATATTGATACTTTTATGTCTGAAGGTGCAATCCCTGACCGCTGGGAAGCAGTGTCTGTTGTTACCACAAAACGTGAGACTACTGGCACTGTGGCTTCTGGTCAAGGTGCCCAGCACACTCAGGTTCTTAACCGTGCACAGCGCAAAGCTGTATACGTCAAGAGCGCTAACCCGGCAGGCGCTGCTGCTGGCCTGTCTGCTGAAGACTTGGTATCTGCTGTCCGTGCTGTAATGGTTAATGACATTAAGCCGACTGCACTGAAACCAACTGAGTAATACCTATGCCCTATCTACCTCTGCGTAGGTAGGGTTCTTTTTGTTAGGAGGATTCATGCCTGTAATTAAACAAACCAGTAAAATTGGACCCCTGATGGAAGATGTGGCCTTCCAGATTATTGATAGTAAACTTGAAGCGGTCAACTTGTGTATGCGAGCTATTGGTCGTGAGGGTGTGGATTCTCTCGACTCAGGCGACCTAGATGCAGAAGATGCAAGCAAGATGATAGATATTGTATCTCAGCGCTTCCAGTATAATAAAGGTGGTGGTTGGTGGTTCAACCGTGAACCTAACTGGCAGCTTGCACCTGATACTAATGGAGAAGTTAACCTTCCTAACAATTGCCTTGCTGTGTTGCAATGTTATGCTTTAGGTGAGAGAAAAGTACCCATGACAATGCGCGCAGGTAAGCTCTACTCCACATGGAGTCACACTTTCGATATGCGCAAGCATGTTAATGCTAACGGTATGCTACGTCTCACTCTGCTTACCTTGCTACCTTACGAACACCTCCCTACAAGTGTAATGCAGGCAATCGCATATCAGGCTGCTGTCGAGTTTATTGTATCCAAGGATGCAGATAAGACTAAACTGGTTACTGCACAGCAAATTGCTACGCAACTCCTTATGGATGTACAGTCTGAACAGATGTCACAGAAGCGACTAAACATGCTAGTACACAACCCTACGCAGCGTCAGTTTGGTATCATGGCTGGTGGTTCTCAGAATGTACCTGCTTACTCTCATTCACCTTATGATAGCTGGACACTTCGTCCGTGGGAGGATCGTTAATGGAAGTACAAGGTTCATTGGGCAGACAAATCCAAGGTATTAGCCAACAACCACCAGCAGTGCGTTTGGATGGTCAGTGCACATCCATGATTAATA
>OQVO01000652.1_pt1 | contig 10654 bp, 8 predicted proteins | sample 1691511 | NCBI WGS metagenome assembly OQVO01 (sample SAMN03418254, study PRJEB22391) | human gut metagenome | biome: human-gut; feature: organic feature; material: feces | host: Homo sapiens | place: Tanzania | collected 2013-01 | reverse complement strand
ATAAATTCGTAAAATCACTGTCACTTGAGTTAACAATGTTGACAATATAGGTTATCGTTTTATCTCTTTCGTACGTATCGGAAAGAGCTGTTTTACTGACGGTAAGGACCTGAACGATTTCACCCGTAACAATATTTGAGTTTACAACATTATCGTTATATGACAATGTTGCCTGATTTGTGAATAATGCCATAAGAAAACCTCCTTGATTTTGAAGCTATTGCTTCCGTTACATTATATGACAGTGAAAATAAAGTGTTATAAACCCTGAAAATGCCTATTTAAGGCTTTATTTTTTATTTTTTGTGTGATATAATCATTCTGTAAAATTGTGTAAAAGGAGAGATTCTAAATGGCACACTTCATTTTTTCCGCTTTCAGTGATGAATCCGGAGAAAGCTCAATCAAGGGTCAAATTGATGCTTGTAAAGCAAACAGTATTTCCGAAATGGAGCTTCGTGGTTTCGGCAAGGAGCTTAACATCAACAATATGACTGTCGATCAAGCCAAGGAGATCAAAAAAACAATTGACGATGAGGGCATGAAGGTTGCCTCGATTGGCTCAGCTTACGGAAAAATCAATATCAAGGACGATTTTGAACCGCATTTTGAAGCATTTAAAAATACGGTTGAAGTTGCAAAAATCCTTGAGGCTAAATATATCAGAATTTTCAGTTTCTTCTTTGACAAAGAGGACAGCTATGATGATTATAAGGAAGAAGTGTTCCGCCGAGTTAAGACAATGGTTGACTATGCCGACGAAAACGGCATAATGTGCTGCCATGAAAACGAAAAAGGAATATACGGCGACACGGCAGAGCGCTGCCTTGAGGTTCTTGAAGCCTGCGGCGGTAAATTAAGAGCTGTTTTTGACCCGGCTAACTTTGTTCAGTGCGGCGTCGATACTCTCAAGGCTTATGAACTTCTTGAGGATTATATCGAATATATGCACGTCAAGGACGCAATGTATTCCGACGGTCAGGTTGTTCCTGCCGGAGAGGGTGAGGGAAATGTTGAAAAGATAATCGGAAAGCTCTCATTCAAGTGGAAAAGAATTATCCTTTCGCTTGAGCCTCACCTCAAAGTGTTTGAAGGCTTTGACTCGCTTGAAAACGATGACGAAACCAAGAAGGGTATGGACAAGCATACCTATGCTTCATATAAAGAATCCTTCAAGGCTGCCGCAGATGCCATGCACAGGCTTGTTGAAAAAGCTCAGCCTATACGCACGGGTATTGTCGGTGTAGGAAATAGGGGATCGAGCCATATCCGCAATTTCCTTGACGGCGAAATGAGCGAGATGAGAGTTACGGCAGTTGCCGATATCAACCCCGAGAGACTTGAATGGGCGAAGAAAAATGTTCCCTGGGCTAAGAGATATTCAACTGCCGAGGAGCTTTTTAAAAGCGGTGAATGTGACGCTGTTATAATTGCCGTTCCCCACTATTTCCATCCGCCTTATGTCATCGAGGCTCTCAAAAACGGACTGCATGTTGTATCGGAGAAGCCGGCGGGCGTTTATACAAAGCAGGTTCGCGAGATGAACGAGTTTGCCGCTAAGAGCGACAAGGTGTTTGCAATGATGTTCAATCAGCGTACAAACTGCGTTTTCAGAAAGATGAAAGAAATTGTTGACAGCGGAAAATACGGTGAAATTCGCCGTGTGAACTGGATAATCACCGACTGGTACCGCACCCAGGCATATTATAATTCGGGCGGATGGCGCGCAACCTGGGCAGGCGAGGGCGGCGGCGTTCTCCTTAACCAGTGTCCGCACCAGCTTGACTTGTGGCAGTGGATCTGCGGAATGCCCTCAAAAATCCGTGCATTCTGCAACGAGGGCAAGTGGCATGATATCGAGGTTGAGGACGACGTTACGATTTATGCCGAGTATCCGAACGGAGCAACGGGCGTTTTCATCACCACGACCGGAGATTACCCGGGTACAAACAGATTTGAAATTACGCTTGATAAGGCTAAAATTATATGCGAGAAGGCTGAGAAAATCACGCTTATCGAGCTTGAGGAAGGTCTGACACACAATATACAAAATGCCAAGGACGGCTTTGTAAAAATCGAAACTCATACTGTTGATGTTGAGACCGACGGAAGGAACGAGCAGCATCCCGGTGTTCTCAATGCGTTTGCAGGAAAGATTCTTCACGGAACTCCGCTTGTCGCCGACGGCAAGGAGGGCATTAACGGACTTACAATTTCCAATGCCGCTCATCTTTCAAGCTGGACAAATGAAACGGTTTCCATTCCTTTTGACGAGGATAAATATTACGATTTGCTCATGGAGCACGTTAAGAACTCCAAAGCAAAAACAAACGTTGTCGAGCAGGTTGCCGACGATATGAGCGATACATACTGAGGTGTTTTATGAGGGTTTCTGTTATAGGCTGCGGCAACATTGCGCAGGTTCATTTGGAGATACTGAATTCCATGGAGGGAATCGAGATTTCGTCGGTTGCCGATATCGTTGAGGAAAAAGCAGACAAGGCTGCCGAAAAATACGGTTGCAAGGCATACTATGATTATATAAAAATGCTTGATGAGGATCACCCTGACGCCGTGCATATCTGCACTCCGCATTATCTTCATGTTGAAATGTCGGTCGAGGCTCTTTCAAGGGATATCCACGTCCTTTGCGAGAAGCCGTGCGCCATGAACAGGGAGGAGCTTGCGAAAATCCGCATGGCTCAGCTCATGAGCACGCATGAATACGGCGTTTGCTTCCAGAACCGCTACAATTCATCTGTAAGAGCGATAAAAAATACTCTTGAAACAGGGAAATACGGCGCAATTAAGGGCGCAAGGGCGGTTGTCCAGTGGTGCAGGAACGAGGATTATTATTCCGATGATTGGCACGGAACGCTCAGAAAAGAGGGCGGCGGTGTTGTCATAAATCAGGGAATCCACACGCAGGATCTGCTTCGATATCTTGTCGGAAGTGATGTTGTCAGCGTTACGGGACATATTGCCAACGACCATTTGAAGGATAAAATCGAGGTTGAGGACACTGCTCACGCAAGGTTTGTTTTTGCAAACGGAGCAATAGGTCTTTATGATGCAACGACGGCCTTCAGCCTTAACGCAAAGCCTATAATTGATATTTTCTGCGAGAGAGCGACGCTCAGGGTCGAGGGTGACAATGCCTGCGTTATTTATAACAACGGCGAAATTGAGCTTCTCGGCACCGAAAGCGATATCGCAAGGGGTAAGGATTACTGGGGCAGCGGCCATGAGGCTCTTATACACGACTTTTATGATTGTATTGCCTCGGACAGCAGATTCCCGATAGATTCCCATGAGGGCGGCAAGTCCGTTGAGGAGCTTGCGGCGATTTATGAGTCCTCAGAAAGCGGAGAAGAAGTTATTCTCGGAAAGAGGTGATCTTATGCAGATGACAATGCGATGGTTCGGCGACGGTAAGGACACCGTTTCGCTTGAGCAGATAAGACAGGTGCCCGGCGTGGCAGGCGTTGTGCCTGCTTTGCACACCTTGCCGGCAGGAGAGGTTTGGCCGCTTGATATGATTCTTGATATGAAAAAAGAGATCGAAGCGGCAGGACTTACAATGGAGTGTATTGAAAGCGTCAATGTTCACGAAAGCATAAAGCTCGGTGACGGCGATGCCGATAAATATATCGAAAACTACAAGGAATGTATCCGAAATCTTTCCAAGGCGGGAGTGAAGGTAATTTGCTACAATTTCATGCCTGTTTTTGACTGGACAAGAACCGATCTTGCAATGGATATGGGCAACGGCGCAACCTGCCTTTGCTATGACGGAAAGCAGGTTGAGGGCAAAAGCCCCGAGGATATGTTCAGGGAGATCGACAGTAACTCCAACGGCTATGCGATGCCGGGCTGGGAAACGGAGCGCATGGGCGAGATAAAGGAGCTGTTCCGAAAATATAAAAACATCACGCATGAGGATATGTGGAGAAATCTCAGGCATTTCCTCGAAGAAATCATTCCCGTTTGCGAGGAATGTGATGTTAAAATGGCTATTCATCCCGATGATCCGCCGTGGGATATTTTCGGGTTGCCGAGAATTATAAAAAATATTGATGATATAAGACGTTTTCTTAATCTTGTTGATTCGCCGTATAACGGACTGACCTTCTGCACAGGCTCTCTCGGAGCAAGTACGGATAACGATTTGCCGGCGATGATAAGAGAGGTCGGCGACAGGATTTATTTTGCCCACCTGAGAAACGTAAAAATAAAAGACCGCCGGTTCAATGAAACCTCACATCTTTCCTCGGACGGAAGCCTTGATATGTATGAGATAGTCAAGGCCTTGCAGGAGGTCGGATTTGACGGCTATGTAAGACCCGACCACGGAAGAATGATCTGGGGCGAGTTTGCGCGACCCGGCTACGGACTCTATGACCGTGCACTCGGCTGTGCATATCTCAACGGACTGTGGGAAGCAGTCGCAAAGAACAAAAAATCGGAGTGATATTATGACTAAGCATGAAAGTCTTAACGGAAAAGTTGCGGTTATAACCGGCGGCGGCGGAGTGCTTTGCTCAGGCTTTGCAAAGACCCTTGCCGAGCAGGGCGTAAAGGTTGCCGTGCTTGACCTTAATGAAGATGCGGCAAAAAAGGTCGCTGACGAAATAAATTCAAACGGAGGTACGGCTATTGCCGTCGGCTGCAACGTGCTTGAACCGGAGAGCATGAAAAAGGCAAGGGACATTGTTGCCGAAAAGCTCGGCACATGCGATATTCTCCTCAACGGTGCAGGCGGAAACAACCCCAAGGGCACGACGACAAAGGAAACCCTTGAAAAAATCGACCTTGTTGAAAAGGACGAGAATGTGAAAACCTTTTTTGATCTTGACCCCGAGGGAATATCGTTCGTTTTTAATCTCAACTTCCTCGGAACGCTCATTCCCACGCAGATTTTTGCCCGTGATATGGCGGAAAAAGAGGATAGCTGCATTGTTATGATAACCTCGATGAACGCCTTTCGCCCGCTGACAAAGATTCCGGCATATTCGGCGGCAAAAGCGGCGGTTGCAAATTTCACTCAGTTTATGGCGGTTCATTTTGCCGATATGGGTATCAGAGTCAATGCGATTGCACCGGGCTTTTTCTCAACAAAGCAGAATAAGGATCTTTTATGGAATCCCGACGGTTCGCCGACGGCGAGAACAGGTAAAATTCTTTCCGCAACGCCGATGGGACGCTTCGGAAAGCCCGAGGAGCTTTCAGGCGCATTGCTTTTTCTCTGCGACAGGGAGTATTCGGGATTTGTAACCGGTACAACGATTGCCGTTGACGGCGGCTTTAACGCATATTCGGGAGTATAAACCGGAGGTGATAAAATGTCGGCACTTGTAAGTATAATAATTCCCATATACAATCTTGAAAAGTACATAAAGCGATGTCTTGAAAGCGTGGTTAATCAGACCTATAAGGAGCTTGAAATAATCTGTATTGATGACGGAAGTACAGACGGTTCTGCCGAGATAATTAAATCTATGGCTGAAAGTGATCCGAGGATTAAGTATATTTATCAGGAAAACGCAGGCGTCTCCGCCGCAAGAAATAAGGGCCTTGACACCGCAACAGGCGAATATGTTATGTTCGTTGACGGGGATGATTATCTGCATTATCAGACTGTTGAGATTCTGTCTGAATGCTTGAAGGAAACTGATGCCGATATTGTTTGCACGCATTTTGATATTACGTCTGATTTAGATAAAGAACAAAAGCAAATTAAAAATTTTGAATATCATAAAGCGGATTTTAATGAATTGTTTACCGAAAAGTTTGGAAGTGTTATCGGAAAATCATCATGTGCGAAACTGATTAAAGCAGATTTTGCAAAAAAAGAAAAATTTCCGATAAGCATCTCAAACGGCGAGGACGGCTACTATGTAATAATGCTGCTTAACCGATGCCCGAGCGTTTATGTTGTTAATCAGCAGCTTTATTACTATTATACAAGAGAAAATTCTGCTGTAACATCGGCGTTTACTCTTACAAATTTTTCAATCACATATTCTTTCGATGATCTTTGTGATCATTTAAAAGATTCTAAGAACGCTTTCCTGAAAAAATACTGTTTGCAGTATCTTTTTCAAACAATTTTTTATAACCGAACACGGGCGATCGGAACGGAAAGTGAAAAATTTGTTCTGGATGAATCAAAAAGAATCGGAAGCAAGTGGATTAAGGATTTTCGGAAAAACAAGGACATCTCACCTGTTATAAAAATTATGTTTACGGTTTTTTTCTATTCCCGTCACGTTTATGAACTTGCAAGGGCTATACAGGATCCGACGATGATAGATTACTATAAGAAGAGACGAAAGGGGACAAGCCGATAATGGAGCTTAATCTCAGAAAGAAAGAAATTTGCACTTTTGATATGATTTCTCTCGGAGAAATTATGCTTAGACTTGATCCCGGCGATACAAGAATACGCACCGCACGCTCGTTCAGAGTATGGGAGGGCGGCGGCGAATACAACGTCGCAAGAGGACTTCGCAAATGCTTTGGACTGAAAACAGCGGCGGGTGTGAAACCATCTAACACCGAGAGTGCCGATCCTGTATAGCCCTTGCAAGTTCGGCGGTCACGGCGCTCGCCGATAATGAGGTCGGCAGGCTTGTTGAGGATTTCATGCTTCAAGGCGGAGTGGATACCTCGCTGATAAAGTGGGTGAAATACGACGGCATCGGAAGAACGGTCAGAAACGGACTGAATTTTACCGAGCGAGGCTACGGAATCCGTGGAGCACTCGGAGTTTCCGACAGGGGAAATACCGCTGCCTCTCAGCTTAAAGAGGGCGATATCGACTGGGAGTACATTTTCGGCACTCTCGGTGTTAGATGGTTTCACACGGGCGGAATTTTTGCCGCACTCTCCGACACAACGGCTAAGGTTGTTATCGAAGCCGTTAAAACAGCGAAAAAATACGGAACAACAGTTTCCTATGACCTCAATTACCGCCCGTCTCTTTGGAGCGATATCGGCGGCAAGGAGAAAGCTCAAGAGGTCAACAGGGAGATCGCAAAATATATCGACGTCATGATCGGCAACGAGGAGGATTTCACCGCTTGTCTCGGACTTGAGGTTGAGGGCAACGACGTGAATCTAAAGGAGCTAAACATCGACGGATACAAAAAAATGATGACAAATGCGGCGGAGCTTTATCCCAATTTCAAGGTTGCGGCTTCAACGCTCAGAACGGTCAAAACCGCTACTGTCAACGACTGGAGCGCAATATGCTGGGCTGACGGCAGGATTTATAACGGACTTGATTTTAAGGACCTTGAAATTTATGACCGTGTCGGCGGCGGCGACAGCTTTGCTTCGGGACTTATTTACGGTTTAATGAAAACCGGCGATCCGCAGACGGCTGTCAATTACGGTGTGGCTCACGGTGCGCTTGCCATGACGACCCCGGGAGACACTTCAATGGCAACGAAAGCCGAGGTTGAAAGAATAATCGGCGGTGCCGGTGCAAGAGTACAAAGATAAGCGAGGATGATTTATGCTATATAAGAAAAACAGCGAAGAAAAGCTTTCAAAGGAGCTTTTTAAAAATCCGACATGTGAATTCAGAGGAACACCGTTCTGGGCATGGAACAGTTGGCTTGAAAAGGACGAGCTTGAAAGACAGATCGGAATTTTCAAGGAAATGGGCTTCGGCGGATTTCATATGCACGTCAGAACGGGACTTAAAAATAAATATCTCAGCGATGAATATATGCAGCTCATAAGGGACTGCGTTGAAAAGGCTAAGGATGAAAAAATGCTCGCATGGCTCTATGACGAGGACAGATGGCCGTCGGGAGCGGCAGGCGGATATGTAACGGAGGATGTACGGTACAGAGCGAGATATCTTCTCTTTACTCCGTTCAAAACCGCAGAGGCCAAGAAATCCGTTGAGGTCAGCGCAGGCAGAACCAATAACGGAAAATTGCTTGCCTGTTACGATGTTGTGCTTGACAGGGACGGTTACTTGTCCTCTTACAAGCGAATCGGCGAGGACGATGATGCCGAGGGCACAAAATGGTATGCGTTTATGGAAATTATAGGCGAGTCCGATTGGTTCAACGGCAAAACCTATGCCGATACGCTCTCAAAGGACGCAGTCGATCGGTTCGTTGAGGTCACTCATGAAAAATACAGGAAATGCACAGGCGACGAGTTTGACAAGACCGTTCCGGCAATTTTCACTGACGAGCCGCAGTTCACTCACAAGGCGGTTATGAACAATTCCTTTGATAAAATGGACATGATAATGCCCTGGACCGACAAGGTTCCCGAGCTTTACGAAAAGGCTTACGGCGCGGATATTTATGCGACGCTCCCCGAGCTTTTCTGGGATCTGCCGGAGAGCAAGCCGTCCGTGCACAGATACAGATATCACGATTTTATATCAGAGCTTTTCTCAAGCTCCTTTGCCGACAATATCGGCTCATGGTGTCGCAAAAACGGAATTGCTTTAACGGGACATATGATGGAGGAGCCGACGCTTCGCAGTCAGTGCGCCGCACTCGGAGAGACTATGCGTTCCTACAGGGGCTTTGATATCCCCGGCATTGATATGCTGTGCAACTGGCACGAGTTTACAACGGCAAAGCAGGCACAGTCGGCGGTTCACCAGTTTGGCTATGAGGGTATGCTATCCGAGCTTTACGGAGTGACGGCTTGGGACTGCGATTTCAGAACCTATAAGCATCAGGGCGATTGGCAGGCGGCTCTCGGCGTAACGGTCAGAGTTCCGCATCTTTCATGGTATGCAATGGGCGGCGAGGCGAAGCGTGACTATCCCGCTTCAATCTCATATCAGTCGCCGTGGTATAAAAAATTCTCGGTTGTCGAGGATCACTTTGCAAGGCTCAATACGGCTCTGACAAGGGGAAAGCCTGTTGTCAAGGTTGCCGTCATTCACCCGATCGAGAGCTTCTGGCTTCACTGGGGACCGAACGACAAGACAGCCGTTCTGCGTGAGAGCCTTGACGAAAGATTTGATAACGTTACAAACTGGCTGCTTGAGGGCAGTATAGATTTCGATTTTATTTCGGAGTCGCTTCTTCCGTCTCTTTGCGAGAAGGGTTCAAATCCGCTCAGGGTCGGAAAGATGGAATATGATGCAGTCATCGTTCCCGGCTGCGAAACACTCCGCTCAACTACTGTTGACAGACTTTCCGAGTTCGGCAAAAACGGAGGCAGGCTCATATTCATGGGTGACGCACCGTATCTTTGCGACGCAGTTGAATCCGACAGGGGCAGGAAGCTTTTTGAAAGAAGCATAAGAATTGATTTTTCAAGGGCTTCGCTTCTCAATACGCTTGAAAGCGACAGAACAGTTACTTTGAGATATGCCAACGGCAGACTGACGGATAACCTTATCTATCAGCTTCGCCGTGACAACGACTGCGAATGGCTCTTTATCTGCCACGATTCGGAACCGAAAATCAAGGATATTGATTACGGCAGTGACATAAAAATTACGGTTGACGGCGAGTTTGTGCCGGAGCTTTACGATACGCAAAGCGGTGAGATAACTCCGCTCGGCGCTTCGTATATTAACGGAAAAACCGTTATTTCACATAAACTTTACAGCTACGATTCGCTTCTTATAAAACTGACCGACGGCAAGGCCGATTCGGCAGAATGTGTGGAAAAAGCCGATGCTCCCGAGGGCAAGTCGGTTGTCGGCTTGGTGGACTATGAGCTTGACGGAAAGAACGTGCTTTTGCTCGATATGGCGGAATTTAAGCTTTCGGGCGAGACCGATTTTTCTCCCGAGGAGGAAATTCTCCGTCTTGATAATATCTGCCGTGAGCGTCTCGGACTTCCGCTTCGAGGCGGTTCGATAGTTCAGCCGTGGGTTTCGGGCGATATTCCGCCCGTGGACAGGCTTACGCTGCGTTTCGCTTTCGACAGCGAGATTGATTACAGCGGTGCCGAGCTTGCATTTGAAGAGCCGGACAGACTTGAAAAAATCGTATTCAACGGCAGTGAGGTTGCAAAAGAGCCTTGCGGAAATTTCGTTGATATTTCTATCTTCAAGGTTAAGCTGACCGATATTGTAAAGGGCAAAAATGTTCTTGAATTGACATATGCATACGGCGAAAAGACCGACATTGAGAGCGTGTTTATTCTCGGCGATTTCGGCGTCAAGGTTACGGGAACCGAAAAAACAGTTATCGCTATGCCCGAAAAGATCGGCTTCGGCGACATAACAAGACAGGGCTTCCCGTTCTACGGCGACAATATTACATACAAATTCAAGGCAGTTGCAGAAAACGGAAAATTTGATATCTGTGCTTCATGGTACAGGGGTGCAATGATTTCCGTCAAGGTTGACGGCGAGGAAAAGGGCAATATAATCTATCCGCCGTACATTCTCGGTGTTGACGGACTTTCCGACGGTGAGCATGATGTTGAAATGACGCTTTATACTCACCGCTACAACACCTTCGGTCCGCTTCACCTTGTCAATGAGGCTGAGCCTTGGCACGGACCCGACGCATGGAGAAGCAAGAAGTGCAACTGGAGCAATGAATATGTTCTCAGACGGGTGGGTATACTCACTGCGCCGAAAATCAATAATTGACGGAGGACACTATGGATAAAGAAAATATTCTTATGAGAATTCAGGACTGCGGCATTG
>OQVO01000650.1_pt1 | contig 10666 bp, 11 predicted proteins | sample 1691511 | NCBI WGS metagenome assembly OQVO01 (sample SAMN03418254, study PRJEB22391) | human gut metagenome | biome: human-gut; feature: organic feature; material: feces | host: Homo sapiens | place: Tanzania | collected 2013-01 | reverse complement strand
GAATCTCTTTTTTAAAATATTATAGGGAAGAAACAAGATGGACTAGAACAAGTCCCTTTTCATCATGCATATTGCATAAAATAATGCAAAAAGAACCAAAATGGGTTCATAGGCATGGTGAAAAGGGATGGAACAGAAAATAAAGCAAGATGAGATATTTATTGGTAAGAATATCTGGCGTATAAGGAAAGAAAGAGGAAGAACATTTGCTAAAGAGATATAATTATCTCTTTAAGTTCGGAGACAGTAGTAATGCCGGCATATGCTAATGCAAATTTGGTAATAGAAGAAAGATTAAACTGTTCAAAATGTTGATTTTGGTCATTTTCTACAAATATAGGTCGATTTCTGCCTTTTATTTGATTGTTCGGGTGAGAAATAGTAATATATGACTGTAAAATGGTTTTATATTATTCTAATTGAACGAGGGAAAATAAGCTATGTTTAGAATTGCTATATGCGATGATGAAAAGATTTTTAGAGATGACCTAAAGGAAATACTTATACGTTATATGACTGACAGAGGAATAATGCTTGAAATTGATACTTTTAGTTCAGGAAAAGAATTTGTTGAACTGGGAATTGAAATGGTAAAATATAAGATTGTTTTTCTGGATATCAACATGGATGAACTGGATGGAATTATGACAGCAAAAAAGATCCGGGAAAACAGCAAGGATATGTTTATTGTTTTTGTTACAGCCTTTGTAAACTATACGATAGAAGGATATAAGGTAGATGCAGTAAGATATATTTTAAAGGACAATAAAAATCTGTTTGCCAGTGTTTATGAGTGCATGGATGCAATTCATGAAAAAATGGATTATAAGATTACTTGGGCTGAATTTGATTTCTGCGAAGGTACAAGGAAAGTTTCATTGAATCGCATATTGTATATTGAGAGTAAATTACATAAATTGGAGTTTCATGTAATGGAGGATTGTCTGCAAAAATATACATTACAAGGGACGCTAAATGAAATAGATGATAAGTTTGCCGGAAATGATTTTCTGCGGATACATCAGAGCTTTCTGGTTAATATGAAATTCATTAAAAATATAAGCAGATACAGAGTATTGCTGAATAATGGAATTCTATTAGATATAGCTAGAGCGAGATATAAATATGTAGAAGAAAAGTTTATCGCTTATAGAGGTGAAGTATAAATGTTTGTTTACATTCAGAGTCTTTTGATTATGATGTTGGAAATATTATGCTGCAAAATTTTTTTTGAAGCATTTGGAACAAAAATAGAGTGCGTGGGAAAATTGATTGGATGATAACGCTGCTCCCACTGACCATTATCATTGCCCTGTGCATTCTGTTCTTCTTTGCACCGGAACAATCTAATGCCGTCCTGAGCCAGATTCGGTTCTTTTTCGGGGATACCTTTGGCACATACTATCTGGTAATCGGACTGGGTATTTTTATCCTGTCACTGTACATTGCGTGCTCGAAATACGGGGACATTGTTTTGGGTGAACCCAACGAAAAGCCTCAGTATTCCTTCTTTGCATGCGGCTCCATGATGTTTACTTGCGGTCTTGCTGCGGATATCCTGTTTTTTATTATAATTTTTTATTAAATTATAGCAAATAGGAAATGCTTGACAACCATTATGGTCTGTTATAGCAACTGCTTTATATCCCATATCTATCGTTCTTGAAATAAGTTCACATGTATGAGCAGATAAATCAAGTTTTACAAGTCCATCCATTTGGCTCATCATAGTATGAGCATGTAGTTCTACTCTCTTTACAGGAGCATCATCAACTATAACATTATTTTCTTTTCTTTCATATGTCTCTATATCATTAATACCAAACTCATAATCATTACTTCTAGTATTATATTTTATATTTCCTTTTAATTTATACCATTTATCTTTTTTAATCTCTCTTAATAAATAATTATACTCATCTTCCTTCTTAGTAAATATATTTGCCATTATACTATCTGTGTAATCAGTTAATTTAAGATTTATTATATACCAACCACTTGGAGTATTTCTTGCATCGAGTCCAAATACTTTAGCAACTAAAACAACGTTATTTAGATTAGAAGCTAAATTCTTTATTTGACTTACATCTCCACTAATTGGATTACCCTTAATAGTTTGTTTTGTTTTTTTATTTTGAACTACTTCAAGACTACTATTTAACTGTTCTTTAAATTTTTTTCTATTTTATTTTCAATTGTATCTTCTAAATCATATATAAATTTCAAATTTGATTTTTCATCACATAAATCAACAATTTTATTAGCCAAATCTATAATCCCCTGGCTTCCTTTTTCCCAATTTTCACACAAACTTAATTGTATTCCATTATCATTACGGCAATTATTTAGACTATCGAAAATCAAAAGGGGACGCGCAAAACAGCTTCTTAATGTCAACCCGATGTCAGTACTCCACAGCGACGGACGCAAGGAGAATGTCAAGACAGAATGTAGGAAGCAGCGTGGTGGAAGACACGGAAAACTTCACTGCATCCACATCGTACCCTCTTGCGGTCTTCATGTCCCAAGCCGTCCAATCCTTCACAATCTTATGCTCGGCACCGGTGTAGTCAACCAGATAGAACTCCTCAGTGCAGACCGGCAGGTCGTTCTTGAAGAACGTTGCGGTCACTTTAAAGTAGTCGCCGTCAGCGATCTTTCCCTCGTCAGCCAGTTTTTCGGTGTACTTGGTGTTGTTGATGTAGAATCCAAGCACATTACAGGTGGATTTTGTAAAATAGTCCTTGTACTTGAACACGATGTCATAGCCTGACGACATCGACGGAAAGAACACCGCGTATGTCTTGTTGGCAAAACCCGTTTTCGGATCGGTGTAACCGGCATATTTCCCGGCGGATGTGAAAATCAGAAGCTCATCCGTGTCTTCAGCGCCTCCTTTTTTCGCGGAAACCTTCCAACCGCCGCTGAAGCCTGAATTCACATCATTGCAGCTGGTGCACAATGCTGAATAGTTGTCAAGCACAATATACTTATTATAGTACAGGCTGTCAACTGTCGGATACGCCTTAGGTAAATCGAGCACATAGGAGAAATTTCCCGTCAAGGTGTAGCTCATAGTGGAAGGTTTGTTCTCGCAGGAAGCGGCGACAATGATGATGGCCGCCAGAATGAAGAGTTTGATTGAGTTTTTCATAAAAAATTTTGAAATTAAAGTTGATCTGCCAAATTTACAACATAATTTCAACAGTTCCAATAAAATCAGCAGATCCTGTAAGCCAAATTTCGCTTGCGGTGAAACGAGACCCGATTATTTCAGGAATGAAATCAACGGTGAGGGACGCGATCGCCGCGCGGACGACGATGGACACCCGTCCGTCGGAACGACATCCCCCTACAAAGCCTTGTGAATATGCCGCCAGAGCAGCCGCAACGATTCCTGTGCCGCAGGCCAAGGTCTCGTCCTCGACTCCTTTCTCGAACGTGCGGATCCTGAGGGTCTTGTCATCAGGATCGTCAGAACATTCGACAAAATCCACATTGACCCCGGCGGGGGCGAAACGCGGATCGTTCCGGAGAATCCGTCCTTGGTCGATGACAGGATATTCATCAAGGTGTCTGACGTATTTGACAAGATGACGGGTGCCGGTGTCGAGGAAGACGGTACCGTCCTCAGGGAAGAATCTGGTCTGGGTCACATCCTTCATTTTCAGACGGATAGTCCTCTCTGGAAGGATCTCGGCCTGATGAAGTCCGTCGGGAGCGTCGAAAGTGACTGGCTCTCCGGCCTTGACTATTCCTAAATCAGCCGCGAACGCGACGATGCAGCGTCCACCGTTGCCGCACATCATTCCGCCGCTGCCGTCAGGATTGTAGAAGACCATCCGGAAAGCGGACTCGTCACTGTTTTCCAATAGCATCACGCCGTCGGCCCCGAAACCAGTGTGGCGGGCGCAAAGATGACGGATTTGCTCCGGGGACAATGCCAGATCGCCGGAACGGTTGTCGGCCAGCAGGAAGTCATTGCCGGCACCGTGGTATTTATAGAACTTGTACATCATTATTTATTAATAATACCGCTTTGACCGGTCGCTGAACTTGTCGAAGCGACTGTGACCGGAGGCTACCTGAGCAGTGACTCAAGCTCGACGGAAGCATCAGTCTTGCCGTCACGGTACTTCACGATGACAGGGGTATAGAGATGAATCCCGGCATCCTTTCCCGGCCCTGACATCACAGGACGAGTACCCGACACCACGACCGCTCCCGGAGGCACGACCGTCTGTCCGGAAGCGCTCCGAGGAACATACCCTCCGGCGACAGCGTCATAAACCGCCGTTCCCTTTGTCAGAATCACGCCGGAGGCCAGCACAGCCCCCTTCCCCACTATCGTACCCTCGTAAATTCCGCAATTTCCGCCGATGAACGCACCGTCCTCAATGATGACAGGCAAAGCCCCGGCAGGCTCAAGCACCCCACCGATCTGCGCCGCCGCCGAGATGTGCACGTTCCTCCCGACCTGTGCGCAGGAACCGACAAGAGCGTGCGAGTCAATCATCGTCCCCTCATCCACATACGCCCCGATGTTGACGTAGGACGGCGGCATCATAATGACCGACGGAGCGAGAAAGGCCCCGCAACGCACGCTGCTGCCACCGGGAACTATGCGAACCCTGTCCTCCAAGGAGAACCGATGGAGCGGGAGGGTATCCTTGTCGAAAAATGAATATCCTCCCTCGCTCAAATCCTTCAGTTTCCCGATCCGGAATCCTTCTAAGATCGCCTCCTTGATCCAAGCGTTGACTTCCCATTGGCCACCGACCTTCTCGGCGACCCTGATCTCTCCGGCCTCAAGCTGGTGGCAAAGCGTCTGAAAATCCATCATATTCCAAGCCCCTCCATAGCTTTGCGCATCGCCTCGAAAGTAGACGGGACGGCCTCGGTGAGTGGCAGACGCATCTCCGGGGAGCAGAGTCCGAGCAGGTTCAGTCCGGCCTTGACCGGGATAGGATTACTTTCCACAAAGCAGGCATGGAAGAGAGGATCAAGACGGTCGTTGATCTTATGCGCAGTCTCGAAATCCTTGTCGGACAAAGCGTTGACCAACTCCACCATTAATTCGGGAGCGATGTCCGAAGCCACACTGATCACTCCTTCTCCTCCGGCCTCCATAATCTGCAAGGTCTGGTCATCGTTGCCGCTCAAGACGCTGAAGTCCGACGGCTTTCCGACGAGAATCTTTCCTACCTGCTCCAGATTGCCCGAAGCCTCCTTGACGGCGACAATGTTCGGGATCTCAGCCAGACGAAGCGTCGTCTCCGCAGACATATTCACTCCTGTCCTGCCCGGCACGTTGTAGGCGACGATGTCACGGTCGGTGGCGGCGGCGACAGTTTTGAAATATTCAAAAATTCCATCCTGCGTCGGTTTGTTGTAGAATGGGACGACGATGAGGAACGCATCAGGTCCGTAAGGTTCCAGCAAGCGGATGTTGCGGATCGTGGCGGACGGAGAGTTCGTCCCCGCCCCCGCGATCACCGGCCTGTCGGGGCAAAGTTCCTTCGTCAAACGAAGGATCTCGCATTTCTCATCATCGTCCAGACAAGGTGTCTCCGCAGTCGTACCAAGCGGAACCAGAAAATGGACTCCTGCCTCGATCTGTCTGCGCACCAATGACTTGTATGCCTCAAAATCAATCTTTCCATCCTTGAACGGCGTCACAAGCGCCGTTCCGCAACCTTTGATATTCATTTCTAATCCTCCTTGAAAAACAATTCCTTGAACTCGTGAACACCGTTAAGGCCCTCTATCATCAGTGCGGCGACCACAGCTCCCTCGGCGAATCCCTTCCGGGAAAACGCCTCGTGTTCGATCGTGATGCGGTCGTTCCCGCCCTCGAATCCGACGGTGTGCACACCGGCGAGCTCGCCCACACGGACGGAAGCCACGTCAGGGCGGGCGTTCATCCCCTCCTCCACCACAGCGACCAACGACTTCGCCGTCCCGCTCGGAGCGTCCAGCTTATGAATATGATGCTTCTCCACGATGTACGGGGAATATCCTCCCGCACGCCCCAAATACTTGGCTATCAAGCCTACAGCGGCGGAAAGCACATTCACTCCGACAGAGTAGTTAGACGAATATATCATCGGAGTTCCCTGCCTCTCGAAGCAGCCCACGACCTCGTCCTTGATGTCGTTCCAGCCGGTAGTCCCAACCACAGCGGCCTTGAAATTCTCCGCAATGAACCTGAAATTGTTCCGGAAAGCCTCCGGCGTGGAGAAATCGACGCACACACATTCCTTCGCCAACGAGATGTCGAACGACGAGATGTCGTCGGTAGCGCCGGCGCACTCGATTCCACGGTCTTTCAAAACCAGCTCCACATTATGTCCCATCCGGCCGTAGCCGCTGATAACAACCTTGATCATCCTTTTATTTTTTGAATATGAAATCGTGTACACGACCCAACGCGGCAGCAAGCCTGTCGCGGTCAATGACGAAACTCTCTCTCATCATATTGGCTCCTACATCGGCCATACAGATTTTTCCGGCGAGGTTGATGACCTTGTCGCCAAGTCCCTCAAAACCAACGATGTTGCGGCCAATCACCGAAATAAGCGCCTTGTCCCTGTAGACCGTGACTTCCGCCCATTTTCCGATCTCGTCCAAAGCCTCGGTCAAGTCTCTCGTCTCCTCAGAAGCCACCAGATAGACCTCAGACTCCGTCGCCTTCGCAAGAACCAGCCGGGTACGTCTTGGGTAAAGGGCGGCGAAAACCTTTCCGAACATCCTCGTGACTCCCTCCTGTTTGGAGGACACGATCCTCACAAGCAGGATGTCATCCATAACAGCCACAGACTTTGGCCCTTCCGGAGAATTATCGCCCCTCACCACAAGCGAGCCGCCGCATTCAGGGTTGCGGGAATTGAGGACAAGAATAGGTATGTTCTTCTTTCTTGCAGGCTCAATGGTAAGCGGGTGCAGAACCCTGGCTCCCATCGCCGCCATCTCCGCCGCCTCCTCGTAGGAGATAATGTCAATCTTTCCAGTGTCCGGAACAATCATCGGATCCGCAGTCCTGATGCCGTCCACATCCGTCCAAATCTCGACACGGTGGGCTCCGAGAGCCATTCCGAAGATGGCTGCGGAATAATCCGAACCCTCAAAGCCGAGGACGGAAGGCGCACCGGACTCGGTGGAAGCCACAAATCCTTGGGTCAGGACGATGTCCACACCTTTGGACTCCGCTCCGATGATTCTCTTGACATTCGTCACGGTGACATCAAGATCCGGTCTGGCGTTCAGGTAGTTGTCATCCGTTATCACCATCCTGCGAGCGTCAATCCACTGGCAGGATATTCCTTTGGCGTTGAAAGCATAGCCGATTATGGTGGAAGAGAGCAGCTCGCCCGTGGAGATGATCCTCGCCTTGCTGCGCGGGGACAACTCGCCGATCAAGCAGACTCCTCCGACAAAAGTCTCAAGCCCCTTGATCAGATTCTCCACATCCACAAAGGCGTTCTCAAGCAGCCCCGGACTGTCCAGGAACAATCTCTTGGTCAGTCCCAAATGTCTCTCACGGAGCTGGGAAAGCAGTCCGCGCACATTGTCCTCGTGCTGGGCCTCAGCCTCCTCGGCGATCGAACACAGCAATCTGGTTACCTTTGACAACGCCGAGACCACCACCAACGGTTTGTCCCGCAGCCGGTCTCTCACAATAGAGATGACCCTCTCTATCGCCTCGGCGTCCTGGACGGACGTGCCGCCGAATTTCATTATAATCATCGCAATCTATCTGTTTAGTAAGCGTTAAAAAATAAGTTGAACTAAATTTTGTGTCAGATTTATGAGGATAGATTTCTTTTGGAAGAAGGAGTGTGCCGGTGGCACATGACTGATGAGAAAAGAAATATAGACCATAAAGATATACAAATTGTTCAAGTTATTTTTTAATGATTACTTAGTTCGTTTATAGTCTTGAATATTCTTAGATACTGATCCTCAGCCTTTTCCAGTTGATAAAGCAGGACATATTCCTTGTCGGTGTGGGCGGTGAGGATTGATCCCGGACCGCAGATCGCCTTCATTGGAAAGCCGTTGATGCGAGGGGCGTCGCTTCCAAAAGAGACCGCCTTGGTCTCGATGCCCTCGACATCGTGGAAATAATGAAGCGGGGTGTCCCCGCCGAAGGCAGTCACCGATGCGTCGTGAGGGAATATTCCCGAAAGGATATCCTCCACAAAACCGTCCGTGACGAATGTTGTCCGGAAATAAAGCCTGAAGCGGATCTCCGGGCTGAGGATGTTCTGGGGATTGTCGCTCATCAACTTGCCGATGTTCCAAGTCGTGGAGCCAAGAACCGGATCATCCGGGAATCTTGTCATTTTCAATGCGTTGTAAAAACGCACAAACCTATCCACCGCACTTCTGCCCTGGTCTGGATAGCCGGAATGGCACGCTTTGCCCGGAATCGTGACCTCGAACGACTTGGTTCCCTTGCTCGCTGTCACCAGACAGTTGTCCGTTGGCTCCCCCACGAGGACGAACCTTCCTCCGGGACGGTCTTTCGAGTAAGCCTTGGCACCGAAAGAGCCTGTCTCCTCACCGGCGAGCAGCAGCAGTCCAAAATCCCGGAATCCTTCCTCATAAAGCCTGAGGCAGGCTGAATACATAGCGGCTATCTGCCCTTTCGCATCGCAGCTGCCTCTCCCCTTCACCATTGTGTCATCCTCTTCTGCGGCCTTGCCGTCCGGAAGAATGTCTCCTTTCCTGACGCTGACAACCTCCGGTGGGATGTAAGGCGGAACAGTGTCCAGATGGGTGCAGAAAACAAAGGACGGGCAGCCCGTGCCGGACCAGTCAAAGAGCAGGTTCAGCGTGCCGTCCCCAACCTCATCCGCGCGGACGGCACAGTCGCCTAGCGGAAGACGACCCTTTAGGAACTCCGCCAAAGACCTTTCCTCACCGGAAGTGGAAGGAATAGACAATATTTCCAAAAGCATTCCAAGGTCCATACATACGCCGTTTTGTCAAATATAGCAATTAATCCCCGCTTGGTCAAGGCAAGAGGGGATTAAATCGAATATTCCGGGGAATTGGACGGAAGCCTTGCTATGATTTATCAGGGAAATCCAGTCTCATCTGAGGATTACGGCGTGAGTACAGGTTGAGGGCATACGCCAGTGCAAGAGCCACGACGCAGACCGCCACGAACATCACTTCCACCCTGAAGGCTCCGGCCTCGCTGACTCCTTTATCAAGATTGGAGTCCGAGAGAATCTTTCCGGCGAGCATCTTGAAGGACATAAGCCCGAGATTCTGAACCCAGTATATTAATGAAAAGGCCGTTCCCAACACCTTGTCGGGGACGATTCTCGGCACGGACGGCCACATCGCTGCCGGGACAAGGGAGTAGCCGAAGCCGAGAAAGACCATCGCTAAGTAGCCGTAGAACGGAACTCCTGACGGAGCGAAGGCCAGCATCAGATGCGCTGTCAGGGCCAACGCCGCCCCGATGAGCATCCAGCGGGTTCCGTGGCCGATCTTGTCCACCACGATTCCGAAAAGCGGAGCGAACACCACCGTCGCGAACGGCAGCATCGAGACCATCCAGCTGGCTGCCTCGACAGGCACGTCAAAACGCGGGATGAGAATGGCGGAGGCGAATTTCTTGAACGAGATGATGCTGCTGTAGAAGAACACGCAGAGCAGGGCGATCGCAATGAAACGCTTGTTTTTCAGTAGTTTAAGCACATCGGAGAAGCGAAATTTATCCTCCTCGGCTGTGTCCACGGTGTCCTTCAGTCCGGCTCGTCGGTCAAACCTGGCGTCCATAGCTACGAAAACCGCCCACAGGATCATCCCGGCGACCATCAGCACCAGCCCAAGGAACGCCGGCCTCGCTGTCTCCATCAACGAATATGTCTGACCGGCCGCCTTGGCCGCCACCAACTTAGGGGAAATGACCAAGGCGAAGGCTGTCCCTAACCGGGCTATCGCCAACTGAAGTCCCATAGCGAAGGCCATATTCCCGTCCCTGAACCACTTGGCTATGGACCTTGTGACCGCCACTCCGGCGATCTCGCTGCCGAGGCCGAAGAGCATACATCCGATGTATGCGACTGACAGTGATGTCTTTGGAGGAAGACCAGAGACTAAGGAATATGTGACAAGAGCGGCTCCTCCTGCCATCATCGTGACGAAGATGGAGCCGGTGATCCGTACTCCCCATTTGTCTAAAAGCATTCCGCAGACCACGAGGCCCCCGAACACACACAGCACGGAGTAGCCGCTGGTGTAGAGGCCGTAGTCAGCCGAGTTCCAACCGAGCTGGAGCACCGACGGGTTCTCGAACAGGTGGGACAGCGTGGAGAACATATCATCGAAGTAGTACGACGCGAACATCGGCACTACCAGACAAGCCAACGCTGCCCAACAGGAATATTTTCTAAAATCTTTTGTCACAACTACTAACCAACTAACTAAATGATACTCAGAAAATTATTTCTGAATGTTCGGCTGCTCAAGGCCAAGGTGGCGCTTGCCGTCAAGGACCTTGAGGTAAAGGGCGATCAGAAGGGCGGCCACACCGAATCCAGCGAAGATGACGAGCGGAATCGTGTAGTTGTAAGGGATGAACTCGGCGCCGGCGGCCTTGGCGGCGATGACGGCTGGATTGTCGGCGTATCAGCCAGGAAACGGGTTT
>OQVO01000649.1_pt1 | contig 10668 bp, 7 predicted proteins | sample 1691511 | NCBI WGS metagenome assembly OQVO01 (sample SAMN03418254, study PRJEB22391) | human gut metagenome | biome: human-gut; feature: organic feature; material: feces | host: Homo sapiens | place: Tanzania | collected 2013-01 | reverse complement strand
AGGAAAGCAAAGGATTTTCGCCCCCGTGCTTCGCTTCAAATACTGCTCATCTTGATAGCTTATATCATAATGGTCAAGCACCACAAGCTCGAATTTTTCATCTTGCACAAGAGACACAAGCTCGCTGATGTCCATACTATCGAGCAAAATATCCTCATAAGGGATTTCATCGCTGATAGAGCCTTCAAGTCCATCACGGCAAGCAAAGCTCACATCATCGTAGCTTTTTGCCAGCACCAAATCCCGCCTGATATGCCCGTGTCCTATTCTCGTGGAGCTATCGGCTCTAAATAAAACTTTCATTTGCTTTCCTTTTGGCTAAATATCGTCATTTTGGCGTTTTGCTTTATGTCAAATAAAATTTTTGCAAATTCTAAATCCTGCATCGTGTCTATGTCGCACACCAAATTTCGCGGCAGTAAAAACGCCTTTGTGTTTAAACCCAACTCTCACTTCAAAATCCTTGGCAGAAGCTACTTGCTCTTTGGCCTGGCGATAGGTGAGAAGCGCATTCTCATAATCGTCTGCACTTACCAAACCTTTTTTGTAGAGGGTCTGATAGCGGCTCATGTTTGCACTCTGATAGTTCAAACTGCTTTGCGCACTTGCCAGGTTAGCCTTAGCTGTATTCAACTCGCTCATCAGATTGGTTTTGTCGAGCTCAGCTATGACTTCACCTTTCTTAACCTGCGAATTGTAATCAACATAAAGCTTGTTAACAATACCGCTCACCTGTGTACCAACCGTTACAGAAGTTACCGCTTCAATAGTACCGGTTGCAGTTACACTATTCTGCAATGTTTGTGTGGTTACAGCTTCCTGCTTGAAGTCTATTTGCTCTTCGTTTTTACTTCCTGAGAACAGCCATGCTGCCACAGCTACGATGATTACCACAATCATGGCAATCCAGATTTTGCTGATTCTAAGTTTTTTCATAAAAATGTATGTATACCTATTAATGATTTGCAATATGTCTTCGGATGTTAATATCGCTCTTTTTCTTTAGATTCTTCCGTTCTGATAGAACTTCAACATATTGATATTCAGAATGGTAAGATACTTTGCCTGAAGTTCGTTCTGCTTAGCCTTCAGGAGATTGTCTTTGCCGGTTCTCAATTCCACGATGTTCTTTAATCCCAGTTTAAACTGTTCACTTAACAGATCGTAGCTGGTTTGTGCACTCTCGCTGCTCACCTTAGCAGCCTTAAACTGGCTTTGGTTTGTATTAGCCTGCAACCAATAGTTTTCGATAGTAGAGTAGAGCTTAGTTTGCTCATTCTTTATATCGAGCAAGATGCTTTCACGCTGAATGAGTGCTTTATTGACAGAAGTCTTGGTCTGTCGGTTATCAAAGAGGGGAATACTGACACCGATTCCACCACCCATGCTGAAGTTGGTTTTCATCTGACTGCCCCAACCGTTTTTGTTCATGGATGTGGTGCTGGTCGTAGCTCCTGCATTTGCGCTGATGGTTGGCAACTTTCCTGCCTTCGCAATCTTGATGTTCAGATCGTTCTGGTCGAGTTGGTTTTGATAGCTCAAAAACTCAGGGCGATTCTGTAGTGCAGCCGTATAGACACTGTTCATTCCAGGGATAGAGGCTAGAGCCATCTGGTCAGTTGTGCTTGGAATAGCGATATCGAAAGCTTTTTCACTGGTAATCTGCAGGAGTTCTTTCAGCTGTCGTTTATAGTTTTTAACGTTGCTTTCAGCCTGTACGATGTTAAACTCATCTTGTGCTCTCTGTGCTGTAAGTTGTGCTAAGTCAGCTTGGCTCATCTTGCCAATTTTTACCATTTCCTTACCACGCTCTTCGTTTTGAACACTCGACTGATAACTTTCTTTGTTTACATTGATAGCCTCTGTAGAGTAGAGAATCTGCACGTAAAGTTGAGCTATCTGTTCTTGCAGGTTGAGGGCTTGTGCTGTTGAATCGAGTTGTGCCGCTTCCTGTGTCAGTTTGTTCAGTTTTACCTGATTTCTGTTTTTGTTTCCGTTCCAAATCGTGTAATTGCCCATCACGCTATAGCTGCCATTGTAATATACCTTGTCGATGGAAGCTTTGCTGAAACCTTCTCCGCTGATTCCGTTAGAAACCCAAGGCGTATAGTTTACGTTTTGGTTGGTGCTGGCAGAGAGCGATGGCAGAAGTGCTGACTTTGATTGCAGATAGTCCTCCTGAGCTGAAGCTTTTGTGAGTTGAGTCTTCTGCAGTTGAATGTTGTTAGCCAGTGCGTAACTGATACAATCCTGCAGTGACCATTGCTTAGCTTGTACAGCGATAGGAGCCGACATGATGAACAGCGCTACCGCCATGTTTTTTAAACTTGCGTTCATACTCTTTTTACTTTTTGTTTTCATTTTTACAGAACTCTTTGCATCTGTTCTGATTAAATGTGGATTAATGTTCTTACTTTCCATAATTGCAAATCTTAATAGGATACATCATTTTTAGCTTTGACGTAAGCGTCGCCTATAAAGTTGCAACTGATATGTGTTTTTGATTAAAAACGTGATGATTGGTTTAATATTCTCATTTATCTTTAACAATCCTTTTCATAGTGAAAGATTTCTTTTGCTTTTCCACATTAATTTATTTATATTTCTCAAAAAAATGTTTCTTCTTTCGTTATCTTCGCTGAAATTGTGTAACTTTGCAGAAAAATTTTAAGAAAGGAATAAAATAAATGCCGTTAAGATTACCAGATAAGCTTCCAGCTATCGAACTGCTGAAGCATGAGAATATATTCGTGATGGACGAAAGTCGTGCGCATAAACAGGAGATTCGTCCGTTGAAAATCTGTGTGCTCAATTTGATGCCCCTCAAGATTACGACAGAGACAGATCTTGTTCGTCTTCTGTCGAATACTCCTCTTCAGATAGAGGTTTATTTCATGAAGTTGAAAAGTCACACGCCAAAGAATACTCCAATAGAACACATGATGATGTTCTACAAGGATTTTCAGGAACTTTCCAAACAGAAGTTTGACGGAATGATAGTTACCGGTGCTCCTATCGAAACGATGGCTTATGAGGAGGTAGAATATTGGCCTGAAATCAAAGAGATTTTTGATTGGGCCCGTACTCATGTTACTTCAACACTCTATATCTGCTGGGGTGCCCAGGCTGGTCTTTATCATTTCTATGGTGTTCCTAAGTATCCTTTAGAGAAGAAGATGTTTGGTATTTTTAAGCAGAAGCCTCTCGATTTGTCTCAGCCAATCTTCCGCGGTTTCGATGATATCTTTAATATGCCTCATAGTCGCCATACGGAGGTAAGACGAGAGGATATTGAAAAAGTGCCAGGACTTGACATCATTGCCGAATCGCCTGAAAGCGGTGTCAGCATTGTGATGGCCAGAAACGGCCGCGAATTCTTTGTGACGGGTCATCTTGAGTATGCGCCAAACACGCTGGATAAGGAATATAAGCGTGATATGGGCAAGCGTGATGATGTAGAACTGCCAAAAAATTATTATTATCATGACGATCCGAACGAAGAACCTCTGGTTACATGGCGTGCTCATGCCAACCTCTTCTATAGTAATTGGATCAACTATTATGTTTATCAGGAGACTCCTTACAATATTGACGAAATCAGTTAATTTGAAGGAGTTGGATGATTTCGAGATCGATTTCTTATGCAAACATTAGAATTATTGGCGCCGGCCAAGAACTTGGAATGTGGTATTGCAGCCATTGATCATGGTGCAGATGCCGTATATATTGGTGCACCTCGTTTTGGTGCACGAGCAGCAGCAGGCAATTCGCTGGAAGATATCAGACAGTTGTGTGATTATGCTCATCAGTTTGGAGCAAAGGTTCATGTTACAGTGAATACTATCATCTATCAGGATGAGATGTTGGATACGCTTAAGATGATCCAGCAACTTGATGAGATTGGTGTTGATGCACTTTTGCTGCAGGATATGGGTGTGCTTACTGAGGTGAGGGCGCAGAATTTGTGGAGTAGAGAATTGCATTCCAGTACCCAGTGTGATGTAAGAACTCCAGAAAAGGCGTATTGGCTTACCACCTTAGGTTTCAAACGGGTTGTTCTGGCTCGTGAGCTTTCGCTCGATGAAATCAAGGCGATCCATCAGGCGATTCCTGATAGAGAAATAGAGGTCTTTGTACATGGAGCGCTCTGCGTAAGCTATTCGGGTGTCTGTTATGCTTCTGAGAAGTGTTTCGGGCGCTCTGCCAATCGTGGAGAATGTGCACAGTTCTGTCGTATGAAGTTTGATCTGCTTGATTCCAATGGTCAGGAGATAGAACATCAGCGTTATCTGTTGTCGCTCAAGGATCTTTGTCAGCTTGATCATCTCAAGGAACTTGCTGATGCTGGAGCTACTTCGTTCAAGATAGAAGGAAGATTAAAAGATATCAACTACGTCAAGAATGTGGTGGCTGCCTATAGCAGTCAACTCGATGCAATCGTAAAAGCTGAACCGCGTAAGTATCGCCGTGCATCGGTGGGACATGTTCAATATAATTTTACACCTAATCTGAAGAAGACTTTCAATCGTGGCTTTACCCATTATTTTCTGAATGGGCGACAGCCGGATATTGCTTCATTCGATACACCGAAAGCTATCGGCGAGTTTGTGGGTAAGGTTAAGGAGATACGTGGCAACATTTCTTTCAACGTAGCCACAGTAGCCAGCTTTAAAAATGGCGATGGACTGTGTTTTATCAATGATGACCGTGAGTTGGAAGGCTTTCGTGTGAACAGAGTAGAGGGCAATCGCCTCTATCCGTTTGGAATGCCTGAAAATCTGCGTCCGGGCATGGCTCTTTATCGTAATAACGATCGTGCTTTCGAGGCTTTGCTGGCTCGTAAGTCTGCTGAACGTAAAATCTATATTGTCATAGCAATGGAGCCTGTGATGGGCAATGAGTTCAGGGAAGAGCCACAGGGTGTAAAGGCTGTTGTCAACATCATGAAGACGAAAGAGGCTGATGGTGGCTTGATTTATCAGGTGGCTGAGGTGTTTAAAGAGTTGAAACTCGAAAAGGCGAAACGCCCGCAGGGCGAAAATATAAAGGCTCAGATGAGCAAACTGGGCGATACGATTTACGAAGCTTACCAGGTAGAACTTCTGAAGGGAATGGAAACATACTTTGTTCCGAACAGTATTCTCACTGCTATCCGGCGTGAATTGATAGATGAACTTACCAAGGCAAATCAGAAACAGCTTGATAAGTCGTTGTGGGGTGGATGGGATAGAACCTTGTTCAACAATGGTTTTGGATTCAGTCAGCCCGGTGAGCACCGACTTACGAAAGAGGAATTTACTTGGCAGCCGGAATACGGGAAATGGGGATATCTCTATAATATAGCTAACTATGATGCAAGAGATTTTTATCAGATTCATGGTCTGTCGCCAGTAGTTCCGGCATTTGAGTTGGGTAAGAATATTCCTTCTGCATGGGATGCTAAGAACCAGGAAGAATATGATGAGAATATAGAAAAAGACAAGGCAAACCGAAGTATGCAGCCTAAGTATACCAATGAAAAGGGAGAATCGCTCCTGATGCAGTGCCGCCATTGTATCCGCTATTCGTTGGGCTACTGTGTGAAGCGTGGAGGCAAGAAACCATCCTGGAGAGAGCCTCTCTTCCTGCAGTTGGGCGACGGTCGCCGCTTCCGTCTGGAGTTTGCATGCAACGAATGTCAGATGAACTTATATAGTGAGAAATAAATGAAAAAGAAATGGACGATACAGATTCTTTGTATGCTGGGCATCCTCTTGATGTTCAGCAGTTGTTATCATCGCCGTGCTCATCACCAGATGCATGCTGCTATGGTAGAGTACAGTAATAAACAACTCGATTCCATTTCGTTTTCTACCACTCATCATTATACCAACAAATTCAATTTTCTGGTATTCAAGGATTCCCTGGAATTGATTGCACAACAGCCTGAAGAGTTTTTGAGCAATTTGCCTATCGATTCCTTTGCCGTCCGAAAGAACCGCCTGCTGGTGGTTACGGATATCCGTATGGTTCCTCAGGATTCTATAGATTCAGTTTGGGTGCAGTTGGCTACTGAAGATAATCAGTTTGGCTGGACCCGTGAGTCCCGTCTACTGCCGAAGGTTGTTCCCGATGATCCTATTTCGGAGTTCATCATGACCTTCAGCAATACTCACTTGCTCATCTTCCTGGTTATCATTATCATCATAGCTGTAGCCTATACCGTTCGCAGGATATTCCATAGCAATGGTAAACTGGTTCACTTCAATGATATAGATTCCCCATATCCAACAGCGTTGGTTCTTATTGTTTCGATATCAGCAACCTTCTATGCAACCATTCAAATGTTTTTGCCAGAAGTATGGCGTCATTTTTATTTCCATCCTACGCTCAATCCTTTTGCCGTTCCGCCGATACTGGGTTTTTTCCTGGCTACAGTCTGGGCGATACTGATAGTAGGATTGGCTTGTGTTGATGAGGTGAAACACCGTTTGCCGGCAGGTGATGCTGTTCTGTATCTGGGTGGCTTAGTGGGAGTTTGCGCCATCGATTACATCGTTTTCAGTGTTACTACCTTATATTATATAGGGTATTTACTGCTCGTAGCCTATATATGGTTTGCCATACGGGCTTATCTGTTTCCTCATAAATAAGGATAGGGGGTGCAGGAAAAAATATGTACCTTTGCACCCGTTATGAAAAAAATAGTATTTTATAGTAAAAAGAGCGTATGCATTGGTTTGGCAGCGGTAGCGTTGCAGGCTAGTGCTGCGGATAACGAAAGGGCTACTTGCTCTGACCTGTCATTGGGTACGAGTGAAAAGTTTGCAGATGCTAACGGCTTGCTGGCTGATAGCAGCCGAGTTTTTGACATTGATGAAGTCGTGGTTGTTTCTCAGCCTAAGGAGAATCTCCGTCTTCGTCAACAGTCTCTCAGCAGCACTTCCTTTGGTTCTTATCAGATGCAACGATTGGGTTCTCGTGATTTGCGTGAACTTTCCAGCTATGTTCCTAATTTTGTAATGCCCAACTATGGTTCGCGTTTTACCAATGCTATGTATGTACGCGGCATTGGAAGTCGTATCAACAGTCCGGCTGTAGGAATTTATCTTGACGGAATTCCTGTGCTGAGTAAGGCTGCTTTCAATCTTCACCATTATCAGACCAGTCGTATAGATATTCTCCGTGGACCTCAGGGAACACTTTATGGTCAGAATTCTGAAGGTGGTCTGGTGCGCATCTATTCACGCGATGCTTATGATAACAAAGGCACCTACGTTAATCTGGGATTAGGTTCTCATTTCTACCGTAATGTAGAAGCGGCTCATTATATGAAGCTTTCACCTCGTATTGCATTAGGGGTAGCTGCTTTCTATGATGGACAGAAGGGATTCTTCCATCGTGCAGGAACCAGCGATTATGCCGACAATTATGATGAGGCTGGCGGTAAGTTTAATCTTAAGTTCCGTTTTGATAGAGGATGGAGCATGGATTTGCTAGCCAATTACCAATTTGTCTATCAGCATGCATTTCCTTATGGTCAGCTGGATTTAAACAGTGGCAAGGCTGCATTGTCAAATACAACATTCCCTGGGCTTTATCGCCGCAACATGCTGCTTTCGGGTGTCAATCTTCGTCATGAAGGAGCGAAATGGGATTTCGCTTCTACTACCAGCTATCAGTTCCTGGATGATAATATGAAAATGGATCAGGATTATCTTCCTGAAGATTATTTGAGTTTGCAGCAAGACCAGTTGCAGAATTCTATTACTCAGGAGTTCACATTTAAGAGTCGTCAGCCTTTCTTCGGCTTCTGGCATCTTACACAGGGTGCATTCTTCTCCCATGTGTGGTTGAAGACAAATGGTCCTGTAAAATTCGGTTCAGCATTGACGAAGCCTATCAGTAACGTTATCCTGACCCAGATGCAGCAGGCAATGCCTCCAGCAATGGCTAATGGGGTTTCTGTCAATGTAGATATGGGAGCTCCGGGTTTGTTCCATACTCCTCAGAGCAATTTGGGGCTCTATCACGAGAGTACGTTTGATCTTTCTTCCCGTCTGAAAGCAACGCTTGGTTTGCGTTACGATTTCATGCATACAAGTATTCATTACGATACTTATGCTTATATGGCGATGACAGCTAAGGTGATGGGTAGGGAGGCTACTTATACTTTGCGCTCAATGCTCGACCGCAAAACGGGTGATGATTACAACCAGCTCTTGCCAAAATTTGGCTTAAGTTACCAGCTTGATGAGCAGGGTAGCAATGTTTATGCCACGGTGAGCAAGGGCTATCGTGCAGGCGGTTATAATATCCAGATGTTCAGTGACATCTTGCAGACCGAACTGAATGCTAACCGTCAGCATGCGATGCGAGGCAATTATGACGTTCCTCATACCGATGAAGATTATGATAGGGTGAACCAGACTATTGCCTTTAAGCCGGAAACCTCATGGAATTATGAGGTTGGAACGCATCTTAATCTTTTTGATCATCGTCTTCATTTCGATTTGAGTGCCTTCTATATGCAAGTTCGCAATCAGCAACTCTCTGTGATGGCAGGAACCTATGGCTTTGGCCGAATGATGGTTAATGCAGGTAAGAGTCACAGTTGTGGTATTGAAGCCGCGCTCAAGGGTCAGGCCTTTGACGGTGCTTTTGACTGGGGGGTAAACTATGGATTTACTCGCGCCGTATTTGATGAATATACTGATGGCGAGGGTGATGATGCTGTGAATTATAAGGACAAGAAGGTTCCTTATGTTCCTCAGCATACGATAGCAGCCATGGCTGACTATCATTTAGGACAGTTTACCTTCGGATTGAACATGAATGCACAGGGCAAGACTTATTGGGATAATGCCAATACCTACAGCCAGAAGATGTATTTCCTGATGGGTGCGCATTGTGATATTGATTTCAGTAAGATGAGCATCAGTATCTGGGGTAAGAACCTCACAGATACTAATTATAATACCTTTGCTGTTGATAATGCAGCAACAGGAAAGAAACTGTATTTTGCCCAGCGTGGCAATCCTTTCCAATGTGGTGTTGATCTGAAATTCCACTTTTAGGATTAAATAGAAAAGGAGTTCCGGCATTCTGAAATGCTAGAACTCCTTTTCTGTTTTATCTGATTTATTTTCTTTATTTTAATTCTCCATATCCTACCAGTCGGTCGGTGCGGTGGCTCTGAGCCCGATAGTAAACCAGTACATTATATTTATTCTGGGTCTGGTAGAAATTTCCTTCTGATGGGAGTAGTCTGATGCTTCCGTCATCCATCTTCATGAGATACTGATAACTGTAATAACCTTGCTTCATGAAGAGACGTGCGTGATAGGTTTTCGTCATTTCATCATATTCCATCCGATATTCGGGGAGGAAACGGCCGTAGGTCCAATCTGCGTTCAGATAAACATCGCCTGGCTGCTTGGGAGCTTTCAGGGTAAAGTGAATCTGTGCATATTCGCAGGTGTTGTTGTTTTCTACGTTGTCGCTGTTGCGAATATAAAACGAACCTTTGGCAGCTTCATCGTAAACGTAATTGGGGCGAGGAGTGTCTGTCATTACTTTAACCTGATAGTCGCTTCCATCCCAATCTATGGCGTCGATTCCCATGGTTGGATGGTCGGTGTCCAGAAACTCAAACTTTCTGTATTCATTTCCGGCATCGAAAATCAGAGCTCTCACATGCTGCCAACTCATCTTTCCCGCACTCACGTAGTCGGGTTTAGGATTGATGACAGCATTGTCCCATCTTCCGTTCTGAAGCACTACGATGTTCAGCTGGTTGGGGTGAGTGATTCTCAACTGGCTATGATCCAGTTCCATTTTCAGTTGCTGATGGTCCTTCTGGATATCTATATCTGTTGTAGAAGTAGCTTCTAACTTCAGTTTAACCAATGGCTGAGGCTCTGTAATCATCCAGCAGGCTGTAAACATTTTGCCTTCTTCCTCATTTTCCGCATTGTCGTCATAAACCGTCAGTCGGTAGTTGCCGCTCATGGTAAGTTGGCAGTCGGCATTGGGAATTGCCAGATGATAATGGGTATAAGGATGATTGGTGTTGATGGATTGCTCTACATCTTCAATAATCTGGTTGCCGTTGAATCCTCTCATATAGTCGCTTTCAAAGAGCGAAGAAGTTACGTTCCAGTTTGCATCACAATGTTCAATCTTGTATCTGTATCGGTGATAATCGTGCGTCATGTCGTCAAAATCGATGCGGATAGGTTCTCCGCCCAGTGACGAGACTGGGAGCGATAGCCAGTTGGTTCCGCCTACAACCTGTAGGGTTCTGATGCGCTGGTTGAGTATTTCGTGCTGCTGCGCCCATGCAGGATGGGTAAACAGAAAGAGAAGGGAGATGATAGTGTATAATTGTTTCATATGGCTTCGTACGTATATATAAAAAAATAACTTGCAGTAGTCTTTTGTGAAGAACTAAATGCAAGCTTAAACAATCTAAATTAATACATGAAAACACTTTTTGTAGTCGATAGGGGAATCGAACCCCTATGCCAAGATTGAGAATCTTGTATCCTAACCATTAGATGAATCGACCATTAAAAATGTCTCTACTGATCTCACGACTTATAGAGACTCAAATCTAATACCATGAAAAACACTTTTGTAGTCGATAGGGGAATCGAACCCCTATGCCAAGATTGAGAATCTTGTATC
>OQVO01000647.1_pt1 | contig 10678 bp, 6 predicted proteins | sample 1691511 | NCBI WGS metagenome assembly OQVO01 (sample SAMN03418254, study PRJEB22391) | human gut metagenome | biome: human-gut; feature: organic feature; material: feces | host: Homo sapiens | place: Tanzania | collected 2013-01 | reverse complement strand
TTTAAAAGAATTTGTATATTTGACGTGAAGTTTTTCATAGTTTAAGTTTAGGTTAAGTAGCGGGGTGATCGCAGTGACTGCGATTGCCCCGTGAATTTTTACCAAGACCTGTCTGTGACCCGCAAATGGAGGCGTTATATTTACATATTCATAAAAGAAACAGAAATTTATGTTTTTTATAGAAAACTATTTTTCTTTCTTTTGATTATTTACGTTCTGTCGCCATACTTTTGCAGACGGACTGCAACGGTGCGGACCGTTAATTTTATCAACTATGAAGAATTCTATCAGAATCCTCTTGAAGGTCTCGGTGGCCGGAATGATGGCATTGGCCGCTTCGACCCTATCCTGCAACAAAATTCCTTCCGGAAGTGCCCAGGGCTCCTTAAGCTGGAATTTCTCTTCCCGGGTCTTTACACGATCTGTGGTTGACCTGCCGGACACGGATGCGTTCATCCTTACGGTGAAAAACTCTGCCGGTGATGTGCTTTATGAGGGAGCCTATGGCGACTCTCCGGAATCGATGCTGGTCAACCCCGGAAGCTACACTGTCAAGGCTGTCTCGCGGACTTTCCTCAAGCCTGAGTTTTCCGCTCCTCAGTTTGGAGACGAGCAGGTTGTCGTCGTGAAGTCCGGAGCAGACACCAAAGCTCGGTTGAATTGCTCGCAACTCAATTCCGGCTTGCGTCTGAAACTGGATCAGAAGTTCAAGTCCACTTATCCGAACGGCTCCGTGACGGTCTCGTCATCGGAAGGTGATCTCAAATACAGCCAGACGGAAAAGCGTGTCGGCTATTTCAAGCCTGGAAATGTCTCTGTGGCGTTGAACGATGGCACGTCCACAAAAGTGCTGCTGTCCCGATTTCTGGAGACTTGCGAGGTCTTGACATTGGGAATATCATGTCCGTCGGCCGAACCGCCAAAGCCGGGAGAGTCCGGTAGCCTTTCCATCACTGTTGACACGAGCCGTGTCTGGAACAGCTTTGAGTATGAGATCGGTTCCGGACAAGGAGCGGATCCAGGCACGACACAGGCCACGGCGTATAGCGTGGGACAGGCCAAAGAGCATGTCGGTGAGAAAGGAGTGTGGGTGTGCGGCTATGTTGTCGGAGGAGATCTGTCTTCCGCAAAGGAAGGCATTTCCTTCACGGCTCCGTTCTTGTCCATGACCTGCATCGCTATCGCGGCGCGTTCCTCCGTGACCGCCAAGAGCTCTTGCATGTCGGTGAAACTGCCGAAAGGTGACATACGGGCAGCTATAAACCTGGCGGACCATCCGGAACTTGTCGGCAGGAAGATTTACCTTAAGGGAGACTTGATCGCGGCCTATTTTGGCATCCCGGGTATTGAGAACATCACCGAATATGTTTTGAGTAAGCGTTAACCAAATAATTGTCTTTTATGAAAATCAGACTGAACAGGACGGCGTCTGCCGTTGTGCTTGCCTTGCTTTGTCCGATCTCCGGGCTTTCGCAAGAGAAAACAGTGCCTGGAACTTGGGAATTCGGACTTGGCGGAGCTGCCATGAACATCACAAGGGCCACAGTGTCGAACTTCCGTCAGACACCAGGAGGAGACTACATCTTCAATTTGGATGAAAAGCTGCTTTATGGCGGGATTGAGATCTACTCTGCCATTGAACTGAACAGATGGCTGTACGCCGATCTTCAAGGAACCCTCGGTTTGGCGAGATACAATGATGCCGAAAAGGAGAGGCAAGGATATTCATTGATGGTCAGTCCAGGGATCCAGATCAGGCCGTTCCGTAAAAGCGAGTGGATCCAGCCCTACATCAGGCTCGGAGTCAACCTCTACCATAAGAATTTTCCTACGTCTTATTTCGGACAGTTCAATGGTGATGTCACCAAGGAGGCCTTTTGGAAGGCGGAGGATGCATGGAACAAAGGCTACACGTTTGATTCGGACACGTTCTTTCCCGTATCAGCCGGGATCGGAGTGATCGGTTGGATTAGCAATAAGGTGGGGATGCATATTCAGGGACAGTACAACCGCTCGCTTGGTACGGATGGAGTCAATTTCGCTCAGGTCTCCGCCGGGATTGTGCTCAGGTTGGGCGGTGCGGACAAGCATAAGGCTTCAGCTGACCGCTATGTCCCCAGACACCTTGATGACTATGCCGCTCTTTATCCGCAAAAGGTTGTCGAGAAAGAAGTCGTGCGTGAGGTTCCTGTGGAGGTGGTTCGTGAGGTGATCAAGGAGGTACCTTCGGAGAAAACTCTTGCCGAGATGATGGGCAATGTGAACTTTGACTTTGACAAGGCCACCATCACTGCTGATTCTCAGTTTGTTCTGGATGAGATCGCCAATACTTTGGCCCGGTTCACGGGCACAATGTTTCTGGTCGCGGGCTACACGGACGCGAAAGGGTCTGATGAGTACAATGAGGAACTATCCAGAGCCCGAGCCAAGGCTGTCTATGAGGCTCTTCTTCAAAGGGGAATCCAGTCATCCAGACTTTGTTACAAGGGATTTGGCAAACGTGTCGCCCTTGTGCCAGAGTCGGCCACGGATGAGCAGCGCCGGGGTGACCGCAAGGTCGTTCTCGAAAGGGTGACGTCGGAGTCACTATGGAATTATCTTAACCAACATAAATAATATTCATTCATGAAAAATCGAATCAGATTATTGGTCGCGGCGCTCGTCGGGGCGTCGGCGCTGGCCGCCTGCAACTCACTTGAGGTGACAATGCCGGTCGGACCGCAGGGGGAACAAGGCGTTCAGGGTGTTCCCGGTAAGGATGGACTGTCGGCCTATGAACTGTGGGTCAAGGCTATACAGGAAAAACAGATTGATTACTCCGGCCCGGTTGACATCAACCACTTCTTCCTTTATCTAAAAGGGAAAGACGGCACGGATGGCAAGGACGGCGTTAATGGCAAGTCGGCTTATGAGATGTGGCAGGAATATGTGGCCACAGGTGTGGACGATCCGCACAATCCAGGGACTCAATGGGACAAATCCAAGACTTCTATGGCGGATTTCTATTGGTTCCTTTCCGGCAATGACGGGACGGACGGCCTTATACCTTACATCAAGGATGGCAACTGGTGGATAGGTGACAAGGATACCGGAATACAGGCACGTGGAGAAAAGGGTGACGCGGGAAGCGATGGCAAGGACGGAGCCGATGGCAAGGATGGCAAAGACGGAGCCGATGGCAAGGATGGCGTTGATGGAACCGACGGAACCGACGGTCTGTCAGCCTATGAGCTTTGGGTGGCCGATGTGACGTCCCCTTATGGGCTTGACGATCCTAAGAATCCTGGAAGCAAATGGAACCCGTCGAAAACTTCCATCGCTGATTTTTATGAATATCTCCGTGGTTCTGTCGGAGACAAAGGAGCCGATGGCAAGGACGGCGTTGACGGCAAGGATGGCGCGGATGGTAAAGACGGTGCCGATGGCAAGGATGGCGCTGACGGGAAATCGGCATATGATCTTTGGAAACTGTATGTGTCCTCGGGCGTGGAAGATCCACATAATCCTGGAATCCAATGGGATAAATCCAAAACGACGATGGCTGATTTTTATTGGTTCCTGACTGGGGATGATGGCGCAGATGGCTTGATTCCATATATAAAAGCTGGGCATTGGTGGATCGGCGAAACGGACACGGGTGTCGCGGCCAAGGGAGACAAAGGCGATAAAGGCGACAAGGGCGATGCCGGAGCCGACGGCAAGGATGGCCTGGATGCTTATGAGATGTGGAAGACTTATGTCAGGCAGACAATCGCTGCCGGAGGTGTTGTGGCCGATCAGAATGGCAACGTGATCACTCTGTCGGATCTTTCTATCCTGAAATTCTTCCAGTACCTGACCGGTAAGGCTGGCGCCAAGGGCGACAAGGGCGATGCCGGAATTGACGGTGCGGATGGCAAGGATGGTCTTGTGCCGGAAGTCAATCCGAAGACAGGGGAATGGATACTTGTCGATAAGGCTGCCAAGGATACTGTTTTCACGCACATCACGGCGAAGGGACAGGATGGCAAGGACGGTGCTGACGGCAAGGATGGCGCTGACGGACAGACTCCATACGTGGGTTCGAACGGCAACTGGTGGATCGGTGGCGTTGACACGGGAGTCAAGGCCAAGGGAGAGAAAGGTGACACCGGAGCGTCAGGCTCGGACGGCAAAGACGGTGCTGACGGTAAGGACGGAACCGATGGCAAAGACGGAGTGGATGGTTCGAACGGCAAGTCGGCCTACGAACTTTGGGTGGCCGACGTGACATCCATGTCAGGTCTGGAGGATCCGAAGAACCCTGGAAGCAAATGGGATCCGACCAAGACATCCGTGGCTGATTTCTATGAATATCTTCGCGGTGCCACAGGTTCCAAGGGTGATTCGGGTGCCGACGGAGCGGATGGAAAAGATGGTGTGGACGGTAAGGATGGTGCCGGCGGAGCAGCCGGAAAGTCAGCCTATGAACTCTGGAAAGAGCTGGTACTCAGTGCATCTGGCCTTGATAATCCAGACAACGGAGTCTATGACAAGACCAAGTACCCGAAATGGCCGAAGACAGCTGTCTCCTTGAGCGATTTCTTCAAGTACCTGCGAGGAAGTAACGGAGAGCCGGGAGTGACTTTGACCGCCATAGACACCTTGTACGTTGAAGAGGCTGATTGGGACAAGTACAACGTGGCTCCGGTAAGGGCTCTCGCGAAAGTGAAAATGGTGGGAACTGTCAAGGACACGACGTATGAATATGTCAACCCATATTCCGGAGGGTGCGCCCTGATTGTTTCCGGTCCGGGACCTGTCGTGATTCCGAACTGTACGGTCAGCTTCAAGGATCAGCTGGGCAATTCCTACACCAAGACTTCGGATGCGTCAGGGTACATCTACTTGACCCGTGACGAACTTCCTGACTGGCATTCCGGGTGTCCTTCAATCCAGGATCTGTCCGCCAGAACAAAACCGTCAGGTTTTTCCTATGGAGGGAAAAACATCACGGATGACGGAATGATCGCCGCGACATGCGGAGTGCCTTACAAGGTTGAAGTCAACATCAATATGCTGGGATCCGAATGGATCAGAGAAAGCGTGTACGCTGATTATGAGATAGTAAGAACGGTGGAGGGAGTCGGTGAAACTTCATGGAACGGCGTGAGGTTCCCTGAAGCCAACGTGGATGGGACCGGTTACTATCTTTACAGAAGTCTTGGCGACATGAACCGGCTCAGAAAAGTCAACTTCTCTTCCTTTGTGTCAATTGGAGACTATGCTATCGGAGACCATTTCATGAAAGTCATGAATCCCGGTGTCGAATGTGAATGGGACAGACCGGTGGGAACAGAACCGAGCATAATGACGAAGCAGTTGTCTTTCGGAGATGGTGAGGAACCGCGTCAGGTGTCAGTTAATCATTTGCCTGTGAAGAAGGATTATTACGATACCGAGTATTGTCTTCCGTTGCTTGACTACGGCCGGCAGTGTGTGTCGTCAACCAAGACCGTCATCCCGGAATATTGTGGGATCGGCGCGTTGAATGTGACCGCCTTGAAAGGAGGAAGCGGAGAGGAAGAGTTCACCAGCTATAACGGAAAGCTTGTCATGTCTGATGACGGCACGTCAAAGGTTCCTGTCAACAAGACAAACTATGAGCTGATCCTTGGACAGACCTCTTTCAGTTTTAGTTTTGACTATTCCACCTTTGGTCATGTTTACATCAGTAAAGCTTATTACGATTCCATGACGGACACTTACAGGTTTAAAAGGTATGATTCTATGATGGAGTATATCTCGGCCACGGGTCTGTCTGTCAGCAAAACCTATATAGGAGGTCTTGAAAATTCGGGAACCCTTGCGGGAGTGAAAATCAGGAACAGTGTACTCATTTACTTCTCTGCTCAGGATGGCGCCATCGTCGAACTTCCTCCGAGCATTATCAGAAATGTCTATGACAATTTCACCATAGAGATTCCGATGTTCTCATTTAAGGATGTGTTTTATGGAGGTTCGAAAGGAACCTTCAGCTACGATGAATCAAACCCTTATGTGGCATCGTGCGAGATCGGCGGCCGAAAGTATACGTTCCAGGCCATAAAGGATGCCAAAAGCGCCCCGATGCCGTAGTGCCGGAAGTTTTGATTTGTTTTTAGTTCAATAATCTATTAATCATTTGTATCTTTGTTGTCTGCGTCCGGAACGGAAGGTCTTCGCCGGGCGCGGGCAACAACCATGTTTTGGTGACATTAAGACAACAACGAATATGAACAAAGGCAAAATGACCAATTTCAGGTGGGTGATCTGCGCGATGCTCTTCTTCGCGACGACGGTCAACTATCTTGACAGACAAGTGCTTTCCCTTACTTGGGACGAATTCATCAAACCGGAATTCCATTGGAATGAGATCGACTACGGCAACATCACCGGCCTGTTCGCGATAGTCTATGCGATAGCACAGCTTTTCGCCGGGCGCATCGTGGACCGGCTTGGAACCAAGAAAGGGTACGCTGTCGCCATAGGAGTCTGGTCATTGGGAGCGTGCGTCCATGCTCTCTGCGGACTTGCGACCGAGGCCTACATCGGTGTGGGTTCAAGGCTTGAGCTGGTTCAGGCGACCGGAGACATGGCAGTGGCCATCTCCACATTCAGTGTCTATATGTTCATGTTCGCCAGATGCGTTCTGGCTTTGGGCGAGGGGGGCAACTTCCCGTCCGCAATCAAGGCCACCGCTGAATATTTTCCTAAGAAGGATCGCGCTTTCGCCACATCCATATTCAACTCCGGGGCATCGATAGGGGCTTTGGTGGCTCCTTTGACGATCCCTGTCCTGGCTGCGAAGTTCGGCTGGGAGATGGCGTTCCTCATCATCGGCGCACTGGGCTTCGTCTGGATGGGTTTCTGGGTGTTCATTTACAAGAAGCCTTCCGAGAGCAAGCATGTGAATGCGGAGGAACTTGCGTACATCGAGCAGGACGCCTCCCTTGACGCTGAATACGCCAAAAAGAATGAGGCTGAGACGGATGGAGGCAAGATGGGAATATTCCAGTGCCTCAAGCATCGTCAGGCGTGGGCTTTCATTCTCGCGAGGTTCTTCACCGACGGCGTATGGTGGTTCTTCCTGTTCTGGACTCCGTCCTATCTCAACACCCAATTTGGCATCAAGACTTCCGATCCGGCTGGTATCGCATTGATTTTCACCCTCTACTTGATCACGATGCTCTCCATCTTCGGCGGAAAACTTCCTACCATATTCATCAACAGGACGGGCAAGGATCCGTACACCTGCCGCACAAGAGCGATGCTGATCTTCGCTCTCATCCCGCTGGTGGTACTTCTGGCCCAACCGCTCGGTCAGATCTCGCCTCTCTTCCCTGTGATCTGCATCGGTCTTGGCGGAGCCGCCCATCAGAGCTGGTCGGCTAATCTTTACACAGTCGGAACCGACATGTTCCCGAAGAAAGCCGCCGCGACAATCACCGGAATCTGCGGAATGGCCGCCGGTCTGAGCTCGTTCATGTTCCAGAAGGTCGCCGGACATCTCTTTGTCTATGCCGGTGAGACGAATCTTCGTTTCCTTGGCTTTGAGGGCAAACCGGCAGGCTACTTCATCATCTTCTGCTTCTGTGCCGTCGCCTACATCCTTGGCTGGACCGCGATGAAGGCCTTGGCGCCTAAATACGAGCCTATCTCCGAATAGTGGGTGATCAATGAATATAAAAACAGGGCGGTCCGTCAAGGAAACCGCCCTGTTTTTTTTCAGATGAAAGAAACCTGAAAATCACCGGCTGGAAGGAATAGTGTACACCGAAGGGGTTTGGGGAGTACGCTCCCCAATGCCCCCAGGGGCTGTCACGTAAGGGACTGGGGGTGAATATTAGAAAAGAGTTTGGCCAAAAGTAACTTTTGGCCAAACTCCTTTTCTATTTTAGAAAGTCATCGAAATAGTTCGTGACCTTGTCCATCAGGTGAATCCTCCATGTCCCGAAGACATTGTGCTCGGAGCAGGGGTAAGGGAAGTAGTCCAGCTGGACGTTATTCTCAATGCATTTCTGCACGAAACTCAGGCTGTGCTCCCAGACTACCGTGTTGTCTATGGCTCCTTGGCAGATGAGCAGCTTGCCCTTGAGGTTGCCCACCTTGCCGATCAGGCTTGTCTGCGCGAACCCGTCAGGATTTGTGGCCTCTGTCTCCATGTAGCGTTCTCCGTACATGATCTCGTACCATTTCCAGTCGATGACCGGTCCGCCGGCGACACCGACCTTGAATGTCTCCGGGTGGTTTGTCATCAATGAGATGGTCATGAACCCACCGTAGCTCCAGCCGTGTACCCCGATTCTGTTTGGATCCACGAACGGCAGGGATTTCAGCATGTTGATACCCTCCATCTGGTCGGCCATCTCGTTCCGGCCGCAATGACGGTGGATGGCTTTCTCATATTCAGCGCCCCTGTTCTGTGTGCCCCGGTTATCCTGGACATAGACGATGTAGCCTTTCTGGGCCATCAGCATCTCCCACATGCGCACCTGTCCGAGCCATGTGTTCTGGACCATCTGCGAGTGAGGACCTCCATAGACGTAGAGAACCACAGGGTATTTCTTCGCGGGATCGAAATCTGTCGGCAGGAAGAGCCTGTACCAGTTGTCATATTCGCCGTCGGCGCTCTTGACCGTGCCGAAGAGGACTTCTCCTGTCTTGTAGGCCTTGAGAGGGTCATCGGCTGTGACAAGGTTGCGGATTAGCTTCCCGTCAGCGGTCATGATGTTGGTGACGCGCGGCACGTTGAAGCTGCTGTAGTTGTCGATGTACTTGGTGCAGTCATTGTTGAGGCTGATAGTGTGCCAGCCTTCCTCGGTTGTCAGCCTGACCGGTTTGCCAAACTTTGCCTTGGTGATCACGTTGGACTGTCCCTTCGGTCGCTGAGCCTGCCGAAGCGATGTCTTGACTTCGATCCTGAACAGATGGTTCTCCACCGGCGAAACCTCCGCCGAGGTGTAATAGACAAACCTTCCGTCGTTGGCAAGGTACTCAACATCAGCGTCAACCTCGGTCAGCCGTCTCACCGTCCCCAAAGTGTCACACAGGTAAAGGTTACGGAATCCATCCCTATTGTTAGTCCTATAGATGAATGAATATGTCCCCTTGAGGAATCTCACCGGATCCAGGGGTTCCACGTAGCGGGAATCGTCCTCGGTGAGGATGGTGCGGGCGAACGACCCGTCGGCAGCCCTGTACATGTTCAGTTTCAGATGCTTCTGGGTGCGGTCGAGAACCTGTATGAGCACATTCCTGCTGTCCGGTGACCAGCTGATGTTGGTAAGGTACCGGTCGCTGCCATATTCATTGACATCGCACCACGCTGTCTTTCCGGTTGCGACATCGTAGATCCCGAGTCTCACATTCTCGCTCTCCATGCCGTTCATCGGGTATTTGATGTTCTTGAGCGAACCGGTGCGTGTGGTTATGTCCAGAAGAGGAAAGTCTGAGACCTTGGAGTCATCCTTCCTGTAGAAAGCCAGCTTGGAGCCATCTGGAGACCAGAATATTCCTCCGTCGATCCCGAACTCGTTGCGGCTGACAGTCTGTCCGTAGGTGATGTCAGGGTTCTCGCTCTTCGCCACGAGGACAGGGGACTTGTCGAAGATGTAAAGGTCTTTGCCGACAGTGTAGGCGAATGTCCCGGCATCGCTCCGTGTGATGTCCGCGGCTTCTTTAGGGAAGCCTTCCGGAAGCCTTGTGGCGGAATATTCAGAGACCTCTCCGGTGCTGAGATCCTCCTGCATCCACTTGCCGTCTTTGTGGAATATGAATGTGTCACTGTCTTTCCAAGAAGCCGCGACGCTTGCGGGACGGACATTCCTGCCGAGCACGGCCTCTTCCATGGTGAGTTGTTTACCCTCCGGGTTCGCCGGATGGGTAGTGATGACTCCGGTCTGGGCGTTGAGAACGAACGGAGTCGCCAACGCGATGATTGTGAGAACTCTTTTCATTATTCCTCTGTTGGTGTTGATGTCGAGACAATCCTGTCCACGACGTATTTCTGCATCCCCCGCCATGGAAGTGTTCCGAGATATTCCTTGTAATGCAGTTCGACCGACTTGCCGCTGCATCTCATGAGTTCGTTGGCGACCTCTTCATCCTCGACAGAGAAGTCGAAGATGTAGGATTCTACCGTGGCGCCTCCGGTGTTCTTGTTGGAGCCTCTGAATCCGGCCTGGATCAGCTTGCCCTCGTAGGTCTTCCAGACGTAGCCTTTGTAGATGAACTGGTTGAGTTCGCCGGCCTTCACTCCGTCACCGAAGACGAAGTAGAACCGTATGTAGAGGAATCCGGCCAGTGCCAGTGCCAGGATGACACCGGTCCACGTTATGATCTTGCCTTTTGTTGTCATGGCAGTTTATTTTATCGGGTTGCCTGTAAGCTCCCATCCTGTGATCGTGGAAATGTACGGAATCACGGTGTGGGCAATCTTGAGATGTCCGTTGTAGTTTGGATGGCCGTCGGCACCCATGTCCTCCACATTGTTGTGGACAGACTGGGTGAGATTCAAGATGTGGATGTTCTTCAGTCCGCAGTCATCCAGAACCTTGCGGACATATTCAAACATAAGGAAGTCGTGCTTCGGGACCATGCAGAGGATAGGGTGGTCCTCGCCGTAGTTTTCCTTGACCTCTTTCATGAGTTTGATGTAGTTCTTGACGAACAGCCTTTC
>OQVO01000646.1_pt1 | contig 10689 bp, 6 predicted proteins | sample 1691511 | NCBI WGS metagenome assembly OQVO01 (sample SAMN03418254, study PRJEB22391) | human gut metagenome | biome: human-gut; feature: organic feature; material: feces | host: Homo sapiens | place: Tanzania | collected 2013-01 | reverse complement strand
CGCAGGAGCGCGAGGAACAAATAAAAACCTTTGTGGCGGGGCTTCAGCACGCAGTAGCACAAGGGCAAAATAAATATGATATTTCGCTTTCTTTGCAAGGGCGCACGCAAGATTACGCCGCCCCGTATGCCCTCACGCAAGAGAACACCTCCGCGCCCCGCGCCGCGTATGACCCGCGCATTGTGGGCAACGATATGGGCCTTTGGGTGACGGGGAAATCGTGGTTGGTGCTGGTAAAAAGCGCGGTAGAAGATTTAAGCGCGGCGGACACTCCCGCTTCCTCGCGCTCCTGCGGGGTGGCGGCGTTTAACACAAATCTGCGGTTAAAGGCCATGGGCAGAACGGTGTTTTCGTTAGGGATAGCCCCGGCGGCGTGGATTTTTTCGTAGGCTTGTTCAAAGCGGGTGGAACGGTTTTTAGGCGCGGTTTTGGGCATTTGTTGCAACGGCGTATATTGAACGGCCACCTCTATTTGAACCTCTTTATTAGCGGGCACGCGGGAGAGATTTTGGCTAAAGTTGGCAATTTCTTTTTGGAACGCCTCCGCCGTGCGGCCGTTAGAGCGGTACACCGCGTTGAGGGCCAGGCCGTCCTGCTTAAAACGCACGATAGAAAACGCGCCGTCCAACGTGTCGCGCGCGTCCTGCGGGCGGTTTTGTTCATACAACAGTTTAGCCAGGCGCAGGCGGGCCACAAAATCGCCCGGTTTGGTGCGTACCGCTTTTTTATAGAATTTCAACGCTTGTGCGGGGCGGTTTGTTTTTTCGTACAGGGCGCCTAAAGAAAGCATGGCGTCTTCGTAATGGACAAACAAAGAAAGGGCCTTTTTGAAACTTGCTTCCGCCTGGGCATCCCGCCCCAAAGTTTCATACAGGGCCCCTAATTGGTAATGGTACAGCGGCTCCCGCGGGGCCAGTTCCACCGCGCGGCGCAGGTGGTCCAAAGCGCTATCCCAATTTTTCTGTACGGCATAGGTGGAACCTAAATTCATTTGCGTATCGGCCTTGTTGGGGTCCAGTTGGGCGGAGCGCATAAAGTATTCGTGCGCTTGCTGAACATCCCCTTTCCACCCGTAGGCAATACCCAGCAGTTGGTAGGCCAGGGCGTTTTGCGGGTCCAAAGAGAGGGCCTCGCGGTATTCGCTCATGGCTTCATCCACCTTGCCGCTCCAATAGAGCGCCGCGCCCAAAAGCAAAAAGGCCATGGGGTCTTTGGGGTTTTTGATGACGGCCTTGGCAAAAGAGTTTTGCGCCTCTGCATAGCGCGAAAGGCCCATTTCCATGAGTCCGCGGCGCATATCGGTACGGGATTGGTCCTGCATGATTTTATCCCACACGGTAGTGGAATAATCGGTGCGGATACTTTCCCGCCCGAACGAAAACGGAAACACGCCCCCGCACACCGGGGCGGCCGCCACGCACACACAAAGTAAAAACAAAACTATTTTGCGCATAAATATATGATAGATAAAAACCGCGCCGCACGGCAACCGCATAGTTAGGCTAGGCCCCATAAATAGGGTGGCAGATAGCACGGCCCACAGATAGAACCGCCCACATAGATAATAGGGGCACATAGATAGTGTAGCCACCCAAACAACAAGGGCCCGCTTTACGCGGGCCCCTGTTAAAACTACTGTTGCGTTTGGGTTAGTTAGTAGGCAGGTTTCTGGCCGGATTTACCCTGTTGCTTGTCACCGGCATAATTGCGTTTGTCTACATTCTCATCTGTTTGGGCATAACCTGTTTGGGGTTTGTAGTTCAAACCGTTTTTGCACACTAAGTTCAGGTATGCAATCACATCAGATACATTCATGCGTTGATTGCCATACACATCACATCCGTTGGTATCATAGAACGGTTGGTTGTATACAGCATGGTATTCATTACGCCACTTACCAGTCCCAATCTCACTACTCTTTTTACCGCCACTCCAAGCATTATAACCGGATACCTTCTGTCTCTTTTCTTTTCTGATAGCATTTTGTTCAGCATGAGAAGACAGACGGCTCGGCGGTAAGGTTAATGCAATATTTTTTGAAGTATAGTCTAACTGCATTTTTTCCAATGGGAAATAACCGTCTTTACCTATCCCTCTTGCAAGCAAAGCATCCGTATAGCCCACAAAGTCAGACGGATAAGGCGGCTCAGTGGTGCCTTGTACATCTCCGCTATCCCAGAAGCTGTGGTCGTAATAGCCCCAGTGGTACCGGCCATCAACTTGCTTCGTTGTGGTACTGTTCTTCGTCACGCAACCGGAGGTGGAAACACCCGTAAAGCGCGGGTCCATACAGTTGCTTCCTTCTACTTTAACCGTTTGCATAGGGAACAAGTAAGAATCCGGCCCTACATATACGGCAAACGTACCGAACACGTTATTTAATTTCTCCCGTTTCGGTACCCGCGGGTCCGCGGACATTTGGGCAATAGACCGCGCCAAATAACACACGCTTGCCACCGGTACGGTATTCACATCTCCCGGTTTTTTAGACATATAGTCCAACACAATCAGGTAATCGTGAATCGTCAGCCACCATTCTTTTTTGGTTTTTTCTTGGCCCAAAATACGTTCGGCCGTGGCAATCACCTGTTCGGCTTTATTGTTAGACTTGTTCAACTCAGCAAATTGCGGGTCACTCGGGGGTACGTTGGCTCCATTCAATTTGGTACGGGAAGCCTCGTTAGCCTCAATCACTTTTTTGCTCTCCGTAATAACCGTGTTCAATACTTTTTTAGCTTTTACTTGGCATTCTCTACACCAAATAGGGTTGTCTTTATACGCCTCATTAATCGTTTGAGACAACGGATTTTCGTTTGCAAAAGTATAGAACGTCGCCGTATTATCGCACGAATAATTTGCCAGTTCCCCTCCTTCCTGTACGTTAATAACAGGAATCGGATTTGGAGCAGGCTCAACCTTTTCGTTAGCCACCGGCACATCATCCGCGGCGGTACGCTGGCTGGAGCGTTCCACGGCTTTCCAGTTTACAACGGCTCTTACTTTACCGTCTGCACCGCTCAAGTCAAACCCGGGTTTCAATTTACCCTGCTCATCAAACGCGGCAGGATATTCTTTTTTAAGAACTGCGCGGGCATCCTTAATACGGTAATCTTGCAAGCGGTTGGCGCCATTTACTTTTGCAGTATCGGCAATGGGCTCAATAAATTGCGGGTCCACTTTTACCGGAATTACTTGTCCGTTAACCTCGTAATTAATAACAGCCGACACATCATATTCTTCAAACTTCTTAGTGGCCGGAATAGTCAAGGTAGCTTCCGGGCTGTTATTTTGAACTTTTTTACCCAAAATAGCCAAGTCCGTAAATACGCACGGGGTCACCAACTCAAACGCATTGTCTTGGCGTTCTTTACGCTTGAATACTTTGTCGTTCGTTTTTTCGTTCCCGGCCGAGCGCCCACTGCGGCGTTGGATGTAGCTACGGTCAAAGTCAAAATAGACCATAGGCATAGCCGGCAACTTGGCGTTGTTGTTGCTGGGTTTACCCGTAATAGCCAACGGCTGTTTGGTAATCAACCCGCGGATATAGCGTAAATCCAAGCGGCCAAACGCTTCTTTGGCCTGCGCATACGCTTCCCCATAACCGGGTTCTTTTTCCAATTCATAGAAGGTATTGGCTTTGCTACCCAACATTTGGGCCAAAACCAAAATGGTTTCTTCTTTGAATTTGCGGTATTCAAACTCCTGCCCCGCCGCAATGTAGATTACACAGTCGTGGTAGTTGATTTCCGGGTCTTTATCCACATTGTTCCCGTTATCACCGGCGTTGGGATTCATATCTTCATAACTATAACGCCCTTGCACACGGCCATTCTGTTGGGAACGGCGGGCAAAGTTATTGCCAACCAGCTCGCCACCTTCTTTGCGGGCTTTTTCCAAAGAATGGTTCAAAACATCAATTTCTTTCTTTAACGCACTGGCAGTGTAAGTTTTACCTTCCACTTTTACCGTTTTAGCGCCATTTTTCTGTTTAGCTTGGCTTTCCAAATATTTTAATTGGCCTTTAGCCACAGAAAGCAAGCGGTAGCCTTCTTCCAAAGACACTTGAGGGCCTACATCTTCCGCCCCTGTAGAGGTAGCTTTGGTGTACTGGCGGGAGCTGTCAAACCCGCACAGGCGCAAGTTTCTGTTGGTAAATGGGCTATTGTTGCGTGCCACTACAAAGTGGTAGGCTTTCCATTTGGAATAATTGCCGACCAGCTTCATAGAGTAAACTTTGTTAATTTCAAAGTCTTTGCACGCGGCTTTACCGTCCCCATTGGCAGAAGTGATACCAAATGCCGTAATTTTACCACCCGCCGTACCAAACAAGTTTACGCCAAGACAATCCGCACGGGTTTTTAAGAAACCGCCTTTAGAACCTTTGGCATCCTGCCAACCTTTTTTAACCATACTGGAGTCTTTGTCCAAAGAAGCCAGATAATTCTTACAAGATTTTTTGCCAAAAGGCCCATATTCATCCACGCATTTTTTGCAAGCATTCCACGAGGCTTCATCTAATTCACCGCATTTGGCCGCTTTTCCTTCTCCGGCATTTCCAAACACGGACCCCATACCACCACCGTCGTCACCGGTCAGCAAGCAATTAATCACACCGCCCAAAATGTTTTGGGCCAGCTTGTCACCCCAGTCAATCCAGTTCCATTTGCGGTTGAATTTCTTTTCCCATTCCATTTGGGAACGGGTCTTCATCAAATCCCACCACCACGGGGTAATGCTGTTGAAACCAAAACCGTGTTTCAAGTCACTCGCGCCGCCGCCGTGACGGTCACTAGAGCCGGACAAACCGCCAATGCGGCCCGGATTGATAGGCGCAAACTGCGCATCACGCAAGGCTTGCATGGCGTTGGCTTTGCTTAACGCATCTTTTATGCTGTTGCGCGGGCCGGAGGCACGCACTTTTTTAGCGGCGCCTTTCAAACTGCCGCCCCACGGGGTGACGTTCAAACCGCCGCCCGCACTGGCCATAGGCGCGCGGCCCATTTCTTTAATTTTAGTAGCAGAACGGCGGAACGCGGCACGGGTGGCCGGTGCTGCCTTTCTTCTGTAAATGTTTGTGGTTGTTTCCGTGCTGGGACCGGTGGACGAGTACGAAGAGCCCGACGACGTATCGCCAAGGCCGCTGCGGTCGTAATCTTCCATAGAATCCACCGCGGAAGAAGCATCTTCTTCTCCCGAGCCAAACCCTTTAATCAGGCTCAACGGGTCACGCGCGGAAAGCTGGGCAATTTGACCGTCCGGATCCGTCACGGCCGTATCAAAGCCGTAGCGTTCGGGGTCAAAGGCCGTTTCCTCGCTAGACGGGGCAATAACAGGTTCTTCGTTCACTTGGCCGCTGTATTTGTACAAAAACGGCAGCAACAAGAGCGCCACTAATGCGGCAATGAAGAACGGCGCATCGCGTTTGGTCCGCTCAAAGAGCGTCTTTCTCGGGCGGCCGTTGCTCCCAATCTTGGAGGAAATACGATTAGCAAAAGACGGAGAAGCAGCAGTTTTGCTGTTCTTTATCTTATCGCTAAAGGTAAAACTGTCTTTTTTCTCTTCTTTAGTAGAAGAACCAAAGATAGGGAAAATAGACTTTCTCTCTTTTTTTTCCTCTGGCATAAATGCCTCCTATAAAAAATAAATTCTTTTGCGTATAAATATAAACTAGGCTGGAATTGCCGAACCTAACGGTTCCCAATTACACAACCTCGCACACTTGCAAATTGTCCTTCTTAACTACCCCCGGCCGAAACCGGGCACCCTGCATAGCTATACTAATATGTTAGCAACTGAAACGCAAATAATCAAGGCCTATTTTTTGCCTAGTCGCGTTTTTGGGTGGCTTCGTCCAAATAGCTCCAGTTTTTCGTATCCGAAAGGTCCGTCTCCGGGAAGAAATCACTGGGGGCGGAACTGCCACTGCCCCCCCACACCGGGATATTAAACGTGCCTTGCACGCTTTCTTTTACTTGCTGTTCCGAAAATTGCTCCGGGTTGGGCACATAGTCTTCCAAATTTACTTCCTTGGCATCTTTGCCGGTGCGTTCTGCCTCGTCCTCGGCCGCCTGTTTATCATTTTGATATTTGGCGTATTCCACACAGGCTTTATCAAATTCGTCCAGTTTGTCATCCAAATTCAGCGTGGTACACTGGCCCTCCCGGTTGTTTTTATAGGAAAATTCCATCATACATTTTTCGTTTAATTTATCGTAATTTCCCTTTACGCTTTTGCACGACGTGCGCACATCCGCCAACGCCGTGCGCCACGCGGAAACCTTGCTCGGCTTATCGCAATCCGCCGGGAAATTGGGGAACGTGCCTTGCAGGGCATTTACTTTGCTTTTCACATCATTTACGGTACTATTAATTTCCCCGCCGTAATTTTTGGCCGCTTGTTCACATTCCATTTGGCGTTTTTCCTGCAATTTGGCGTTGCCCACATCCGCCACCACGTCGTCCGCTTCCAGCCCGGCCATGGCAATCCCGCCCGAGGCGGTAAAAATCTTTTGCGGCATATCGGACCCCACTAACCCCGCCGCCGCCAATGTTTTTTTGAGCGGCACTTGCTTGGCGCGGTGGGATGCCTGGCTGGTCAGCCACACATAGCGGAAATCCGCCACCGCACCGCGGGCATTTTCCAAATTCATTAACGCCGCGCCGGCACCGCCCAGTTTTTTATCCAAGGTCACGGTTTCTTCGCGCATGGCTTTCCTCAAAATATCGTTTTTCCAATCCGAATGAACAGACCCCACAATATTGGCTTTTAATTTTTTCAAATTTGCACTGCCGTTATACGCATTTTTGGGGTCCCGCGCAATAGCGTTGGAATCCGTACCGTAATACATATCCGGCTGAACTTTGGCGGAGGCTTGCGCATCTTGGCTTAACGCATTTAATTTACCCCGGTTGAAGCGCACCCCTTTGGACTCGTCTTCATCCGCCCCGGTTCTGGAGGCCCCTTTTACTTGGTCTGTGGTTTTGCCTTGCCCTTTTAAGGAGGCATTAACCGCGCGCATATCAATTAAAGAGGACGACCCGCCCCCCACCGCGCCGTATGCCCCGGCCCCGCGGGCTAAAGCATCAAAGCGGCCCGGTTGAGAGGAAAACACAAAATAAGCGTTTTTTTCCTGGCGGGCGTGCGGGCCGCGCTCGTCGTCGGCCCAGTAAAATAACGCTTTTAGGAAGGAAATAGACGCCATTTGCTCCTCGCTATACCCCATAGCGCGGGCCAAGGCGGATAAAACAGGAATATTCTTTACATTCGGCACACTGCTTACCCCCAAAAACAGCAACAGGAGCAAGAGGAGCGCATACATTTTTTTGGAAAAAAGCGGTTTCTTTTTAGCCGGAGTTTGCGCCTGTGCCTGCGACGGATGACCCGCCGGAGCCGTTTGCGGCAAGGTATGGGCGGAGCGGGCCGGAGTTTGCACGGCTTGGGCAGGCGTGGCGAACGAGCCCGCGGGAGCCGCAGAAATTGGCGTTTGCGGGTTTTTCACGCCCGGAGCAGATACACCAACCGCCCCCGAAGGACTACCTTGCGGGGGTTGGTTTTTAGGTTCCCCTGTATGCGGGGCAGAATCCGGGGGCAGTTGGTCTACCATAAATCAAAACTCCTAATAAGCACCCGGCCCGTTTTGTACCCGGGCGCGGTGTTCCCATTGGAACTTTTGGAAACGCTGTTCGCGCTCCAAGCGTTCCTGTTTTTGGGTTTGGTATTCGTTCAGCTCGCGCGTGGCTTGCTGGTATTGGGCATCAAAATACAGCCAAATAGAAAAGCAAGTCAGCACGATGACGGCCAAAATAACAATGCCGCAGAAACGTCTGAATTTTAAGTTAGCTTTACCGGGCATTATTTATTACCGTCCAATTTTTGGTCCGCTTTATCGCCAGTAGTATTCTGCTCCTGTCCCAAAGCCTTTCCTTCGTCGATAATTTGGTTTGCTCCACCCATTGCCGTACCCACTGCCGACACAGAGCCAACCACACCGCCACCAAAAATACCGTTAATTTTACTAGCCAACCCGTTTACAAATGTTCCCACTTTCTTTATGTAAGAAATTGCAATTAAGCCTGCCAATGCGGGGCCTACAAACATACTGGCCGTGGTAATACCGGAACCGCCCCATTTTTTCATATATTTGATAGCATCCGCCATAAATACACCGATAGCGGCAATCATAATAGCCCCTAATGCAATAGCGGCCGCCAATGCCCAAACAGAGTGAATACCGGGCTTTCTGGCAGTTGCCATTAACGCAGAAATGGCAAACATAGCCGGAATGGTTAAGAAAATCAACGCAATCATAGATTTCATCAACCGTTGGCGGTGCTGTTTGCGCTGTAATTCCCGCAAAGTTAAATCGTTCAAGCTCTGCTCCGCCTTGCCGCGGGCTTTTACCGCCGCCGCAGAAAAATCTTCAGAGGCCGTCCCTTCGGAAAGCGCCACACCGTTTTCCACCGCAATCCCGCCGGAGTTTTGGGAGCTGGCCAAAAAGGCACGGCTGCCCTCGTTAGCGGCACGGTATTTGTTTTGGGAAATTTCCACCGAGCGTTTAGCAATTTGGTTTAAGGTGCGGCCGTCGCCCGATTGCATACCGCGCCCGGCACGCCCGCCGCGGGTGTCGCCAAAGTTAGCGGAGCCGTTCCCCATTTTAGCACCGGCATAAGCCACGGAACCTTGCGGCATAGCGCCGGAAATTTTGTAGCCCTCTACCGAGCCTAAAGAATTACCGCTCCGGTTGGCATTGGCGCCGTTCACGCCGTTGCGCCCAGCCGGGGAAGAACCGCCAAACGTGTTTCCGGTTGCACCGCCGGAAGCCGTAGCCATTACCCCATGTTGCATGGTTCCGTGGCTTATGCCGGTGCTACCCCCATGTTGCATGGCGCCCGCCGCACGGGAAGCCCCCGCGTTGGCCGCGGCATTCATCGCCGCCCCATTGGCTTGCGCTCTGCCGCCCCAAGCAACGGCAACGTTATTACCGCCTAAACCTTCGTTGCGGCCTGCCGCGGCGCGCGCTGGCGGATTTACCCCGCCCGCATGGGCGCCGCCTACACGCCCGGCGCCGATTTTGTCCACGGCGGCCAAACTGGCATCTGCCGCGGCCCAATCGGACCCGCTACCGGAACCGTCGGAACTGTTCGCGCTGGTAATACCCTGGGCGCCAGCGATATTAATGGTGTTTTCCCGCCCGAATGACGAGGCGTCATCCGCATTACGGCCGGATTGCCCCATTACATACGCGCGGGTAGGGGTTTTATCGGCCGGTTTGCCGTCCCCACTGCCCAAATATACCACGCCTGCGGCCGCGCCGCCCAAAACGGCTGTTAAAGCCACTTTTTGCGGCAGGCCCATTACAAATTTGCCGGATTTACTTTTTAAGAAAGTAAACAAGTTCATAACATCCTCCGTTCTAATGGCCAGCCGCTAACGCAGTTGGTCCATAAAATTCATGGTTTTGCTGGGCGCCGGGTCCGCTTTAGGCTGAATAGCGGCCCAACGCTGTAATCTTTGGGTGGTTTCCTGGCGCTGTTCATACGCTAACTGCTTGCGCTGTAAGTCCTGCGATAAGGAATGATACGACATTCCAAAAAACAACATCGCCCCAAACGCCACCAATCCGAGCAACAAATAAATATGGCTCATACGGTCTAATTTACGCCATTCTTCCGGCGTTAAAAATTCTTCTTCTTGCATAGAGCCCCCTTACTTAATGTCGTCCTGCCGGAAACGCTCCATATCCCGGTGCGCGGCATCACTGGAAGAAACCCCTTCATTTACATTTAAGGTGCCTTCGTTGGACACGGCCGAACTGCGCACCGTTCCCACATCCGCCCCGGTTTCTCCCCCTTTTCTATGTTTCAGGTCAGACTTGGTAAGTTTCTGCCCGTAGCTCTTAAACAAGGCCGGGATAAACTTTACCGTCATAATTAACCAACCGCCGGCACCTGCTTTAGCCGCCGATTTTAAGATTCTAACCAAATTGCCGTATTTGCGGCCGGTATTACTGCGGTCCCCGTATTTTTCGTTATATTCTCTGGCTTTGCGGTCGTAGCGTCTGAATTCCTTTTTGAAAAACAGCCAACCAAAGTACGGAATGGTGAAACCCATACACAAAATGGTGGCGGATAACAAGCCCCAAAAGTTTTTCCGCAAGGATTTACGCGCATCCTTAAATTCTTGTTCCGCATCCATTAAATTATCCATTTTGGTATTTAAGCCGCGCAAAGCGCCAGAGGCATCCCCATAATCGGACGACGTGGCCCCTTGCCCGGTGCTTACTTCGTTCCCGTTTAAGGTAATCCCGCCGGAATTGCGCGTACTGGCCAAAAAGGCACGGCTACCTTCGTTTGCGGAGCGGCTGGCGTTGCCTGCAATTTCGGCAGAGCGTTTTGCCATTAGTTCCAAACTGCTAAAATCACGCGAGTTTTGTCTTTCGCTTATTTTGCCCCCAAAGTTGGCGCGGGCGCGCAAATTGCGGCTGTTGGGAATTGCGGCCCCTTCATGCCCGGCGCCGCTAATGGCGGGGGCAGAATCGGAACGCTTGCCGTTTTTGCCGGAATCCACACTGCCGGGCATTCCTACAAAAGTGGGGGAGCCGGAAGCGCCGTCCGGCATGGCAAACCCGCGCGAGGCCAGAGCCCCACTGCGCCCCACTGCGCCCTGCACTCCGGCGGCCGCGGCTAAAG
>OQVO01000645.1_pt1 | contig 10692 bp, 9 predicted proteins | sample 1691511 | NCBI WGS metagenome assembly OQVO01 (sample SAMN03418254, study PRJEB22391) | human gut metagenome | biome: human-gut; feature: organic feature; material: feces | host: Homo sapiens | place: Tanzania | collected 2013-01 | reverse complement strand
AAACAATAGAAGCTGTTTTAATACAAGCAGCAGATGCAATATCAGCATCAAGACCTGGAGCAAGAAGAGAAACTTTAGAAACATATATCAAGAGACTAGAAAAACTAGAATCAATAGCAGATTCTTTTGAAGGAGTAGAAAAATCTTATGCGATCCAAGCAGGACGTGAAATAAGATTAGTAGTAAAACCAGAAAAAGTATCAGACAGTCAAATGGTAACAATGGCAAGAGAAGTTGCACAAAAAGTAGAAAGCGAAATGGAATATCCAGGACAAATAAAAGTAAATGTAATAAGAGAAACAAGAGCAGTAGATTATGCAAAATAAGATAAGAAAGACTTACCTAAAAAGGTAGGTCTTTTTGTTTTAAACGCTTTTGTACTATACAAATTTGACTTCCAGAAAAAAAAGTAGTATAATAATAAAAGTGGTGCCGTTTTAGGCCAATTTGAGATTTATATATGTTTAATAAAAGTAGTATTCGGGTAAAATAAAATATGTAAAAGAAGAACAAGGGAGAGACTTTTGTTCTATTGTGTTTGATGCGGAAATTAATTTTTAGAAAGGAGCTTTTAGGAGCATACGAGTAAATCAAAGAAAAAATAGGAGGAGAGAAAGAATAAAATGGAAGAGATTACAAAACAAACGAAAACAAGAAGAAAAACAAAACCAAACAAAAGAGAGGAAAAAGGGGTATTTAAAAAATCAAATTTAAAAATAATTCCACTTGGTGGGTTATTAGAAATTGGAAAAAACATTACAGTTATTGAATATGAAGACGATATAATAATTGTAGACTGTGGGCTTGGTTTTCCAGAGGACGACATGCTAGGTGTAGACTTAGTTATACCAGATATAACATACTTAGAGAAAAACAAAGATAAAATCAGAGGACTAGTTATTACACACGGACATGAGGACCATATAGGTGGCATACCATATTTGCTAAAACAAATAAATGTGCCAATATATGCAACAAAATTAACAGCAGGTTTAATATCAAATAAACTAGAAGAACACAATTTATTAAGAAGTACAAGACTAAAAGAAGTAAGACCAGGCCAAACAATTACTTTAGGTTCAATGAAAGTTGAATTTATAAGAATAACACACAGTATTCCAGATGCATGTGCACTTGCAATTCATACACCAGTAGGAACTATAGTACACACAGGAGACTTTAAAATAGATTATACACCAATAGATGGAGAAATAATCGATTTAGGAAGACTTGCAGCACTTGGAAATAAAGGCGTATTAGCACTTATGTCTGATAGTACAAATGCTGAAAGAAAAGGATATACAATGTCTGAAAGCACAGTAGGAGATATACTAGACAAGCTATTTGTAAATTGTACAAAAAGAATTGTTGTAGCAACATTCTCATCAAATGTGCACAGAGTTCAACAAATTGTAAATTCAGCAGTAAAATATAAAAGAAAAGTTGCAGTATGTGGAAGAAGTATGTGTAACATGATAGAAACTGCAAGAAAATTTGGATATATCAAAGTGCCAGATAATGTGTTTATAGATATAGATAGTATAAAATCATACCCAGATGATAGCTTGGTTATAATAACAACAGGTAGCCAAGGAGAACCAATGTCTGCATTAACAAGAATGGCATCAGGAGAACATAGAAAGGTTCAAATAACACCAAATGACTTAATAATAATATCTGCAAATCCAATACCAGGAAATGAAAAATACATTTCAAAAGTTATAGATGATTTAATGAGCATTGGAGCAGAAGTTATTTACAATGCACTTCAAGACATACACGTTTCAGGACATGCATGCCAAGAAGAACAAAAACTAATGCTAACACTTGTAAAACCAAAATTCTTCATACCAGTTCATGGAGAATACAGACAATTAATAGCACATGCCGAAACAGCAAAATTACTTGGAATACCACATGAAAACATATTCTTAACAGAAAATGGAAAAGTACTAGAACTAAACGAAAACGAAGCTAAATTTACAGGACATGTAACATCAGGAAAAGTATTAGTAGATGGTTTAGGTGTAGGAGACGTTGGAAACATAGTACTAAAAGATAGACAAAAATTATCTCAAGATGGCTTAATAGTTGTAGTAATAACAATGGACTCAAGAAGCGGAAAAATCGTCTCAGGACCAGACGTAATAAGCCGTGGCTTTGTATATGTAAGAGAATCAGAAAACCTAATGGAAGAAATAAAACACTTACTAAGAGAAGAACTATCAAAATGTGAAGAAAAACACATAACAGATTGGGCAACACTAAAACTAGTAGTAAGAGAAGAATTAGGAAATTACATCTACAAAAAAACAAAGAGAGAACCAATGTTAATACCAATAATAATGGAAGTTTAATATTAAAAAACAAATTGCGAACAAATTCGCAATTTGTTTTTTTAGAAAAGTTTTCTTCAGCATTGACAAAATAGTAAATTTTATATATACTAATTCAGGTGGAATAATAATGCTAAAAAAGATATATAAATTAGGCGAACTAGCTTTAATGAATAATTATAAAAAACTAGAAAGAGAAAAACATACACTAATTGACTTGTTTTGGGAGTGCACTTTAACTTGTAATGCTAAATGCAAACATTGTGGGAGTAGTGCCGAAAAAAGAAAATATGAAGGAGAGCTTACAACAGACGAAATTAAATCAGCATTTAAACAAATTGCAACAGATATGAACGCAGCTAAAATTTTAATAAATGTTACAGGAGGAGAGCCATTAATTAGGCAAGATTTGTGTGAAGTAATGGAATATGCTACAAATGAATTAGGCTTTCATTGGGGAATGACAACAAATGGTATATTACTAAACGAAAAAAATATTGAAAAATTAAAAAGATCTAATATGGAAACAGTTTCTATAAGTATTGATGGATTAGAAGAAACACACGATACTTTTAGAGGTGTACCAGGTTCATACAAGATAATAACTAATAATATAAAAAAACTAAAAGAGGCAAATTTTGTGAAATATATTCAAGTTACAACTGTATTTCATAAAGATAATATAAATCAATTAAATGAGTTATACAATGTAATGTTAGGATTAGGAATAGATTCATGGAGATTAGTTTCAATAGATCCAATAGGAAGAGCAAATGAAAATAATAATTTATTGCTTGATGGAAAAGAGTTGAGGCAATTACTAGATTTTATTAAATCAAAGAAAAATGATAAAAGATTAGAACTTACATATGGTTGCCCTAGCTTTTTAGGATTAGATTACGAAAAAGAAGTTAGAAAATATTATTTCTATTGCAGAACTGGAATTAATATTGCAAGTATTCTATATAATGGAGATTTATTTGTTTGCCCTAATGTACCTAGAATAGAAAGATTTATACAAGGAAATATTAGAAAAGATAATTTTAAAGATGTATGGGATAATAAGTATAAAGAATTTAGAAATAAGGATAGAACAAAATGTGAAGAATGCAGTAAATGTGAGCAATGGGAATACTGCTTAGGTGGTTCTTTTCATACTTGGAACTTTACAGATAACGAACAAAATAAGTGTGTTTATAAAATGATTAATGAAGAGTAGGGGGTATATATGAAAATAAATACAAAAATAAAGAAAATATTAAAGGGACTAGGTGCATTCTTTTTAATAATACAGACTAAAGTATTTGCTTTAAACCAACCAATAATTGTACAACCTGCGTATGGAGTAATTACTCCACAGTATAGATTTGAGAAAATATGGGATTTCTTTAGAATTTGTATTGTGCCAATAGTATTACTATTTGGAACAGTAATTTATTGTAAAAAAAGTAAGGATAGTAAAAAGGCAAAAATAATTACAGTATTAATTACAATAGGTTTTGTTGTAATTTTATGCTTTATAACAGATTTTATATTAAAGAATGTAATAGAATGGAGCTAATAATATGATGAAAGTGTTTGCCATTATAGACAAACATATTAAGTTTGATATGTTAAAAAAAGGCTCAAAAGCCATACAATTATTTAACTAATTGTATGGCTTTAAAGTTTATGGCTAAAAATCTTCTCCCACCATTGACATTTTTTCTATTTCGATATATACTGTGAACGTAGAAATTTCTTAAAGGAGGTTTGTTTTAATGAACGAATTAATCGAAATTAGATGGCATGGACGTGGAGGACAGGGTGCTAAAACGGCATCATTACTCTTAGCTGATGCAGCTTTTAATACAGGAAAATATATTCAAGGTTTCCCTGAATATGGACCAGAAAGAATGGGTGCACCAATTACTGCATATAACAGAATTAGCACAAAACCTATAACAATACATAGTAACATTTATGAACCAGACTATGTTGTAGTTGTTGATGATACTCTATTAGAAAGTGTTGATGTAACAGCAGGTTTAAAGCCTACTGGAGCAATTGTAATTAATACAACAAAAGATAGTGAGTTCTTAAAAGAACATTTAAAAGGATATGAAGGAGAAATATATAAAATAGATGCAAGAAAAATATCTATGGAAACTTTAGGTAAATATTTCCCAAATACTCCAATGCTTGCAGCAATTGTAAAGGTAAGCAAAATTATGACAGATGAAGAATTTTTAAATGATATGCAAGGATCTTTTAAACACAAATTTGCTAAAAAACCAGAAGTTATAGAAGGAAATATGAAAGCACTAGAAATGGCTTTGAAGGAGGTTGAAAAAGTATGACAGAAATAAATGCAAAAACACCAATGGAAAAATTAACAGAAGGTGGAACAATTTATACAGCAGGAAATGCAAGAGAATTTAAAACAGGAGATTGGAGAAGTACAAAGCCAGTTTTCTTAAGTGAAAAATGTAAGCAATGTGGATTATGCTTCCCAGTATGCCCAGATGACGCAATACCAGTAGGAGAAGACCAAAAAAGAACAGACTTTAATTATGATTACTGCAAAGGCTGTGGAGTATGTGCAAAAGTATGCCCATTTGGTGCAATCGAAATGGAATAGAAGGAGGAAATAGAAAATGTCAATTAGAGAACGTTTAAGTGGTAATGAAGCAGCAGCAACAGCTATGAAGCAAATTAACCCAGATGTTGTTGCAGCATTCCCAATAACACCATCAACAGAAATACCACAATATTTTTCAACATTTGTTAGTAACGGAACAGTAGATACAGAATTTGTTGCAGTAGAAAGTGAACATAGTGCAATGAGTGCCTGTATAGGAGCAGAAGCTGCAGGAGCCAGAGCTATGACAGCTACATCTGCAAATGGTTTATCTTTAATGTGGGAGATGATATATATTGCTTCAAGTTTAAGATTACCTATAGTAATGTCACTTGTAAACAGAGCAGTATCAGGACCATTAAATATCCATAACGACCATTCAGATGCAATGGGAGTAAGAGACGCAGGTTGGGTAATGTTATTTTCAGAAAATAACCAAGAAGCATATGATAATCTTCTTATGGCTCATAGAATAGCTGAAAACCCAAATGTAATGCTACCTTTAATGGTATGCCAAGATGGATTTATAACATCACATTCAATAGAAAATATTGAATTAGAAGATGATGAATTTGTTAAAAACTTTGTAGGAACATATAAACCAGAACATTACTTGTTAAATGATAAAGAGCCAATAGCTATAGGACCTTTAGACTTACAAGCATATTTATTTGAGCACAAAGCACAACAAGCAGAAGCAATGAAAAACGCAAAACAAGTTATATTAGATGTTGCAAAAGATTTTGAAAAAGCAACAGGTAGAAAATATGGCTTTGTTGAAGAATATAGAATGGAAGATGCAGAATATGTTATAGTATGTATGAATTCAACAGCAGGAACAGCAAAGTTCACAGCAGATAAATTAAGAGAAGAAGGCATAAAAGCTGGAGTTCTAAAAATAAGAGTATTTAGACCATTCCCAGCAGAAGAAATTGCAAAGAGCTTATCAAAAGCAAAAGCAGTAGCAGTTCTAGATAAGGCAGATGGGTTAAATGCTTGTGGGGGACCATTATTTACTGATGTAACATCTGGAATGTATATGGCAGATGTTAAAGTTCCAACACTAAGCTATATCTATGGAATAGGTGGAAGAGATACAAAGTCTGATGATATAGAAAAAGTATATAGAGATTTACAAGAAGTTGCAGAAACAGGAAAAGTAGAAAATCCATATAGATACCTTGGATTAAGGAGGGAAGACTAATGGCATATAATTTAAAAGAAGTAGTAGCAAATAAAAAATCAAGATTTACAGCAGGTCACAGAATGTGCGCAGGTTGTGGAGCACCAGTAGTTGGAAGAATGGTTTTAAGAGCATTAAAAAATGATGACCATGCAGTAGTATGCACAGCTACAGGTTGTATGGAAGTTTCAACATTCATTTATCCATACACATCTTGGACAGATTCTTTTATACACACAGCATTTGAATGTGCAGGAGCAACTCTATCAGGAGCAGAAGCTGCATATAAATCAATGAAAAAGCAGGGAAAACTATCAGATAAAGATACAAAATTTATAGCATTTGGAGGAGATGGAGGAACTTATGATATAGGGCTTCAAAGCTTATCAGGAGCAATGGAAAGAGGACACGACATGGTATATGTATGCTATGATAATGGAGCATATATGAACACAGGTATACAACGTTCATCAGCAACACCAAAATTTGCAGATACAACAACATCTCCAGCAGGTACAGTAATTCCAGGAAAGATGCAATCAAGAAAAGATTTAACTGAAATAATGGCATCACACCATTTACCATATGTAGCACAAACAATAGCTGTAAACAATTTTAAAGACCTATATGAAAAATCTGAAAAAGCAATATATACAGAAGGACCATGTTTCTTAAATGTATTAACACCATGCCCAAGAGGTTGGGGATATCCAACAGAAGACTTAATGAAAATTAACAAACTAGCAGTAGAAACATGCTATTGGCCACTATATGAAGTAATAGATGGAAAATACATTGTAAATTACAAACCAGCAAATAAACTTCCAATAGAAGAATTTTTAAGACCACAAAAAAGATTTAAACATATGTTTAAACCAGGAAATGAATGGATGATAGAAGAATTCCAAAAAGAAGTTGACAAGAGATGGGATGAATTATTAAAGTTAGAAGAAATAACAAATAGATAATAAAAAGGGGCAATGCCTCTTTTTATTATCTAATGTAAATATATTGCTTTTAACAAGAATATATAATATAATATGAGACGGAAAGGGTGATATTATGAAACTAAAGAAAATATTATTAACTTTTGTATTAGCATTAGTTTTAATTCTTTTAGGCGAAACTAGGTCAGAAGCTGATTTGGGTTTGGATAACCTAGATTTCCAAGCACAGATTAATGATGATGGTAGTATGGATGTTGTTGAAACTTGGGATATTAACATTTCTGAAACTAATACTTTATACAAAACATTTATTAAGGACGACACAAAGTATTCCGGAATTAAAAACGTTTCTGTAAAAGATATTACAAACGGGCAGAGCAAGACTTTTTATAAAGCAAGTGAATGGGAATATCATTTGCCAAAAGATTATTTCTTTGCAGGAACAAATAATAAAGGAGAATATGAAATTGCTTGGGGAGTAAGCATAGATGGTTATACTCATAGAAAGTATCAAATTAAATATACTGTAGAAGATGTAATACATGAATATGCAGACTGTGCCGAACTATATTGGAAATTCTTAGGAGATACATTTGAAGTTTCAGCATACAAAATTACAGGAACAATAAAACTACCAGCAGATGTTAAAGAACTAGAACATTTAAGAGTATGGGGACATACAAAATACTTAAATGGAGAGGTAAATATTATTTCGCCAAACACAGTTAAATTTAATCTTGATAAATACGAACCTAACAATTATGTTGAAATAAGACTTGCAATGCCAACATACTTGTTTGAAGGCATATCTTTTGAAAATATATCATATAAAGAAAAACTAGATGATATTATAGCAGAAGAAACTGAATGGGCAAATGAGGCAAATGAGAGAAGAGCTGCAAGAGATAGAAATATGAAAATCATAATTATATTGGCAATTACAGGAGTAGTTGCTGCATGTGTATTCAGTACAATAAAAATATCTAAAAATAAACAAATACTTAAAGAAAACCCTAAAATTAAACCAGAAAAAAAACTGGATTATTTTAGAGAACTTCCAGATAAAACAGCAACACCATTAGAAGCGGTATTTATATTAAATAAAGGATATAATCAAATGTCTTTATCACAGGTGTTTTCAGCAACTATTTTAAACTTAACTTTAAAAGGACATATAAAAGTTGAACAAGAAGATAAAACTATCAAAATGGAAATTAAAGAAAAACCAACAGATGATTTACAAGAAGATGAAAAAAAGGTTTTAAATTTATTAAGTTCAGTAAATAACGAAAAAGTATTAACAATGAAAGACCTAGAAAAATATATAAAAAAACATCCAAATAAATTAACAAGCCTTGAGAAAAAGTTTGAAGATATTTCTAAAGATGAAGCAAGTTCAAAAGAAAAATTTGACAAGACAAGAGCAGAAAAGGGTGAACTATATATAGGTAAACTTGTAGGGTATGTAGTTTTACTAGTTTTGGTTGTTCTTGCAATATGGATGGGAATTGGATTTGCAGCTGATATTGTAGAAAGCAAATTTATAGATTGGTCACTTCTTCTAGGTTTATTTGGAACAATAGTAACAATTATAGATATAGTACTTATGTCTAAGATTATTAAAAGATTTAATGGATTTACTCAAAAAGGTATAAATGAAGGAGAACAGTGGAGAGCCTTTAAAAAGTATATGGAAGATTTTTCATACTTAAATGAAAGAGAAGTACCTGAACTAGTTTTATGGGAGAAATACTTAGTATTTGCAACAGCATTTGGAATTGCAGATAAAGTACTAAAACAATTAAAAGTAAAATATCCAGAACTAAATAATCAAGACACAATTAGCGATATGATATTATTTAACGCAATGTACAACTCAAATGGCTTTAACACAAACTTTATAAATTCAATAAGCACATCAACCTCAAGAATGTATTCAAGCACATATTCATCAGGTTCTGGAGCTGGAGGCGGCTTCTCAGGAGGTGGCCGGAGGCGGAGGCCGGTGGAGGTGGCCGGAGGCGGTAGATAACAAAATATACCTTAAAAAGGCGAGTTTATCAAACTCACCTTTTTGTACTTTAAATGGACTTGAAAAGTATATAAATTTAATGTATAATAATAAGGTATGAAAAAAGGGGTGGCCTTATGGGAAAAGATAATAACAATGAAAATGAAAACAAAGAATTAATAAAAAAACTAAAAGAATTATTTAAAGATAAAGAAATTGATGATGAAGATTTTAAAAGCATGAAGAAAGTTAATGCAAAAAAAAGATTACATAAATGTGATAAATTTGCAAATTTAAAGGAAATGATTAATCTATCTGCTCAAAAACATGGCGACAAACCAGCATTTAGATTTAAAACAGATAAACCAGGAGAGTTTAGAAACATTACATTTAATGATTTCTTAAACGATATTAATGCGCTTGGAACTAAACTTATTAACATGGGACTATCAGATAAAAGAATAGCAATTATATCTGATAATAGATACGAGTGGGCTTTAGCATATATGGCTATAGCTTGTGGAACAGGTGTAGTTGTTCCATTAGACAAAATGTTACCAGCAAATGAATTAGAAGCTTTAATAATTCGTTCAGGAGTTGAAGCAATATTTTATTCAAGTAAATATGATGAAGTAATGCAAGATATTAGAAATAGAAAAACCACAGACTTAAGATATTATATATCAATGGACTTAGAAAAAAGAGAAAATGGAGTGTATTCACAAAAAGAACTTGTAAAGGCTGGTAAAGAATTAATAGAAAAAGGAAATAGAAAGTTTTTAGATGCTAAAATAAACAATGAAGCAATGGGCTTCATGTTATTTACATCAGGAACAACAGCTATGTCAAAAGCCGTAATGCTGTCACACAAAAATATTGCATCAAATCTTATGGATATTGCAAAAGTTTTAAACTTAGATGAAAGAGATACTTTGCTTTCATTCTTACCGTTACACCATACATTTGAATGTACAGTTGGGTTTCTATATCCAATATCAAGAGGCTCAAGTATAGCATTTGATGCAGGTATGGATGGTCATATTGCGAAGCCTATCAATATTGAAGATTTGTTTGTGGTATTAACGGATATTATAAATAAACATGAAAGCTAGAGTCTATCTTATTCACATTAAGGAATGAAGAAGGTTTATCTTTTGTAGAAGAAAGTCAGGATCGTATGAAGTTAAGTACAATTGAAATGTCAAAAGTAGATTTAAATAAACCGCTTGAAGACATGAATGAACAGGAGAAAATGATTTATTACTTTTTGAATTGCCACAAGGGATTGGATGATAGTAAAATTAAGGTGATGATAGAGAAGGATGGGGTGATTCAAATGTTAGAGAAGCGTGTAGAAACGATATCGGATGATGGTTGGAAGAAAATAATAGAAGATTTTCAAAAACTACATGAAAATGAAGAACGAATTGAACTACAGCTTGAACTTGAAGAAGCTCATAAACAAGTAGAAGAAGCTCATGAACAAGTAGAACAAGCTAATAAACAGATCGATGAAGCTAATAAACAAACTGAACTTGAAACAAAAAGAGCGGATGCAGCAGAAAAAAAGATTCAAGACATGATTCTTCGCCTTT
>OQVO01000644.1_pt1 | contig 10703 bp, 8 predicted proteins | sample 1691511 | NCBI WGS metagenome assembly OQVO01 (sample SAMN03418254, study PRJEB22391) | human gut metagenome | biome: human-gut; feature: organic feature; material: feces | host: Homo sapiens | place: Tanzania | collected 2013-01 | reverse complement strand
AGCCAGACGGGCGTCGTCGTCGCTGATTGCCTCACGGACGATGCGCACGAGCATCTTGTTGGCGTTTCCTCTGCCCAGACCGATTTCCAGACCAGAGTGTCCACCCTTCAATCCCTTGATTGTCACCTTAACGGCTGCGTCTTCCTTGTCGGTAGCCACTTCCTTGTAGTCGAGAGTAGCAGTAATGTCGATACCACCGGCAGAACCAATCACAAACTTGCCCCATGTCTCAGAGTCGAGGTTCAGCAAGATGTCGCCTTGAAGCTCGTCGCAAGGCAGGTCGTTGGCACCATACATACCAGTCTCCTCATCAGCAGTGATGAGTCCTTCCACAAGACCATGCCCAAGAGTCTTGTCCTCCATTACAGCCATGATGGCAGCAATGCCAATACCATTGTCTGCACCAAGTGTAGTGCCCTTGGCGCGCACCCACTCACCGTCTACGTATGTCTCGATAGGGTCGGTCTCGAAGTTGTGGTTCGACTCCTTGCTCTTCTGTGGCACCATGTCCATGTGTGCCTGGAGGATAGCCGTCTTACGGTTTTCCATACCCGGAGAGGCAGGCTTGCGCATGACAATGTTGCCTGCTGCATCCTTGAAAGCCTCTACGCCAACGCGTGCCGCAAAGTCGAGCAAGAACTGCTGCACTTTCTCAAGATGTCCAGTCGGGCGCGGCACCTGTGTCAGTGCGTCAAAATTGCGCCAAATACATTCGGGGTTCAGGTTTTTGATTTCACTCATAGTAATATAGTTTTAAAAGAATCAATCAGTTCGTTTCTTCGTAAATGATAGTGCCGCCCATGCATACACGCCCATAGCCACTACGAGCAATGTCTGTATACTGTGTACTATCAGCACGAAGTTCAGGGCGTCGGTGTCGGATATGCCATAGAGTATGAGCATAGTCTTCACGGCAAAGTGCCACGGCCCGGCACCATTTGGCGTAGGCACTATTACGGCTATGCTTCCCACGATGAATGTGACGAGTGCGCACGCCATGCCAAGCTTGGCTGTCGACTCGAAGCAGAAGAACGTGAGATAGTAGTGCAGGAAATAGCTTGCCCAAATAGCCAGTGTGAATGCCACGAAGAGCCAGGGACGCTTCACGTTGCGTATCGACATCACTCCCTGCCATATTCCCTTGACGGTAGATTTCACCTTATTATATATTGTGAACTTGCGCATTATGTACCATCCCAATATGCACACGGCAATGCCGCACACGGCTGTCACGATATATCCCGTGGCTGAGAAGCCAGCAAGAATGGTGTCGATGTTGGTGCCTGTGCGGTTGAAGAAGATGTTGAACACTCGTATTTGAAACACGAATGTCAGCAGAGCTATCACAAGCACCAAAGCCGAGTCGATGGCGCGTTCCACCACCACTGTGCCCAAAGCCTTGGGAAACGACACTCCATCATAGCGTCGCAGCACTCCGCAGCGCTACTGGATGTATCGCGACTTCGACTTCAAGCGCATAGAGAAAGTGATGCTACACGACATGGACTGGACATGGATGCTGCTGTCGTTCCCCTTTGGCATCTCTGCCCAGGTGTTCAGAGGATGGAGATGGAAACAGTCGCTGGAACCATTAGGCGAGAAGGCCCGCTCCAGTATCAGCATCTACTCCATCTTCCTGTCCTATGCTCTGAGTCTTGTAATTCCTCGTGCGGGCGAGTTTGCCAGATGCGGCGTATTGAAGAAATGGGATGATGTTTCGTTTCCGAAAGCCCTAGGTACCGTCGTTACAGAAAGAGCCATTGATTCACTCCTCGTACTGCTGATTACAGCGCTGGTCTTTGTGATGCAGATTCCGGTATTCCTCAATTTCTTTGAGAAAACAGGTACGAGCATGGACAGTTTACTCTGCCAGTTTACAGCCACAGGTTACATAGTGACTGCTATCTGTGGCATAGCAGTACTCATCCTTGCTCACTATCTGCTCAAGCGACTCGCTATATATAATAAGGTGAAAGCAACACTGGGAGGACTCTGGCAAGGTATCATCTCGCTGAAAGGTGTCAGAAATGTACCGCTCTACATCACCCTTACACTGGGTATCTGGTTGAGTTATTTCTTCCACTACTATCTCACCTTCCAATGCTTCGAAGCAACCTCCCATCTCAATCTGATGTGCGGTCTGGTGACATTCATTGTGGGCAGCATAGCGGTCATCGTACCTACTCCAAACGGAGCCGGTCCTTGGCATTTTGCCGTCAAAACAATGCTCATACTCTATGGCATTCTGGCAAACGATGCCCTCTTCTTCGTTCTCATCGTACACTCCGTGCAAACCCTGCTTGTAGTCCTTTTGGGAATCTATGCCTGGATAGCACTGGCGTTTACCGGGAAAGTGAAGAGTAAGGAGTGAAGAATCCTCTTGCTTTAGGGCGTATGCCCAACTTAACATTTAACATTGAACATTAAACATTAAAATAAAAATAATATGGCTGACATTAAGAATTTGAATCCAGTTGAAATCTGGCGTAACTTTGACAAGTTAACACAAGTTCCACGTCCATCAGGACATTTGGAAAAGATTCAGGCTTATTTGCTCGATTGGGCAAAGGAAGCTGGTGTAGAGGCATTCCAAGACCCAGCAGGCAACATCGTAATGCGCAAACCTGCTACTCCAGGTATGGAGAACCGCAAAGGCGTTATTATGCAGGCGCACATGGACATGGTTCCTCAGAAAGCACCAGACAGCAAGCATAATTTCGAAACTGACCCTATCGAAACCATCATCGATGGCGACTGGGTACGTGCTAATCATACAACACTCGGTAGCGACGACGGACTTGGCGTAGCTACCATCATGGCTGTAATGGAATCAAAAGATTTGCAGCACGGTCCTATCGAGGGCTTGATTACCGCCGACGAAGAGACAGGCATGTATGGTGCCAACGATCTCCCAGCAGGCGAACTGAACGGCGACATTCTCTTAAACTTCGATACCGAGGTTTGGGGTGAGTTCGTTATCGGTAGCGCTGGCGGTATCGACATCACAGCAACTCTCGATTATAAAGAGGTAGAAACTGACAAGGAAGATGCAGCCGTTAAGGTAACCCTCAAGGGATTGAAGGGCGGTCACTCCGGTATCGAGATCAACGAAGGCAGAGCGAATGCCAACAAGTGCATGGTTCGTTTCGTTCGTGAAGCTATTTCTGAACTCGATGCCCGTTTGGCTTCATGGCAGGGCGGCAACATGCGCAATGCCATCCCATTCCAGGCTGAGGTTGTTCTGACCCTGCCTAAGGAGAGCATTGAAGCTTTGAATGACCTGGTAGCAGACTGGAAGGACGAAATCTGTGATGAGTTCGAAGACATTGAGACAACCGAGAACATCGAGTTCTTCGCCGAGAATGTAGAGACTCCTAAGATGCAGGTTCCTGCCGAAATCCAGGATAATCTTGTAGATGCAATCTACGCTTGCCACGATGGTGTATTGCGTATGGCTCCATCTATGCCTGAAATCGTAGAGACCTCTTCAAACCTCGCAATCGTTGAGATTGGTGACGGCAAGGCTGCCATCAAGATTCTGGCCCGTTCCAGCCACGAATACTACAAGATGTATCTTGCCACAATGGTAGAGAGCTGTTTCAACATGGCAGGCATGAAGGTTGAATTCAGTGGCAGCTACATGGGATGGAACCCTAACCCTAAGAGCGACATCCTGGAACACGTATTGAAGGTTTACAAAGAGCAGAATGGCACAGACGGTAAGGTACAGGCTGTTCACGCAGGTCTGGAGTGCTCTATCATCCTGAGCAAGTATCCTAACCTCGATGTCGTATCATTCGGTCCTACCCTTCTTAGCCCTCACACAGCCAATGAGCGTTGCCAGATCAGTTGCGTAGCTCCTTTCTGGAACCTCGTCAAGCAGCTCCTGACAGAGATTCCTGCAAAGTAAAAAATGGGGAACGAAATTACAAAAAGATTAAAAAAGAAAGCCGAGAGTGAAAATTCTCGGCTTTTTTGTTCCAGTTTTCAAAAGAAATCATTACCTTTGCAGTCGATTTCGCAAGTCTTGTAAAATCTCTGTAGCAGATCATACAAATTCACTTGCATAAGTTTCATTAAAATAACACCAAAATGGACGATTATCACGCGGAGAACAATAATGAATTGTAAGGCGTGGAGATTCAGCAACGACAAAGCCTTTCAGTAGGCCGTACCCAAGCGCTAGTCTCCATACCCCAAACTTTTATTATGTGGAGATTAGCAAACTATGAAGACTTATTGGAATATAGACAAGAATCTGACTGTACTCAATGAGTGGCAGCCAAACTGCTGGATACAGGTAACATGTCCAACTGATGAAGACCAGCGCTTGCTGGAAGAAGAATTCAAGATCCCTGATTATTTCCTCTCGGATATCAGCGATACCGATGAGCGTGCCCGCTACGAATATGACGATGGCTGGATGCTCATCATCCTCCGTATCCCTTATGTCAAGGAAATACGCAGCCGTACCCCATACACCACCGTGCCTCTGGGTATCATCCATAAGCGCGATGTTACCATCACCGTATGCTATTATGAAACCAATATGATGATTGATTTCGTAAGCTACCAGCAGAAGCGCAGCGAGGGGTTCACCGACTATGTAGACATGACCTTCCGTCTCTTCCTTTCATCAGCGGTTTGGTATCTGAAGCGATTGAAACAGATCAATTCGCTCATAGAAAAGGCAAAACGAAACCTCGATCATGGTGTGAACAATGAGAGCCTGATTGGCCTGAGCCGCCTGCAGGACTCCCTTACCTACTTCATCACCTCTATCCGAGGCAACGAGAACCTCCTGTCTAAACTGAAGTTCAAGCTGCAGGTGGATGAACTTGATGCCGACCTCATCGAAGACGTAAACATCGAGATGACACAGGCACGCGAAACAACAAGCATCTACTCGGATATTCTGGAGTCGACAATGGATACCTATTCGAGTATCATCAACAACAACATGAATACCACGATGCGTACTTTGACCAGTATCAGTATCGTCATGATGTTGCCTACGCTGATTTCCTCATTGTTCGGTATGAACTTAATCAACGGTATGGAAGACAGCCATTACGGATTTGCCATCGCTCTGGTTATCTCCGTGCTCGTTTCTGCACTTTCATGGGGCTTCCTCAGATACAAGCGTCTGCTCTAAGCATACACCACTCTGATAAGCATTAAGTAGCCCAAAAGAGCACACAAAACGATGAATAGCAAGAAAAAGACAATTATAAATACAAAAAAAATTAAAAAATCGAATGTCATGGCATGATATTCGATTTTTTTTTTTAAGTTTGCAACTTATTAATAATATAATTTTGTATGGGGCCGAATTGCGGATAAGCGACTACCGGCCCAAGAAACTCGAATCATAAACTAAACAAAGTGACATGATGGACTCTCAAGAAAAAGCTCTGTTGCAGCAGAGCACCCTGGAAGACCCTGCCAAGAAGGCTTATGCCACCAAGCAGGAAGTGCTCGAAAGAGTAAAGGAAATCGCTCATAGCAGCGAAAATCCAAACAAGGAGGAACTCGACCTACTCAAGACTACTTTCTACAAGATTCATCTCGCAGAAAGAGACGCACAGATGAAAGAGTATCTCGCAAAAGGCGGTGACCCAGAGAAGTATATCCTTCTACCTGATGACACCGAAGAAGCCTTCAAGGCTGAGATGCAACTCATCAAGGAGAAAAGAGCCAAGATCTTCCTGGCACAAGAAGAAGAAAAACAAGATAATCTCCGCAAAAAAGAGGAAATTATCGAAAAGATAAAGGCCATGACCACCTCACCGGAGGAGGCCAACAAATCATATCAGGACTTCAAGGCTTTGCAGCAGGAATGGAAAGAAATCAAGAACATCCCTGCAGACAAGGCAAGCGAGGTATGGAAGAACTATCAGCTCTACGTAGAGCAGTTCTACGACATGCTCAAGTTGAACAGCGAAGCTCGCGAATATGACTTCAAGAAGAATCTTGAAGCCAAGACCCAACTCTGCGAGGCTGCAGAGAAGCTCAATGAAGAAGAGGATGTTATTTCTGCCTTCCACCAGCTTCAGGACCTCCACCAGCAATATCGCGAAATCGGTCCTGTTGCCAAGGAGTTGAGAGAGCAGATTTGGGAACGCTTCAAGGCTGCCAGCACTGTTATCAACAAGAAGCACCAGCAGCACTTCGAAGACCTGCGTGCCAAGGAAGAGGAAAACCTCGCCAAGAAGACTGCCCTCTGCGAAAAGGTAGAGGCTGCCAACCAAGGAGAATACAAGACTGCCAAGGACTGGGAAAAGGTTACCCAGGAAATCATAGAGATTCAGAAAGAGTGGCGCACTATCGGTTTTGCCCCTCAGAAGATGAACGTCAAGATTTTCGAGCGTTTCCGCATCGCCAACGATGAATTCTTCAACAAGAAGGCAGAATTCTTCAAAGGATTGAAAGATACCTACGCTGCCAATCTCGAAAAGAAACAGCAACTCGTAAATAAGGCAAAGGAACTGGCTGACAGTACAGACTGGAAGAAGACTGGCGACAAGTTCATCGCTCTTCAGAAAGAATGGAAGAAGGTGGGTACCGTACCTCACAAACAAGGCGAATTGCTCTGGAAGGAATTTCTGGATACCTGCAACAAGTTCTTCGAAGCCCGCAACAAGCAGAATGCCGGTTCACGCAGCGAGGAACATGCCAATCTGGACAAGAAGCGCAACATTATTGCCCAACTCAAGGAACTTGTAGTTGCAGAGATTTCAGACAACGATTTCCAAAAGAAGCTCAAAGATCTTGCCAAGCAATATAGTGCAATCGGACACGTTCCTTTCAAAGAGAAAGACAAGGTCTATAAAGAGTATCATGAGGCTATCGATGCAGCCTATGAGAAACTTCACGCCACCAATGCTAAGCGCCACTTTGACAACTTCAAGAACAACTTGAAGAATGTTGCCAAGGAAGGCGGCAATGCACTCGGCAATGAGCGTGGCAAACTCTTGCGCCGCTACGACCAGTTGCGCAGCGAGATTACTACCTACGAGAACAACCTCGGTTTCTTCAATACGGCCAGCAAGAAGGGCAACAGCCTGGTAGAAGAAATGAACCGTAAGATTGAGAAACTCAAGGCTGACCTCGAAATGGTAAAGCAGAAAATCAAGGCTATTGATGCCGAGAAGAAATAAACACAATAAACCCCAGGGCGAAAGCCCTGGGGTTTATTGCTATGAATACTCCATAAAACAGAATTCCTATAAACAAAAAAAAACACCTTTCATTACTGAAAGATGCCTTACCGTATGAGTTGGGATACCCGGACTCGAACCAGGAATGACAGGACCAGAATCTGTAGTGTTACCATTACACCATATCCCAATATCAGCAAAAGAGATGTTCATTTCTCAATTGCGAGTGCAAAGGTACTAGTTTTTTTTGAACCTACAAAATTTTTCGGCACTTTTTTCTAAAAAAAACGCAATTTCTTTAATTTTCCACATTTTTTTTGCCTTTTAAGTCGATTTTCCATTATAATAATGTATCTTTGCAGAAAAATAGAGAATATAAATTAAGTAAGAAAGAAAAGATAAATGAACACAGTTAAACAACTCGTAGAGACTATTAAAGAAGGTATACAAGAAAAGAAAGGTCAAGACATTGTTATCGCCGACCTGACAGAAATCGATGGAAGCATTGCCAAGTACTTCATCATCTGCCAGGGAGGAAGCCCTACTCAGGTTGAAGCTATCGCAGGTTCTGTGGGCGACATCGTGCGCAAGAATCTGAAAGAAAAACCTGTAAATGTAGCAGGTCTCGGCAACGACCAGTGGGTGGCAATGGACTTTGTTGACGTATTGGTGCACATCTTCCTTCCGGAAGTACGCGCTTATTACGACCTCGAACATTTATGGGAGGATGCAAAGCTTACCCATATACCTGATCTCGACTAGTCAGTCTCTCCCATCCTACATGATGGATCAGACATTGTTTTTCGACTAAAAGTTATACATATAAAATAAAATGGAACAAAGCAATATGAAGCCTCGTGGCAATGGCGGACCAAAGATGCCACGATTTAATATGACCTGGCTTTTCACCATCTGCCTCATCACCATGATTATCCTCTTCTTTACAGGAGGAGGCGATGCGATTGGAGGCAGCGCTGCCAAGGAAGCCACATACACCCAGTTCAAACAGTATGTCGACAAGGGTTATGTGCTCAGTGTTGTGGCCAATAAAACAGAAAGCACCCTCAAAATATACATCAACCCGAAATATACGCGCGATGTATACAATATGCCGGCAAAGTCTGTAGGTCCTAACCCATACGTAAAAGTACAGTTCGGTTCGGTTGACGAAGTGGAACGCTATGCCAACCAGATGTTGAAAGAAAAGAAGATTCGCTCCTTCAGCTACGACAACCAGAAGGATAACGACTTCTTAAGCACACTCTTCAATCTGGCACCTCTGCTCTTCTTCGTATTCTTCATCCTCTGGATGTCAGGAAGATTCAGCGGCGGTATGGGCAGCGGCGGTATGGGCGGCGGCATCTTCAGCGTAGGCAAAAGCAAAGCTAAGATGTACGAAAAAGGAAATACCATCGGCATTACCTTTAAGGATGTTGCCGGACAGGAAGGTGCCAAGCAGGAAGTAAAGGAAATTGTAGACTTTCTGAAAAACCCACAGAAATATACCGACTTGGGTGGTAAGATTCCAAAGGGAGCCCTTCTCGTAGGCCCTCCGGGAACTGGTAAGACCCTCTTGGCTAAGGCTGTTGCCGGCGAGGCTGGCGTACCTTTCTTCTCCATGAGCGGTTCCGACTTCGTTGAAATGTTCGTAGGTGTAGGTGCCTCACGTGTACGCGACCTTTTCCGTCAGGCTAAAGAGAAATCACCTTGTATCATCTTTATCGATGAGATTGATGCTGTAGGTCGTGCTCGAAGCAAGAACCCAGCTATGGGTGGTAATGATGAGCGCGAGAACACCTTGAACGCTCTCCTTACAGAGATGGATGGTTTCGGCACCAACAGTGGTGTCATCATCCTTGCAGCTACCAACCGTGTAGACATGCTCGACAGCGCCTTGCTCCGTGCCGGACGTTTCGACCGCGAAATTCACGTAGATCTCCCTGGTTTGAACGAACGTAAGGCTATCTTCCTGGTTCATCTCAAACCTATCAAGATAGACGAAACAGTAGATGTTGATCTACTGGCCCGTCAGACTCCAGGATTCTCGGGTGCAGATATTGCCAACGTTTGTAACGAGGCAGCCCTCATTGCTGCACGCCACGACAAGAAGGCTGTGTGCAAACAGGATTTCCTCGATGCAGTAGACCGTATTGTAGGCGGTCTTGAGAAGAAGACTAAGGTGATGACAGCCGACGAGAAGCGTAGCATCGCTCTCCACGAAGCAGGTCACGCAACCATCTCATGGTTCTGCCAGTATGCCAACCCTCTCATCAAGGTTACCATCGTACCTCGTGGTCAGGCTCTCGGTGCTGCATGGTATCTGCCTGAAGAGCGCCAGATAACCACCAAGGAACAGATGCTCGACGAGATGTGTTCATTGATGGGTGGACGTGCCGCAGAAGAACTCTTCACCGGTCATATTTCTTCAGGCGCCATGAACGACCTGGAGCGTGCCACAAAGAGTGCTTACGGTATGGTAGCTTATCTCGGTATGAGCAAGACGTTACCAAACATCTGCTTTTACAACCAGAACGAATATTCATTCCAGCGTCCGTACTCTGAGTCTACAGCTCGCGAGATAGACCAGGAAGTTCTGAAGATTGTCAACGAACAGTATACCCGTGCCAAGAACATCCTGATGGAGCACAAGGAAGGCCACAATGCTCTAGCAGAGCTTCTGATCAAGAAAGAGGTAATTATGGCAGAAGACGTAGAACATATCTTTGGCAAACGCCCTTGGTTGAGCCGTTCGCAGGAAATCATGGAAGACGAACAGCCTAAGATAGACGATGACGCCGTAAAGGAACTTCCTGAAGTTCAGGCTGCCATTAAGGAGCATGAAGAGAACCAGAAGAAGAATGCTGATTCTGATGAGACTTCCAAGAAGGATGAAGGTTCGGAAGGAAACAAGAACGAATAAAACAAACCGATATGACTGACAAACAGAAGAATCTAGTGATAAGATCCATCACAGGCGTATTATTCGTAGTGTGCATGGTATCTTGCTTTCTCAATCCCAGGGCAATGGTTATCCTGTTCGCCCTCATTACAGGATTGAGCATCTGGGAGTATTGCGGATTAGTTAACCAGAAGGAGAATGTTACGGTAAACCGTTTCATCAGCACCGTGGCGGGTGTTTACTTCTTCCTTGCCGTGGCTGGTTTCCGCATGGGCATTGTGGGCAATTTCGTGGTTTTCGTACCTTATCTGCTCACCATCCTCTATCTTTTCATCAGCGAGCTGTATACAGGCAACAAGGATGCCATCAACGATTGGGCTTACACTATGCTCTCTCAGTTGTACATTGCCTTGCCTTTCTCGATGATCAATGTATTGAGTTTCGAGACATCAGCTTTCGATGGCCAGATACATTACGACATGCTGTTGCCTTTGAGCATTTTCATTTTCCTCTGGACCAATGATACCGGTGCCTATTGCAGCGGTTCGCTTTTCGGCAAGCATAAGCTCTTTCCTCGCATCAGTCCAGCCAAGAGTTGGGAAGGCAGCATAGGCGGAGGCATATTCGTACTGATAGCAGCAGGC
>OQVO01000638.1_pt1 | contig 10768 bp, 6 predicted proteins | sample 1691511 | NCBI WGS metagenome assembly OQVO01 (sample SAMN03418254, study PRJEB22391) | human gut metagenome | biome: human-gut; feature: organic feature; material: feces | host: Homo sapiens | place: Tanzania | collected 2013-01 | reverse complement strand
AAGTCAATCTGAGCGTAATTATATCTGTGATAGTAGATTCCCCACACGTTAACCTTGGCGTCAAGGACTTTCTCCTTCTGGCCGTTGTCGTTGATTCTGATAATGGACGCGGTCGGAAGCACAGTGTCGTTGCGGTCAAGTTCCACCACGGCCACCTTTCTCTGTGCAGGCGTGTAACCTACCTGGGAGAATCCCACATTCGGCTCGCGAACCCACCTCGGGTCATATACTGTCTCAATGAACCAGCTTGCCACTTCCCCGGTCTTGCCGGCAGGAAGAATGGTACGGGCCACGAACATTCCGTTCTGCGCAAGATTACGGCCGTCAAAGAGCTTGATGTCGCTGTCAGAAGAAATAGAAACCATAAGGTCATCTCTCTCCGGAGCCATCACAAGCTTATGTCCTTCAGCGATAGGGTGAAGGTCAATGTATTCTCCCCTGCCCCTGTCATCAAAGGTGGAAAGTCCGTAGAACTGAGGGACTCTGTCACTGTATGGACGCATCCTTGAGTCTCCGGCAGGATGATGAGGCAGGATCTGAGGCTTGCCGTCCATCATGAAGTTGGTCCCGAAATAAGAAGCCGGGAAGAACTCCAGAGTAAGTCCGGCCTTTCCTTCAAGCGCGGCGGGAACCGGTTTGTCAAGAACCACGCTCACCACGACGCCGTTACCCTGCGGACGGACTTTCATCACGGAAGTAAAGTCATAATCAGCATACCTGAGCACGGTAGAGATGGTTGAAGTGCTCTTGTCCACATCGCGGGATACCACTTCCGGATACACGTCCCACTGCTCCGGTGCGTTCGTAAGACGGATTCCGCCGCCGGTAGCCACACGCACACCGCGAAGAATCATCTCTACTCCGGCCTTCTTTTCATCGGCGAATATGCCGGCATACTTATTATTGTACACAAGTACATTGGCCCCTCTTGTCTCGAAATACTCAAGGTCATTGAGATGGAAAGTCTGCGCAGATGCAGTTGCCACCAAAGACAAAGATGACGCAAGCGCAGCTATAAGTTGTAATTTGTTCATTATGTGATAGTGTTATTAGTCGATTAAAGTCTGATGGAAGTAGTCAAAATCGGCATACCCGCCATCCTCTGCGGTAGAATAACAATACAGCGCATTTCTGTAACCGGTAAAATAATCCAGAGTGAAACGCATCTTCAGCGAATAGTCAATCTCCGTCCAGTTCTTACCGTCAAAAGAATATGCAGCGCGGGCCGTATCAGCCTGATCGGCAGAGCCTTCCGCAGGAGTGAAACAATAGTCAATCCTAAGCCAGACTTCTGACCCCTCCATAGGAACGCTGTACACTTTCCTGTCTTTCTGCATACGACTGTTCTCTCTGAGGACCAGTTCACGGCCACCCTCCGACACTTCTACTCCTACACACAGATTGCTGCTCTGGAAAGCGGAAAATCCGGCCCTTGCACCAGGTTTGAGAGCAGATGCGTCCAGTTTCACCTCGGCACGGCTTCTCGGGCCTACAGTACGCTGGGTCAGAGTGTTGCGGGCGTCAGCAATACCGGTTACAGGGTCTCCAGCATATATTCTCATCCACCCCTTGCGCTCGGTCAAAGACCATTCGCTGTCCACAGGCTTGTGATTCCACTGCCATACAAGAGCAAGTTTGCTTGAGTCAAACTCATCATTGTCCCAGACGTAATCCTCTCCGAAAGGCTTGAGATTCACCGTAACCTGCTCCATCGGAACAGTGTTGTCACCCATTATCGGCCAGCCGTCCACCCATTGAACCGGCTGAATGGTAGGAACCCTCCCGACAGCACCGTGATCCTGGAACATGATTGCATACCAGTCTCCCTTAGGGGTATCGACAATAGGTCCCTGGGCAATACCGTCTCTACGTCCGCCAAGCGTACCCTGAAGCACGACCTTTCTCTCATACTCGCCAAGAAGTTCGCGGCTGCGCCAGCATGTCTCGGTACGCACTCCGCCGGCAGGCCAGTCAATCTCTATCACATAGTACCAATCTCCTATATGATAGAAATGCGCACCTTCCGCCCTAAGTATATATCCTTCCCGAGGAGAGCTGATAAGCAACTGATCCACACCGCCTTCCTTGATAGCGGAAGCATCCGGCTCAAGCTCGGTAATATAAAGATCACCGTTGCCCCAGACAACATAGAGATGTCCGTTGTCGAAAAGCATGGAGGCATCGTGCATGGCCCGGTCGATAACATTTCTCTTCCAGGTGCCGTTCTCGATGTCATCCGTGGTATAAATATACGTCTTGCGCTGGTCGTTGGCTATGAAAAACGCATAGTAAAGACCGTTCTCATAACGGATGGACGTAGCCCACTGTCCTTTACCGTATGCATTGCGGCCGTTGCGAAGATTATACACATCGTCATCCTCAAGGCAGTCATACACATAATTGACAATTCTCCAGTGCACAAGGTCCTTGGAATGCATTATAGGAGCACCCGGGCAATAATACATCGTGGTACTCACCATATAGTAGTCATCCCCGACGCGAATAATGTCACTGTCAGGAATATCGGTGTACGTCAGCGGATTGACCGCAATCGTAGAAACAGATTGCTTGCACGACGACAAGCTCAAAGCCATCGTCAGTGCAAGCATCATAAAACCTATACGTCTCATATACTACTCAAATGTAACCCAATCTATCTCCACATCACCCGAATTGACGGTAGCACGGATATAGTTGATTCCGGTAAGTTCGAGAGCCATAGGAGCTGTCACTTCTTTCCACTTCTTGGAAGCAGGAACCTTGATCGTAGCGAAGTCCTTATTCTCTTCTGCAGAAAGCGCTATTTCAGCGCCCTTCTTAGAACGAATCATCATCTTCACCTTGGACGGAGATGTCGTACCGAAGTCAACATCCTCATACTCAACCCAGGTAGCAGCTCTTGGAAGAGCGACATACCAGCCGTCGAAAGGCTTCTCCACATCAAGAAAATCGACAAAAGTACCTCCCTGGCTGAGGAAACTGTAGCGGTCAATCTGGATAATGGATCTGGCCGGAGTAACGCCGACACCGCGAAGTGTAGGAGCTACAGTCTGTATGGTACCGTCAGCATTGAAATGTACCTTGTCAATGCGAACCGAGCGATTCTTGTCGAACTGAGGAGAATAGTCATTGTGGTGATAGAAGAGATACCACTCACCCTTATACTCTACAAGAGAATGATGGTTGGTCCAGCATCCTGAAGGAGACTGAAGCATGATAAGTCCCTTGTACTCAAATGGTCCGAGAGGACTGTCGCTCATTGCGTATGCAAGAGTCTCGGTCTTGTCCTGAACCCATGGATATGTAAGGTAGAACTTTCCTTCCCTTTCGAAAATAAATGGTCCTTCCTTGAATCCGGCCGGGAGGTTGGTATCAAGTCTTACAGACTCGCCATCCAGCTCAAGCATATTGTCATTGAGCTTGCATCCCCTGAGTCCCATTCCGGACCAGTAAATATAGGAATTGCCGTCTGAAGCATTAAGGACACAAGGGTCAATACCGGTCACGCCTTTGATAGGCTCAGCCTGAGGAACAAACGGGCCGTATGGCTTGTCTGCCACAGCTACACCCACTGCAAATCCGCGGCCGCTCTTCGGAGCGTTAGGGAAATAGAAATAATACTTGCCGTTCTTATATACGCAGTCCGGAGCCCACATGGAATATCCTTCCGGATTGCCCCAAGGCACATTCTCCTGACTCAGAATCACGCCATGGTCCTGCCAGTCAATAAGATCCTCTGACGAGAAAACATGATAATCCGCCATGGAGAACCATTTTCTCTCCGGCTCCACAGGACTGATGATATCATGAGACGGATACACATATACCTTACCCTCAAAAACACGAGCGGTAGGATCGGCCGTAAACTGATCCCTGATAACAGGGTTCTGAGCAAAGGCTGCGGATGCAAGGCACAACGCAGCGGCAGAAGCAATGATAACTTTATGATTCATATCCCAAAACTATTTTACGATTATACGTTTTCCGAGAACAAGCTTGTCTCCGGAGTCATCTACCGTCCAGTACTGAGGCTTGCGCGGTCCGTTGCCTTCTACATGATGAACGACATATCTGAGTTCACCCTCGAAAGTGCGGAACAGCATTCCATGTCCGGAATTGTTGGCAAGGAACGGCTTCGGCTCCTGTATCCATGGTCCGGCGATGGTTCCGGACTCGGAATAGCACACTGCCTGAAGATAGCGCTCCTCTCCCCATGTAGCCCACAGCATTCCGAGCTTACCTGTCTGGGTGCGGAACATCTGAGGTCCGTCGGTCACCCAACCCGGCATCTTCCTTCCGAAAGTAGCTTCACCAAGACCGTTCATCTCACCGCAGCATGGCAGTTCGGAAGCTCTGAACATCGTCACAGGCTTTGATATTGTACGCTTCAAGTCCTTTGACAGCTCTACATAATCCATGGTTCCGTCAATCAACTGAGTCCACTCATGTACGAATACCATGTAGATACGGCCATCCTCTTCATACAAGGTACCGTCGATGCAGTCCCACTCGCGAGGCTGATAGTCATGGTCAGGGTTCTCATCAAATACTACATACGGACCCTCAGGTTTCTCCGAGCGCAGAAGAACCGTCTGATTGTGAGGCACGTTGTATCTTCTTGGGACCTGCTGGATAAGGTCACTGTGATCGCTCCATGTACCAGCATAGTAGTAGTAATCTCCAATCTTATGGATCTCGGCGGCGGCTGCAAATCCAGCTCTTTCCATCCATGTACCGCTGATGTCAATTACGTTGTAAGGGCCTTCCCACATGACCAGATCCTTACTCTTGTACATACGTCCACCGGAACTTGTGAGATAATATGTCTTGGTGGTCTCATCCGGATAGATATACGGATCGCTCATTGAGAGATCGTTGAAATGAACGGTGCGAATCTTGTTCATCTCTGCCATACGGGCACGCATGCGCGCAGCCCGGCCGGCAGTGTCGCGGTCAGCCGCACTGCCTCCGAAATTCTTCTGCCCTTCATCCATGAGCGGGGCCTGTTCGCCCGGCTCGACTACTACCTTGGTCTGCTGGGACGCGCTACTTTTCTGTCCTGTCTGGCAGGATGCCAGTACAAATGCCGGGATAATCACCAAAGGCATCAAGCGTGTTCTTAGATTCATATTGCTATTTTTTGAAAAGATGTGGAATAAACTCATTAAGACAACGTCTCCAGGTAAGCCACTCATGGGCGGTACCCTGAGACTCATAATATGCAGCGTTGACGCCACGGGCATGGAGCGCATCGATTATGGCCTTTGTGCCGAAATTCTCCTCCGTGCCGATGCCCATGAAAAGATATTTGCACTGGCTGTTGAATCTGGCAGCATCGGCGAACGCGCCTCCGTAAACCTTAGCGAAATCAGAGTCCGGTCCGAGGAAAATTGCACCGCTGAACGCTCCTATGTAAGAGAATTTGTCAAGATTTGTAAGGGCGATGTCAAAGGTCTGCTTGCCGCCCCATGAAAGTCCTGCCATAGCACGGTTGTCCTTGCCGGTTTTCACACGGAAATTGCTCTCGACAAAAGGAATAATCTCATCCAGAAGTATCGGGCCGAAAGATGCGCCGAACTCATCGCGGGTCTCACCCCTGCGTCCGCCGAAGATATAGCCGCAATTGCCATAGTCCATAACGACAATCATAGGCACGCTCTTGCCGGCGGCAATGCTGTTGTCAAGTATCTCGGCCATCTTTCCCTGCTGGTGCCAGCCCCTTTCATCTTCGCCCATACCATGCTGAAGATACAGCACAGGATATTTGGCGTTCTTCTTGGTTTCATACTCGGCCGGAGTATATACGAAGCAGCGGCGCATTGCCTGCTCTTTCTCGGACCAGTAATGGCACTCGCGCACCTGTCCGTGAGGGATGTTCTTGTCGTATGTGTAGTAAGCAGCATCGGCGGAAGACTCAGGAATCTCTATTCCGCTGGTCATAACGCCGCATCCGTAGAACGAATCGCTCATAGGATCCGCCACGGCAACCCCGTCGATATTCAGGAAATAATAGTGGAATCCTACCACAAGAGGATCTGTCGTCACGGTCCATTCACCTCTGAATCCGCGGGTCATCGCATATTTCTTGCCGCAGATATCCACGAGCACTTCCTTTGCCTGAGGAGCACGGACACTGAACATGGCACGCCCGTCAGGTGTCACCATCGGGTATTTGTTGCCGCGGATATTGGTTGAAGCTGGGCGAGGCATCTCCACCTTGAAAGACTTCTCAAGCTTCTTGCCATCCACGATGTATGTATAGTCATAGCAATCCGGAGTTTCAATAGCTACCGTAGCGCTCCAGACTCCGTCCATATTGCGTACCATCTCTACCGGCTCCGTCATGAAAGGCACTACAAGGGATACGCTCCCGGCATTCTTGTCCGTATAGTTGAACGTGGCCTTATCCACTCTTTCGTGCACGAGGACAGGCACTACCTTCTGAGCCGGGTCATAGCTGATTTTCGGAGAAATGCCCATGAAATCGAGCATCTGCGCTGCATAGCGGCGACCTATTTCCCTATATCCGGCAGCATCGAAGTGAAGATGATCCGGAAGATTGGTAAGACCGCTGGAAGAAACGATGCGCGCTGCAGGAATGGTCTTTCGGATGTTGTCGATGTTGACATTAGCACCGGCGCTTGTACCTCCACGGTCAGAGTTCACAGCCTCACCCACGATAAGCGGAACCTTTGCTGCATCAAGTCCGAGATCGGCGAGAAGACTCTCATATACCTGCTTTACTTTCACTGCCCAGTCAGGGTCATCCCAGTTGGACTCTCCCTGATGCATCAGGATACCTTCAATGACTCCGTCCTTCTGTGCCAGTCTGGCCATTTCCACGAGTCGTGCATACGGGTCATTGTCGTACTGCTTGAGCATAGGCTTCATCCACTCCTGCGTGGTCTGAGCGTACTCGGCAATCTTGTCTTTCATGAAGCCTTCAATCTTGATGCCTCCGATAGCGACATTGATGACGCCCACACGGTGGTCGGATGGAAGATTGTCAATCATGGTCCTTCCGAAATAGTCGGCAGGAGTCATTCCGTTCTCATATCGGCAGAGAGGAGGAAGAGCTTTGTACCAATTGCCTTTGGTGCGGCTGCCGTCTTTATAATCAACGGCCGCCATAGTAAGATACCTGTCGCTGATACCGACCGAATCCACATGCTCGGGACGAGCAGCACCTTCCATATTAGACTGTCCGAAGCACAGATACACATGGAACTTCGGATCCTGTGCCTTTGCGCCGAATGCAAGGCAAAGAGCGATTAATGATAATGCTAAACGTTTCATATACCAAAAATGGTCAAGTTAAAGTGTGACACAAATTTAAGACAAAAAGGCCTAACCCAAACGGCCTGTTGTTACATTTATTATTGGAGACATAACAAAGGAGGGCACCTCAAACGAGGCGCCCTCCGATATATCAATTATTTAAGTCCTAAAAACTTGAACTATTTGGCCCAACCAAGAACATCGTGCAGATTAGGGTTGGCATTCTTCACATCGAGAGGGAATGGGAAGTACTCACTCTTTCCTACTACGAAATCATTGCAGAAAATCTCTGTAGGCTCAGTGAAGAGCTTGTGATACTTCTGGTAACCCGGCTTGCCTTCTGTGAAGAACTCATCGAAAACAACAGGAACAGTGTTCTTGCCAGAGAATTTGTGCAGAGGTGACTGATTGAAGATCTTGTCGAGATCCACCTTGCCCTGCTTGCTCCAACGAACGAGGTCAAGGAAACGGCAAGACTCAAACCACATCTCGTACTGCTTCTCTTCCATTACGTTCTCAAATGTAAGCTGGGAATCAACCTTACCTGAGCCTGAACGCTTCTGAACAGCCTGAAGAGCCGCAAGTCCCTTAGCCTCATCGGCAGAACCTATACAAGCCTCAGCATAGAGAAGAAGAGCCTCAGCATAACGGGCAACCTTGAAGTTGGTTCCATTCATACCCTTTCCGAGGTAATCCATGTTGTCCTTCGGATACTCCTTACCACCGGTAAGAATCTTAGGAGGGTTCATGAATACCATGTGCTTCCATTCGAAGTAAGGGCCATGGCTCCATACACCTGAAGCAGCTTTGATACCACGATTAGGGTCGGATTTCTTCTGCTCGAGAGTTCCATTGTTGAACTCTGAACCATCCCAATCCATCTCATAAAGCCACTCTTCCTCAGTAAGGAAGCAAGCCCTACGGCGTGGAGAATTACCATCATGCTCAAGGAACTTCTTGGCGAAATCCTGCTGGATAGCACCACCGTTCCATCCCTGGAATCCAGAGTGCACGGTAGGAGAAGAAGCAAGGACATCTGTACGCCAGCAGAATACGTTGGCAACCATCCAGCGGCTTCTAAAGAAACCACCAAATCCGGTAAGAACCTCAGGGTCTGCAACTACGTTAGGCTCGAAAATCTTCTCGCAGCTACCGTCTCCAGGAACATGGAAGTTGATCCAATACTCGTCAGACTTCACGAGATCATATTTGCCTTCGGAAATCAAATCTCCGAGATACTTGCGTGCAGTAGCAGGGTCATTGTTGAACATAGCAGCCTTACCGGCGATGAACTGAGCGAATCCTCTGCTCATACGTGCGGTAGCGTTCTTGTCGTTCACATCCTTGCGTACAGGAAGAGCACCTGAAGAAAGTGCCTTCTCGCACTCTGCGATAACCCACTGGAACACCTGACTCTGGCTTTCTGCGTTGGTAGGAAGCTCATCGGAGTCATATACGCGATCCATGATAGGAGGGCAGTTCCACATAGCGGCAAGCATGAAGTGAAGATAAGCGCGCATTACGCGAGCCTCGGCAACAGCCTGCTTGGTGTAGTCACTTGTAAACTTAGGCTCGGCACCGTCCCTGTTCTCATTTGTAAAGTTGGAGATAACAAGGTTGGCGTGATAAACAGCATAGTAGTAACGCTGATAAGCCTGCTTCAAAGTAGTGTTGCCATCATCATAACGGAACTCACAGAACGCGCGGAAAGGCATATGGTCATTCTGTCCACCACCGGCAGCGAGAATATCATCTGCAGAGTAGTTGAGAATTACCTGCTCAGGGTTATCAATACCCTCGGTACCAGCCACATTGCCGATATAGTTGGCATACATATTGGCAAGAGCGGCCTCACAGTCAGCATCAGAAGCATAGTAAGTGTCATAACTTACAACACCCTTCTGAGGTATCTCGAGCTTGCCCTCACAGGATGACGCAATAAGAGCGACAGCACAAAAAATCGGGATAAATATCTTTTTCATACAATAATAATCTTTAGAATGTCAAATTAACACCCAATACAACCTTCTGCATGGTAGGGTATGAACCCCAGTCGAGTCCGGAACCTGAAGTGTTGTTTGTAGAAGCGGTCTCAGGATCGAGTCCAGGATACTTGGTGAATGTGAAGAAGTCATCAAGTGAAACATAGAAACGGAGATTGCTGATAGCAGCCTTCTTAGTGATATTCTCAGGAAGGGTGTATCCGAGCTGCACTCCACACCCTCCACGGTGACCATGGCAACGGTGTCGCCCACAGCGGACAGGGAAGCGTAGCCGACGGCCAGAGGGTTGGCCTCCACAGCGCTGATGACAGCGCCGGTAGCGGTCAGCTCCTGTGCGTACTTGCAGCTGTCCTTCACGTCCACGATGCTCTCAAAGCCATCGCGGGTGCCGGAACCGGCCTCGCGGCCCACCAGAACGATCTCGCCGTCGTCGCCGCCCACATCCTTCCAGTTGGTGATCTCGCCGGTGAACATCTGCTTCAGCTGGTCCACGGTCAGGTCTGCCACCTTGCTGTCCTTGTTGACAACGATGGCGATGCCGTCCAGAGCCACGATGGTGCCGTCCACGTCGTTCTTCTCGTCGTCCTTCAGGGCGCGGGAGGACAGGCCGATGTCCAGGGTCTTGTCGGTGGCACCGGTGATGCCTGCGCCGGAACCGGTGGGGTCATAGCTGACGGTGACGCCCGGCTCGACCTCGGCAAAGCCCTCGGTCAGGGCAGCGATGACGTTCTTCATAGAGGTAGAACCGCCGGTAGCCACATTGCCGGACAGGGTGCCTGCAGCGGTCTCAGCAGCGGCAGAAGAAGAGGCAGACTCTGCAGCAGAGGATGCCACAGTGGAAGAGGCTGCGCCGCCGCAGGCGGTCAGAGCCATCGCTGCAGCAGCAGCGCCGCAGACAGTGATAAACGAACGACGAGTGATCTTTTTCATAACCCTTTTCCTCCAATAAATGCCGGAATGCATTTCCGGCCGATGTTTTCTTGTTTCTCTGTGTTTTCCTTGGGAACGGCCTTATTGTACCGCACCGCCGTGCGCGCTGCGACCATGTACGCGCAAAATGGAGGTAAAGCTTTTGCACAGGCTCCGGCGGCTGTGTCAAGCCTGCGTAAAGCCGGGATGAAAAACCTGCACTCGGATTTTACAAACAGGATAAATATGCCGAAAATGCCATTTTCTGGCTGGGCAAAGTGACAAAAAAAGAAAGCGCTCCATGGGGAGCGCCTTCTGCTCAGCAGTATTTTGTTCCGTCCGGGCAGTAGAACTGCACGTACTTCTGCCACTCGGTCTCGCTGATGGTGCGGCGGTAGCAGTCCACCAGTGCATCCACGGCCTGCCGGTCCGCAAAGGTACCGGCACCCGGGCAGTCCAGCACCAGAATGCGGAACCATGCATCAAACAGATGCTCGGTGAAGCCGGTGTCCCGGGCCCCGCACCGGGCATAAAAGCCCAGCCGCCGCACCACCATGGCGGCATCCGCGGCCTTTTCC
>OQVO01000637.1_pt1 | contig 10768 bp, 3 predicted proteins | sample 1691511 | NCBI WGS metagenome assembly OQVO01 (sample SAMN03418254, study PRJEB22391) | human gut metagenome | biome: human-gut; feature: organic feature; material: feces | host: Homo sapiens | place: Tanzania | collected 2013-01 | reverse complement strand
ATTTTGGTGCCCGGCGTATTGGGCGCCCATCATCGCCATCTGGCGGCAGCGCGTGACGCCGGAGCCGGGGTTCACGTTGTCGCCCTTGTACTGGCCGATCGGGTAGTTGTCCATCGCGCCGGGCGTGTAGTCCATCGGGCCGGCCGTCATGCGCAGGAAGAACGCCTTCACGTCGTTGTCCATGAAGTCGTAGTTGTTCTTGAACCACTTGGCGCACTCAAGCCCGTGGACACCCTCGTAGTTGAGCACGTTCGGGTAGGCGCGGCTCATGCCGGTGGGGCGGTGCGCGCCGTGGTAGTCGACGAGCATCTTGTTCTTCGCGCACGCCTCGGCGAACGCCCAGAGGAAGCGCTCGCACGCCGCGTCGCCGCGGTCCATGAAGTCGACCTTGAAGCCCTTCGCGCCGAGCTTCGCGAAGTGCGCGGCGACCTTCTCCTCCTCGCCGTAGATCTGCGCCCAGGCCATCCACAGGATGATCCCGACGCCCTTCTCATTGCCGTAGCGGACGATCTCCGGCACGTCCACGTTCGGGTGGAACTTCCAGATGTTCAGCGTCTCGCTCCAGCCTTCGTCGAGAATCACGTACTCGACGCCCGTCTTCGCGGCGAAGTCGATGAAGCGCTTGTAGCCCGCCGTCGTGCAGCCGGCCGCCTCGCCCTTGTTGTCCCAGCCGTTCCACCAGTCCCAGGCGACCTTTCCAGGCCTCACCCAGCTGAAATCCTGCGATGGATCGGCCGGCTTGCCAAGCTTCCAGACCATATCATTAACAGCCAGATCGGCATCATTCGTTGACACCATTATAATCCTCCAAGGGAAGGATTCAGCAGCTGTGCAGGCGGCAAGATATTCCTCACGCTCCTTGACAATGCCCTGAAGCATATTATGTCCGCCCTGCTCGACAGTCTTTGGGTACGGAGCGAAACGTCCTGAAAGAGTTGTCGCGTCACCTTCGTTGTAAAGGTACATTCCAGGATAGTCAACCAGATCGGACTCAGTGATCAGAACCTTCATTCCACCTTCCGCAGACACCGCGATCGGAAGAAACGCAAGCCTCTCCTTGTTCCACTGCGACAGGGCATGGATGGAATAAGTGTTCTCAAAGGAGTTCCAATACTGGTTCTCAAGGGTTTCGGTGTGCTGTTTCACATAAGGGACGTACGCATCCCAATCCTTGGCGAAATTGAACTGCGCCTTCTCCGCCAAAACCTTCGACTCATCCTTCAAGGAACTTGTGAAACGGTAGGCCACACCTTCGTCATAGGCGCGGAACGTCAGCGTGAACTCTTTGAATATGATGGAGATCTCATTGTAATTGTCGCGGACCACAGCCTTCTTGTAGGCAATGGCAGGAAGAGTCTGGTCCACACTTGCCTTCCTCACTTTGCGGATCTTGTCATTCTCTCCGAACACGATGCCGCCGGACAGGGTCATGGAAATCTCTGACGGTTCGATGAGGCTGACGGCGTCCCTCGCCACCGAGTAAGAAACTGTCTTTCCGATGGAGACCGTGGCTGTGAGGTGTCCGTCCGGGGATGTGACTTTATAGGTCGCATCCTTAGCCGCGGATGGAAGAAGAGTTGCGGTAATAACCACAAATGATACCAGAATAACTTTGAAATTCATATTCAATATAAATAATGTGTTGTTTTTTTCGGTGATAAAGATACAAACTATCTTTGAATATTCACGCGATGATTCAAAATCAGTTGAAAAATTGAAAAATATAACTATTTTTGTAAAAATGCGTGTTATGAGCAATCCACCAATGAACTCGAAATAATCACGGTCATTCCGTTTAGCCTGATGATCAATAGCAATCAATAAATTAGCATTCAAGACCATGATGAGAAAATTACTCACTTTCCTCCAGGCTGTCGCCATCTCCACCCTTATAGCTGGCTGTGACGGGACCGGAACAGAGAACGAACCGGAGATCACGCCTGAAATCAAGTTTACCGAGGACATCGTCACCTCCGGCATTTCTGTCGAAAGCGCGGAGCAGTCAATCACACTGAGTTTCAGCACCAACGTGGCTTGGTCGGCGACAACGTCAGCGAACTGGATCACCATTTCACCTTCATCGGGAGCCGCCGGTAAGAATTCTATCAAAATCAAGGTCGAGGAGAACACGGAGAGCAAGCAGCGCACCGCGACCATCACGATCAAGACCACGGACGGAAAGTGCACAGCCTCAATCAAGGTTACACAGGGCAAGGACAAGATCACATTTGAGGACGCGAACTTCAAAGCCTACCTGGTCGCCAACTTCGACACAGACAGAGACGGTGAGATCAGTCAGATGGAGGCATTGGGAATCAAAGACATCAATGTCAGCACCGAGGACATCGCATCCGTCTCTGGAATTGAATATATGACCAATCTTGAGACCCTCATATGCCGTGGCACATTCAACAATGGAGATGCCAGCGGGTTGCTCACGTCTATTGATGTCACTCACAATAAGAAATTAACGTCCTTGGATGTCGGGTGCAATGTCCTGACCAGAATTGACATCAGCAACAACACTGAACTCACGGAATTGTCTTTTGAGAATAACAATCTTACCACCATTGACGCGGGGAATAACGTCTCGCTGATCAGAATTAACGGTGACAGCAATAAACTGGAAACAATAATTCTGCCGCTAAGCAAATCACTGGCCGTTCTCAGTGTTAGATACAACAAACTTACATCTCTGGACGTGACACGGAACGAAGGGCTCGACTCCTTGGATTGCGAATGGAACACATTGTCAGAGCTCGATCTGTCCCGCAACACGTCTCTTGTTTATCTTAATTGTGGGGTAAACAAGCTGAACACATTGGATTTGTCCCACAACACTGAACTTGAGGAATTGGTTGCATATACCAACCAGATGACCATGCTGGATGTTTCCAAATGCAACAAGATTAAAGAATTGGATTGTGGATCAAACCACCTTGAAACGCTTGATATCGGACGATGCACAGAACTAAGGGTCCTCGATTGCGAATGGAACGGTCTTGATGAATTGACAATACCTCCGATCACCAGTTTGTACAAGTTATACTGTGGTGGCAACTATCTAAAGTCCTTAGACATCTACGCAAACACTGGTTTAAGGACATTTGACTGCTCCGGCAATCAAATCAAATCATTGGATGTCTCCAATAACACTGCATTGAATGACCTGAATTGCTCTGATAATAAAATTGAGACTCTGGACATTTCCAAGCTGACGAATCTCAAGAACCTGTATTGCGATGATAACCCGCTGTCCACACTATACATATTCAAAGGTCAGCTGGATGGTCTGAGAAAAAAGGAGATTCCTGACGGAGTCAAGATAATAGACGGTTCAACCACAGGCGGCAACGGGCAGGACATCACGATGAACGGGACTGGTTCACACTCATTTACGACACGAACAGGAACCTATACAGGAGCCAGAATGTGGTCCATCTCCCGCAGTTGTTCGTCTATGACAGAAAAGGCAGACAGATCCACTCGAACCCCGGATACTCGGCCAGAGAGGAACTAGTAGTCTATCAAGATAATTAAAAAATTAATATTCAAGACCATGATGAGAAAATTGCTCACTTTCCTCAAGGCTGTCGCCATTGCCACACTTATCGCTGGCTGTGGCGGGACCGGAACAGAGAACGAACCGGAAATCACGCCTGAAATCAAGTTTACCGAGGACATCGTCACCTCCGGCATTTCTGTCGAAAGCGCGGAGCAGTCAATCACACTGAGTTTCAGCACCAACGTGGCTTGGTCGGCGACAGTTTCGGCGGATTGGCTCACAATTTCCCCATCGTCTGGAGAGGCGGGAAAGAACTCGGTAAAAGTTGAAGTCGAGGAGAACAGGACCGGGCAGCCAAGAAGCGCGACCATTACAATCTCTGACAAGGAATCAATGCAAAAAGTTTCTGTCACTGTCCGTCAGGAGGCTCTTAAAGCATCGTTGACCGTCAGTCCAGAATCCTTGGAATTCTCCGCCAACAAAGGAGAGGAAATGCTGAATGTAACTTCCAACACAGACTGGGTGATCACCAAGGACGCGGAGTGGATCACCCTGGATTCAGACAAAGGAAAAGGGCTGGCCACAATCGCAGCCGGCGTCACAGAGAACACCTCGTTGACATCAAGAACAGGCTCCATCACTGTCTCCACCTCGGACGGCAGCGTCAAGAAGACCGTCTCTGTGCGGCAATCCGGTGCCGCTGTAGTATTCACCATCGACAGGAACGAATTCAGCGTGGCCGCTGCGGGAGAGTCTTTCTCCGTCAAGGTCACGCACAACATCGGCTACAAGATCAACTCGCAGCCGGAATGGGTGAAACAGACGGGCAAGGCAAGCAGCGGAAACGTGGACACCTTCACGTTCAAGGCCGAGGCCAACACCTCGACAGTAGCCCGCGAGGGAGTCATCGTTTTCTGCAACGACAACAACGAGTGCGTACCGGTCACCGTAAAGCAGGCCGGTGCCAATGCAACGCTTTCTGTCTCCCCTGCCAGCATGACCTTCACAGCCAAGTCTGAATCCAAGACATTCACCGTTACCTCCAACACCGACTGGACAGCGACTTCCGACGCGGATTGGGCAAAGCTGAGCGCCACCGACGGCAGCGGCAACGCACAGGTAACCGTCACCGCCGAAGAGAACACGGCAACCAAACAGCGGATCGCCACGATCACATTAAAAACTAAAGATGGCAAGACTACAGCGACCGTCAAGTTAAGCCAGAATGGCGCCGACATAATATTCAGAATCGATGGTGATAACAGAGAATATAAGGTTGAAGCGGAAGGAGGTGAAATACAATTTTTTGTGATACACAATATCGAGTGCTACCTGAAAAAAAATCCTGAATGGGTCATTCTGGATAACATGCAAACCTACAACGGAGCCACCTGGTACAAACTCAAAGTCCTCCCGAACACATCAACCTCGGAAAGAGGTGGCATCATTGTCATTCGCGGTCTTGCTGAAAATGAGTGCGAACTTGAAATCTTGGTCATCCAAGCCGCCGGCAAGCCCAAAGGCGGCAACGAGAACACCACGACCGGCGGGGAAATAACCATCGAATAAAACTTATTGAATATGAAAGCATCAACAATATTTATCAATATCCTGTCTCTTGCCTCACTTTACTTGGCTGTGTCCTGCAACGAGGAAGAGCAGCATGGTCAAACAGTCAGTACAATCCTGGCAACCATCGAGCAGTCATCCACTAGGACAGCTCTTGACGGCCCGGACGCTGACGGAGTTTACAAGACAATCTGGTCATCGGACGACGCGATCGCAGTCTTCTCCGGCAGCAACGCTGCCAGCGAATTCAAGCTTACATCCGGTGCGAACACCAACACCGCCGAGTTTGAGGGAAACGCGGCATCAGACAATATGGTAGCCATCTACCCATATTCCATCGTGAAAGGAAGAACCGGATCAACAATTTCCGTCACACTCCCCGAGGTTCAGGAATATGTCAGCGGGAATATTCCGCAAGGCGCCTATCCTATGGCGGCAGTCAGCGATGGAGCTGTCCTTCCGTTCTACAATCTCTGCTCCGTCCTCAGGCTCAGGATGTTTGGAGAATTGACTGTCAAGTCAATAACCTTTACTCCGAACGATGCCTCCACCAAAGCATCCGGCAACGCGACCGTGAACGCGGCCGACAAAATGCTGACCATGTCAAGTGACGCCGAAGCAACGGTAAAACTCAACTGTGCGAACGGCGTGAAGCTGACAAGAACAAGCACGGATTTCCTCATGGTTGTCCCTGCCCAGAAGTACACAGGCGGATTCACGATCACCATCAACACCGACCAAGGAGCAGTGGTAAAGGCCGTGAAGTCCGATGTGACCTTATCCCGCTCAGTCCTCTACCCTATCAAAGCCTTCGAATGCAAGATAGAACAAAGCAAGGACAACATCGTCTTCGAGGACGCGAACTTCAAGGCCTACATGGTCACCAACTTCGACACCGACAATGATGGTGAGATAAGTTACGAAGAGGCTCTGAATGTCACGAAAATCGAGGTGAACACTGACAATATCACTTCCCTTGCGGGTATTGAGTATATGCAGAATCTTCAATACCTGTCATGTGAAGGTAGTTCCAAATGGAACAGTGCCACTCAGAAAGTCGACATCTACGGTAAGCTGACAAGTCTTGACCTCTCCAATAACACCAAACTTTCTTTTCTGCATGTCTCATATAACCCGCTCATTTCGCTGGATGTAGATCACAATCCAAAACTGCAAGAATTATATTGCATCTGCAATAATCTATCATCTCTGAATATAAGGAACAACGCCAAACTGCAAAACTTGGTTTGTTTCAGGAATAATTTATCAGCATTGAATGTTAGTGCCAATCCTGAATTAATTAACCTATTTTGTGGCATCAACAATATATCATCGCTGGATGTAAAGAACAATACAAAATTAGAATATTTAGAATGCAGTAGCAATAATATATCCTCCTTGGATGTAAGGAACAATCAGAAACTAGAACATTTAATTTGTGGTTGGAATAATCTTTCCTCGCTTGATGTAAGTAATAATCTGAAATTACTCTCTTTAGACTGCAGCAGCAGTAATCTTTCCACGTTGAACATAAGTAACAATCTAAAACTTAGAGAGTTATATTGTTACCTTAATAATCTATCCACACTACAATTAAGTAACAATCCAGAATTGGGAGTATTATGGTGCCACTCCAACAATCTTTCCGCGTTGGATGTCAGTAACAATCCAAAATTGCAAGAGTTAAATTGTGACAACAATAAGCTATCTTCGCTGGATGTATGCAACAATCCAAAACTTGAAGTGTTATATTGTAAAGAGAATATACTATCCTCTCTTGACATATCAAATAACACGGCGATGAAATATCTTTACGCAATGGATAACCCGTTGGCGACATTGTTTATCCACGAAGGACAGACTAACAGTTTTACTGAAATACAGATTCCTTCGACCACAAAAATAGTGGTGAAAGGTTCTGAAGAGCCTGACGATCCGGAGGAGTGGGCCGGCAAGGAGTTCTGGCACAAGTCTCTTGGAATGAAGTTCACGGCGACGTGGTGTGGATATTGCCCTAATCTGGCGACCAGTTTCGCCAAGGCGATAAGCCAGTATCCAAACAAAATTGAGATGCTGAACCTGCACCCTACTTCTTCTAATTTAGGATTCAGCGGAACAAGCAAACTGGAAAACATATTCAGAATCACGGGCTACCCTACCGGTATGATAGATTACAGAAATTCAATTGCGAATTACACAAGTAACGATTACACTGCAAGACTCATAGTCAATGCTGCGAAAGAGACAGAAAGCAACTATCCGACAAAGACCGGAATCTCATTCACGTCGTCTGTCTCTGGCAGCAAGCTGAATCTGAACGTCAAACTCTACATCAAGGAGAAGGGCGACTACAAGGTCACGGCGGTTCTGCTTGAGGACAACATCATCGGTTACCAGAACGGTGGCGGAGACAACTATAACCACAGCAGCATCGCAAGAGTAGCGATTACCGACATTACTGGAGACGCAGTCTCGACTTCCGAAGACAACAAGACAGTCAGCAAGAACTACACAGCCACCATACCAAGCTCATGCGACAAGAACAACCTCAGGGTTCTCGTCTATGTGCTCAGACAGTACGGCTCACAGACCATCATCAGAACCGCCGACTACGGCGACTACTACGTTGACAACGCTATCAGCGCGGCGGTCGGAACGACACAGGATCTTGTATTCTCGGACGGCACGGTCTATGGCGGCAACGAAGACACAAAGGACGGAGGAGAGATAACACTAAAATAAGACTTGAATATGAAAGTGAACAAATTATTGAATATATTCCTTCTGCAATCGCTCGCCCTTTTGGCGGCCTGTACGCAAGAGGAACTCGCAAACGAGAATGCCGTCACAACATTGTTCGCCGGCATTGAGCAACCTGCCGCGACAAAAACATCTTTGTCCGGCCCGACATCTGGAATCTATAAAACCATCTGGTCCGAGAATGACGCCATAGGAGTGTTCGTCGGAGATAATGAGGCCTCGGAGTTCAAGTTGAAAAAGGGAGACGGGACCACCAGAGGTGAGTTTCAAGGGGCATTCAAGGATTTGAACGGAATGTCCATGAGCAAGACAGCTGTCTATCCTTATGAAATTGTCAAAGGGAAAAGTGGCTCTACAATAAGCGTGAGCCTTCCGGCAGAGCAGCTCTACAAGGAAGGAAACATTGCGGAGGAGGCTTACCCAATGGTCGCGGTCACGGATGGATACGAACTGAATTTCAAGAACCTATGCTCCGTCCTGAAGATTTCCATGACCGGAAGCCTTACTGTGAACTCGATTGTGTTCACGCCTAACAACTCGGGGATCAAAGTGTCCGGAGACGCCACAATCGACCCTGGGAACACCACACTCACAATGACGAAAGACGCCGGCTCAAGAGTCGCCCTGATTTGCGGCGGAGTGTCACTTTCCGGCACGGCGACAGATTTCCACATTGTCGTCCCGGCGCAAAAATACACCGGAGGCTTCTCGGTCACTATCGACACGGACAAAGGCAAGGTGCTCAAGACCATCAAGTCAGATGTCACGCTCAAGCGTTCCGAGTTATACCGCATCACGCCGTTCGAGTGCAAGATCGACGAGGGCAACAAGAACATCATCTTCGAGGACGCAAGTTTCAAGGCCTACATGATCGCCAACTTCGACAAGGACAAAGACGGCGAGATCAGTTATGACGAAGCGTTGTCTGTCAACAGAATCGTGGTCTGCACCGACACGATCGCCTCTATGGTGGGCATTGAGTACATGACCAATCTGACATATCTGAACTGCAACGGCTCTCATGTCTGGAACAACGCCACAGCCAAGTATGACGACGGCGGAATCCTGAAGAGTCTGGATGTGACCAAAAACACAAAACTTCAGCGTCTGTACTGCGGCTTCAACGAACTCACGGAACTTGACGTGACCAACAACACGTCTTTAGGCCTGTTGTATTGCGACGGCAATGAGCTACGATCCATCGACATAAGCAAGAACGCGTCGCTCTATAGTTTCAAGGCCAACGACAATCTTCTTGAGTCAATCAACGTAAGAAACAACCCGAAACTGTCGTTCATCAACGTCTCTGGAAACAAACTGACCTCGATTGATGTCAGCAACAATCCTTTGCTTGACAATCTGACATGCGAGAGCAACCAGTTGACATCCATTGATGTAAGCGGCAATTCCAGACTCCGCGCCCTCTACATCGGCTCTAATGCGATTGCATCCGTTGATGTAAGCGGCAATCCGGAACTTGTCTCCCTTTATTGCTCAAACATGAAGTTGTCTTCAATTGATGTCAGCAAGAACAACAAACTGGAGATTCTGGGCTGTTATTACAACGAAATCTCAAAGATTGACCTGAGCAACAACCCGTCATTGACAAACCTGTACTGCTACGGCAACAACATCAAGGAACTGGATCTCAGTTATAACAACAAACTAAAGCATCTTGACTGTGAGTTGAACAGCATTTCAGAACTGAATCTCAGGCCTTGCCCCGACCTTGTGAATCTGTATTGCCGGGACAACAAAATCAAAACACTCAAGGTCAATTGCTGTCCGAAAATCTCAATTCTGGATGTGAGGAACAACTTGATCGAGACTCTTGATATCTCCGGATTAACAGAACTGCAGCGGTTCTACTGTACCGGCAATCCTTTGAAGACCTTGTACATCTTCAGCGGACAGATTGATGGGTTGCAGGGTAGATCCATTCCAGCCTCAACCAACATCATTGTCGGCTCCGAGCCGGGCGAGGACGAGGTGTTCTCCGTCACCCCGACCCTGTTCGACATTGACGGCAGCGAGCAGGACATCACGATGACCGTGACGGCGAACATGGACTACTCCGTCAATTCCGTGCCGGAATGGATCAGCAAGAAGTCAGAGAACTCCGGAACGTTCACGTTCACGGTTAACGCCAACACGGCATCCTCAGCCAGAAGCGGCGAAATCATATTCAAGAATGTCAACAACTCGCTTCTGACTGTGACGGTCAAGCAAGGAATCCAAACCTACACATCTTCGGACTACAGTCAGGACGGACAGGTGACCAAGATCCATTCGGCGACTGTCGGCAAGGGAATCGACGTGGTGTTTGTCGGAGACGCGTTCGCGGACAAGGATCAGGATCTTTTCAACAAGTACGTCAAGCTTGGCAAGGAGGCTTTCTTCACCGAGGAGCCGTTCAGGAGCACGAAGGACAGGTTCAACATCTACCGGATCGGTTCAGTCTCGAAGAACGGAATCATTGCACAAGAAGGTGGTGACACCAAGTTCTCGGCGCAGTTCGGAGAAGGCACTTACATCAGCGGCGATAATGAGGCTGTGTTCAGTTTCGTACAGGAAAAGATACCGTCAGTTGATCTTACAAAGACCATTATCTTCGTGATCATCAACAAGGCCAAATACGCTGGAACCTGTCATATGTACAGTAACAATCAGGCTGTCTGCTACGTTCCTCTCTGCCGCAACGAAAACGAGTACGCCCAGACACTCAGACACGAAGGCTGCGGCCACGGGTTCGGCAAACTGGCGGATGAGTACTTCTACTCTTCACAAGGCACGATCCCGACTAAAATGATAGCAGAACTTAAACAGTGGAGAGGTTTCGCCTACGGATTTTACGAGAATGTGGACCTGACATCCGATCAGAACACCATCCTCTGGTCAAAATTCATCTCCGACTCAAGATATTCAGGTAAGGTT
>OQVO01000636.1_pt1 | contig 10771 bp, 10 predicted proteins | sample 1691511 | NCBI WGS metagenome assembly OQVO01 (sample SAMN03418254, study PRJEB22391) | human gut metagenome | biome: human-gut; feature: organic feature; material: feces | host: Homo sapiens | place: Tanzania | collected 2013-01 | reverse complement strand
TGATCAGTTCGGTCATGGAGCGGCTCAAGGATTCGTACAACAGGCTGTACTGGACACACCTTGATTGTAAAAAGCCTTTCCTTAAGCAATCAGAGGAAAGGCTTTTTACAAATTCTAATATACAAGAGACTTATTCAATATTATAGGTTTATCTATTATTGATATATAATTTAAACATACGAGTGAAGACATTGTCAATCATACATAACAATAAGATTCGAGTGAAATAATTATCTGAACCATCATCATTAGTTATATCTAATAATTTAGGAGTATTGCTTTGATATGAAAGCAGATTATGAGCACATCTATTACGATGCCTATACAATTTTTCAAATGAATCGTTTAAACTATTATCTCCTCCAAAAATGCCGCTCACCGTAAAATAACCATTATCTCTGTAATGTATTTTTTTAGAAAAGTCAATAAATCGCGAAAAATCACGTGGTAACCATTTCCTAAATATTGTTGTCTCAAATTTTGACATTAATTTATCTCTTATTTCAGAAATTTGTAGATTTGTTTCATTTTCATCAGGAAACGGGAATGTATGATTTTTATCTTCCAATATTTTCTTAAGTATTACATACACTTTGTTTTTGTCTTCTAATCGAGAGCACTCACCAACATTGAAAGAACCATTCAGATATTTATATCTAAAATCAAAATACGACATCGATATTCAATTAAATAAATTTGTAATCAATGGATATCTGTTATCACGCATAATGCCACTGAATATCCGTGACACAATGATTACAGCTGAAATTTCATTACAGACCAATGGTCACATCGCACACGATATATGGTATAACCTGGACGGAGACATGGATTTGTCGTTTTACGGCGGATATATTATTGGATTAGGGTTTGATGAATTCTATGCGTCTGCAGACCAGATAAACACCTTTAATGCCGAATATGCATTAGCCGACGCATTGACCGGTGGCGAAACCGCAATAAAGAAAATGCGTATTGTTGGTAAATACACCAATGGTAATTTTATAACTGCGCAACCATTTACACTGCAAATGCGCCACGTTGACGCATACGGCGAATTTGATTTAGATGACGGACGTATGACCGTTATGTTAAATATGACAATGCGCGGAACGGCACCAACACCCGCGCCTGTTCGTCTGACCATATCCCCAGACGGGACGCGAAATTATTCATTGACTGAAATTATGACAAATTTTGATTCCAGTTTTATGCGCCAATTTATAAAAACACACGATAAATTTTAGTGTCGATTTTTCTGGGTCAAATGACGCCGAACATATTCAGCAGAAACCGATTGTCCATTTTTATCAGCCCAGTATTGATATTGTCCAACCCGAACGCAGTGCAATCCATCAGCCATAAATTTTATGCGGCGCACCGCTTGTAACAAGATTTTATCGCGCCCAATCAAATCAGCACGTCGCCCGAATAATATGCGGCGAATATAATGGACAATACCAGGTCCATCAGACGCGCTGCGTGGCACATACAAAACCCCGCCCCGTTTTACCAATCCAGTCATATCATATTGATGACGTCGCGTACGCAAGACGTGCGCCTGGTATTCCGTTAAATTCAATGTTGCGACCAGTTTATCTATATCCGCCTGCATTTTTTCCCACCGTTCCTGTGAAAGGATTATACATGTCTGAACCACAGATTTTAATAGGTTTGATTTCATATAAAAAAATCAGCCCGCATTGCGGGCTGAATAAACACAAACAATTATTTAGTTTTTCTTGCGAACCTGGATATGGTCTTCGCGCAGTTGTTGTTCTGTGACCGGCGATGGTGACCCCATCATTAAATCCTGGCCACGCTGGTTGGTTGGGAATAACACAACCTCGCGCAAATTCGGTTCGCGACGCATAATCTGAACCAATCGGTCAATACCGAACGCACACCCACCGTGCGGTGGCGCACCGTATTGGAACGCGGTATACATTCCACCGAACTTTTCTTTAACCGTTTCTTCGTCGTATCCCGTAATGTCGAAACATTTAACCATAATCTCTGGATTAAAGTTACGCAAACCACCACTGCAAATTTCGGCACCATTTAATACCATGTCAAACTGAGCTGCCTTGATAGACAGCGGGTCGCGTGTATTCAATTCGTCCAATGTCGCCATCGGGAACGAGAATGGATTATGTGTAAACGCAATTCCTGTCGGTGATTCTGGGTCTGCTTCAAAGAACGGGAATTCTTCTATCCAGCACAGACGGAAATCATTTGGGTCAATCAAGCCTAAATCTTCGCCCAATTTATTGCGCAATTTGCCCGCCGCCTTGGCTGCATTATCTGCCACGTCACAGACAAAGAACAACGATGCGTTGTCGCCCGCGATTTCATGCAGTTTTGCAATGCGGTCTGCGTCCAGTTTTTTGGCAACAGGGCCTTTGGCCTCGCCCGCAAAGACGATATAACCCAGTCCGCCCAAGCCTAATTCCTTGACCGCATAATCACCTAGTTTGTCAAACCAACTACGTGATTTATCCGCCGAATTCGGTGCCGGAATCGCGCGAACAACTGCGCCGCCTTCAATCGCATTTGCAAAAATTCCAAAATCAGACCCACGGAAAATTTCCGTCACATCAGATATGATAATCGGATTACGTAAATCCGGTTTATCCGAACCATATTTCAACATCGCTTCATCAAATGGGATATGCGGAATATCCGGACATACATTTGCACCTGGGACGAATTCGCGAATAATCGCCGGTATCAATTCATTACCCACAGCCTGGATATCCGGCAAATCAACAAACGACATTTCCATATCCAACTGGTAAAATTCCAGCAAACGATCTGCACGCAAATCTTCGTCGCGGAAACACGGCGCAATTTGGAAATAGCGGTCAAATCCAGAAATCTGAATCAACTGTTTAAACTGTTGCGGTGCCTGGGGCAATGCATAGAACATACCGTGATGATTACGTGACGGCACAATAAAGTCACGTGCACCTTCTGGACTGGATACGGTCAAAATCGGCGTCTGGAATTCAGAAAATCCCATTTCCCACATTTTGTCGCGCATAAATTTAATCATACGATTGCGGAACAAAATATTTTGGTGCAATGATTCACGACGCAAATCAATATAGCGGTATTTTAAACGCAAATCTTCGGCCACAGTATCATCGTCGCCAAACACCTGGAACGGCAAAACATTTGCACTGGTCAACACGTCCCATTTTGTGGCCTGAATTTCAATGGCGCCGGTTGGAATTTTATCATTCACCGCAGACGCGTCACGCGCAACAACCGTGCCGGTAATTTGAATCACAGATTCTGGACGCACACGTTCCAGTGCCTCGTCCCCACCGTCAAACACACACTGGGTAATTCCATAATTATCGCGCAGGTCAATAAACAGCAATGACCCGTGGTCACGCTTGCGATGAACCCAGCCCGACAGCACAACAGTTTGCCCGACATTGGACGCATTTAATTCGCCACACGTGTGCGTTCTGTATTTAGATTTTAATGATACCATTTTGGTCCCTTTTTGTTTTATTCCCCAGGTGCCAAAATAATGATTGATTGAATTCGGCACCCAAATGATTTTCACAGGGGCGCGGAATCCGCGCGGTGCCACCCTGAATTTATATCTTTGCCCGGGTTTTGATTATTCCGTGGTCGTCAGTCACATCAACACAATCGCGCCCATAAATTCCTGCAACAGCGAAATACATCATGCCAACAAACAAACGCAGATGGTGTATTTCGTGAAATGTATCAGATACTGCGTATTGTACAGTTTTTTGCGATGGGAGTGTATTAGACATACACGACCTGAACAAAAACAAACAAACGCAAAGTAGATGCTGCATTTCTGGTGCCCTAAGCAAGAATCGGACTTGCGACTCGTCCTTACCAAGGACGTGTTTTACCACTAGACTATTAGGGCGATTTACTATTGCCCGGCAATTATACGGTATTGCACATAAAAATCAAGAATAAAAAATGCCCGCATACTGCCAAGCAGAAATCCCGCACACTGTGCCGTATTTGCGCAAATTCGCCGTTGGCGACCGGCATATTTCTATAACACCTAGAATATTGTCGAACAATTGGCATTTGTTCATCTGACAATAACGAAACAAATTGTTAAAGAGTATTGATAAAAAAACAAAATAAGATACCATGATAATGGAAAAGGAGTTTTTATGAATATCTTGATTACCGGTGCAACAGGATTTATCGCATCACATACCATCGTGGAATTACAACAAAAAGGACATAATATAATTGGTATAGATAATCTATCTAATTCATCAATTGATACAGTTGATAAAATAGCACAAATAACCGGGAAAAAAATAGACTTTTACAAGGTTGATATTTGCGATTACAACAAACTTAAAACAACATTGACCGATAAACATATTGATTGCTGTATACATTTTGCAGGGTTAAAAGCCGTTGGCGAGTCCGTGGCCAAACCAATTGAATACTATGACAACAACATTGGTGGAACAATCTCGTTATTGAAAGTATTACAAGCCGTCGGCTGCCACAACCTTATTTTTTCATCAAGTGCAACAATATATGGCACCCCAGCATTCGTGCCTATCACAGAAGAATGTCCAAAGGGTATATGCACAAATCCATACGGTTGGACTAAATCAATGATAGAACAAATATTGCTGGATAAACAAAATGCAAATCCGGACTGGAATATTGTTATCTTGCGGTATTTTAACCCAATTGGCGCACACCCAAGTGGTATCATAGGCGAAAACCCAAATGGCATACCAAACAACCTTATGCCATACATAACCCAGGTCGCCTGTGGCAAACGTGAAAAATTGTTCGTATACGGAAATGATTATGATACACCAGATGGCACAGGGGTGCGTGATTATATCCACGTTGTTGACTTGGCACGCGGACACGTAAAAGCATTAACTGCGATAAACAATAACTGTGGTGCCGAAATATTTAACCTGGGCACTGGACATGGATACTCTGTGCTAGACGTTGTTAGCACCTTTGAACGGGTAAACAATATTAAAATACCATATGAAATAGTGGCACGTCGTCCCGGGGACATCGCATCATGCTATGCAGCCCCAACAAAAGCAGAAAGAATACTGGGCTGGTATGCAGAATTTAGTCTAGATGATATGTGCAAAGACGCTTGGAACTATCAACAAAACAATTAAAAAACACCGGTAAATACCGGTGTTTTTTAAGAAAATCCGTGATAGCGGGAGAGGGAGTTCAGAAATGTTTTTTTATAAATTCACGACCACATTGCGATTTTAAGTATTTTTCAAAATCTTTTGCCTTTTGTTTATCGTCCAAGGCGAAATAATTTTTGATTTTCCATGGGTGATATTTGTTTGTATACCCAACGTGTTCATTATTATGTTGGGCCAGGCGTCTTTTCAAATCATCGGTATAGCCAATGTAAAATTTATCTGGAAAGGTTATACTTTGCAATATGTACACGTAATACATTATTTTGCCCGTCTTCGTTCGCATTGGCTCACTACGTCGTGGCATCCGTTTCGCGTGATAAAATCACATCGCCCCGCCCGATTGTACCAATCGCGACGGAGCGAAGCGAAGACGGATGGTAGCGGGAGAGGGACTTGAACCCCCGACACGTGGATTATGATTCCACTGCTCTAACCAGCTGAGCTATCCCGCCAATGCGACGCATTATAACAGACTTTTTCCTGATTGCAAGAAACAAATTATACTGCACAGACACCAGGAAATAGTTCTCCTTGTAAAATCATTATATTTTTTAATAAATTCATTTGAATAGTGGCCAAAAATAGTGTATCATTATGCGCATGAAAAAAATCGCATTATTTTTATCTGGATTACTGTTTGCGACCGGTTCTATGGCCGCCGATAACCCATTTACCGGCAAATATGAAAATCAAATTGCATTTCATTTTGGCCAGGGCATAGACAGCGGTTTCTTAGTTCCGCCACCTGCGCGTCCGGTGCCGTTTTACATGTTACACGTCCAATATTCACAACCGACGACTTTCTTTCGTATTCCTGCGCGCCAGTCATTAAATATCGGCCAGACGTTGGGGTTTGGTAAAAAATACGGCTGGAATTGGGAAAAATACACAATTCCAATGGTGTTTATCAGCGAAGACGTTGTGTTATTCAGTGGTAAAAAATGGTATTATTCCAATGGCATGGGCGTCGGCCTGCAGGCGCAACAGAACGAACGTCTGGGGGCAAAGTTATTATTTCAATGGAAAATGATTGGCGGATATAAATTAAACGACCGCACAAACATTGAATTATTTATGCAGCATTTTTCTAATGCCAACACCGCCAAGGCCAATTATTCATACGCATTTTACGGTCTGGGCATTACGTATAATTTCTGAGAGCATAGATAATAGAGCGCAAATAAAAAAACACCGGCAAATGCCGGTGGTTTTTACCACTCTATCGGTGTTTTACCGTGCTGAATTAAATACTGGTTCGCGCGCGAAAAATGATGATTGCCAAAAAATCCACGATACGCCGACAGTGGTGACGGGTGCGCTGATTTCAAAATCAGATTACGCGCCGGGTCAACAAATTCCGCCTTGCGCTGGGCGGACGCGCCCCACAACATATAAACAATATTATCCCGGTGCGCAACCGCACGAATAACCGCGTCTGTAAATTGTTCCCAACCGTGACCTGCGTGCGATGCCGCACGATGTGCCGCCACCGTCAGTGTGGAATTTAACAGCAATACACCCTGGTGCGCCCATGCGGTTAAATCACCGTGTGTCGCACTGGGCCGCCCCAGGTCAGATTCAATTTCACGATAAATATTTACCAGACTGGGTGGCACAGGTGTCGGTGGCAAAACCGAAAAGCATAACCCGTGTGCCTGGCCCGGTTCGTGATATGGATCTTGGCCGATAATCACAACCTTGACATCTGGCAAAGGGCATAAATTAAACGCATTAAATATATTTTTTGGCTCGGGGAAAACTTGGTGTCCAGACAGATATTGCGCACGAACAAAATCCGTCAATTTGATAAAATAATCTTTGTCAAATTCGTCGGCCAATGCCGTTTTCCACGATTCTTGTATTTTCACATTCATAGTTTTATCAATCCTGTTTGCAAAGACTTCCATAACACCACATCAATATATCCACGTGGCAACCCCGTCACAGCACACAAATGGTCAAACATTTTATCGCACGCTGCGCGAACATCGCAATTTAATTTACCATTATCAACCAACGCGCACAACGCTGTGTTTCCGCTGTATCGCACCCCCAGTCGTTGAATCCAGATGTCGTATTTTACAACATCTTCGCCCAGGTTTCGCGCCAAATGATTTGCGGTAATTTTTCCAATATGTGGCAACCCAGATAAAAAATTCAACCGCGCATCTGTGTCAGATAATTTATAGTATTCTGAACATATCTCATCGCGCATTTTCCAAATTTTACAAATCGCCGCGATTTTATTTTTATTATGAAAAATTGAAAACAGATAATCAAAATCTGCACCACGCGCACGCAGTGCAGACATTATTTTTTCATGAATATTCTTGGCTGTCTTTTGCGAAAACCCACCAGCCAAGATAACATAGGCGCAATTTTCAGCAAACGCGTCCGGCGTGCAAACACGTCGCTGTGACAGATTATCGCGTATTTCATCAAACGATTGTGCATCGCTGTCTGCGCCCATCGCGCGTAATTTTTTATCCAGCATAAAAAACCATTCAGCCGTAAAAATATTGACGATGCACATATTATTAAACGTCCAAATTCGCCGACAATGCGTTATCTACAATAAAGTCACGACGCGGTTCAACAACATCACCCATCAGCATAGATATAACCTCGTCTGCTTGGGACGCGTCATTGATTTTAACCTGGAACAAACTGCGGTTATTTGGATCCATTGTTGTTTCCCACAACTGCTCGGCGTTCATTTCACCCAAACCTTTGTATCGTTGAATCTTTAACCCGTTTTTCGCGTATTCAAATGCTGTATTCAGCAGGTTTAACGCACCCCAAATCTTTTGCGATTTTGCCTTGACACGCAACGTGCACGGGTGGATAAATATTTCCATCAGTTCGTTGCGACCGTCCATTCGCAACCACGCACGAATTTCTGGCGAATTGATTTTTTCACGTGGCAAAACGTATGTTTCTGTGACGCTGCGCAATGTGCGTGTGATTGTGATACCCGACGCATCACCAGACACATGCCAACCACGTTCAAATTCCAATTCTTGGGCGTCTAACAATTTTTGTGTTGCCGCAAACGCATCGGCAGTTTCATTATCAAATACACCGTTCAGGGCCAAGGCCTCGATAAATCGCAACGGCACAACATGTCCCAATGCCTGTAATGTATTTTGCATATTCAAAATCAATGTCAGCAAACGCTTTAAGTCCGCACCTGAAATCTGGGTCCCAGAAAACGTTTCAATAACGCCATCGGTCGCCAACTGGTCCATCAGATAGTCATCCATTTCACGTTCGTTTTGCAGATATAATTGCTGTTTTCCACGTGTCACACCATAAAGTGGCGGTTTTGCAACATAGATGTATCCGCGTTCAATTGCCTGGGGCATATAGCGGAAAAAGAACGTCATCAACAACGTCTGAATATGCTGTCCGTCGACATCAGCATCGGTCATAATAATAACTTTGTGATAGCGCATTTTTTCAATATCAAAATCGTCTTTGCCGATACCTGCGCCCATTGTTGTAATCAACGCCCCGATTGTATCTGAACCCAACATTTTATCAAAACGCACACGTTCAACGTTCAAGATTTTACCACGCAACGGCAAAATAGCCTGGGTTTTACGGTCACGTCCCTGCTTTGCCGTACCACCAGCCGAGTCCCCCTCGACTATGAATAATTCACATTTTGCTGGGTCACGTTCACTGCAATTTGCCAATTTCCCGGGCAGACCACCCAATTCAGGTCCCGTTTTCTTGCGCGATAACTCACGTGCCTTGCGTGCAGCCTCGCGCGCGGTGGCGGCTTCGATAATCTTGTCTATAATCAGTTTTGCAATCGCCGGATTCTCGTCCAAGAATTCATACAGTAATTCTGACACAGTATTTTCAACCAGTGGACGAACCTCGCTGGATACCAGTTTATCTTTGGTCTGGGAACCAAATTTTGGGTCTGGGATTTTCACACTGATGATACTGGTCAGACCTTCGCGGAAATCTTCGCCCGACAGGCTGATGTCTTTCTTGGTAACCTTTTCGCCAATGTATTTATTGATTGCGCGTGTCAAACCTGCGCGGAATCCGGCCAGGTGTGTTCCCCCATCACGGTTTGGAATATTGTTAGTAAAGCACAGAGACGTTTCTGTATATGCCGTTGTCCATTGCAGAACAATTTCAATATACGTTTCATCAATCTGTTTGATAATATGAATTGGTTCGCGGTTCAGCAATTCTTTGGATTTATCCAGATATGTTGCAAAACCCTTTAACCCATCAACAGAATGAAATTCGCGTGTCTTTTTTTCTGGACCGCGTAAATCTTCCAGAATAATTTTTACATTTGCGTTCAGATACGACTGTTCACGCAACCAGGTTTCCATTGTATCAAAATTAAACACAGTGCCTGTAAATGTGTCCGGCGACGGCAGGAACGTAACCTCGGTCCCATGTTCGTGATGCGTTGTGTTATCAATAATTTTCAAATCAGACGTCGGCACACCATCGGCAAACGTCATAATGGCCTCTTTGTCGCCACGCCATACGCGTACCTCTAACCATGTTGACAACGCATTTACAACCGACACGCCCACGCCGTGCAAACCGCCCGATACCTTGTATGCACCGTTGCCTTCGTTATCAAATTTACCACCGGCGTGCAACTCGCACATAATCAGTTCCAGCGCACTGCGTCCAGTTTCATGGTTGATGTCGAACGGCATGCCACGACCATTATCACGAATTGTCGCGCTACCATCTGCGTTTAATGAAACATACACCGTATCAGCGTAACCGGCCATCGCCTCGTCAATAGAGTTATTGACAACTTCGTAAATCATGTGATGCAGACCAGAACCACCCTCGCCCACGTCACCAATATACATTCCAGGACGTTTTTTTACCGCTTCCAGCCCTTTTAAAACTTTAATCGAATCACCAGTATATTCATTATTTACAGACATATAAATTCCTTTCTTTTTTCTATGTAAAAAATAGCAATTTCTGGTATAATTATCAAGAAAAAAGGATAAAACCCAAGGAAACAACATGAAATTTAAGTTATTGTATTTTGGAGATATTTTAATAAATCCAAAAAAACGTTCCCATCATATCGCAGATATTCGTATGCAATTTCATCCACAACTGAAAAAACTGGTAGAACACCAACCGTGGAATAATCTAACCCAGTATATGCTACCAACTGCAACAAAAAGCCCGATTACTACACGTCACGTAGGCGGTATTGATTGGAATCCGATTATCACACCAAACTTGAAATTACTGGCGGAAATAGATATTCAGATGATGCACCCTGAAATTGTGGGCGTTCCGCGTCGTGATATTGATAACCGCGTTAAAACATTGCTAGATGGCCTGCGCTGTCCCCAGAATGAACACGAGGTTGGTGAAAACACACCGCGCGATATTGGCCCGATTTACACACTGTTGGACGACGACCATTTAATAACGAAATTGTCCGTCAACACCAGCCACTTGCTGGGCACAGGCCTGTTTAACGAAGATATTCCAAAAACCCCTGACGCTGTATTTATACTGTTGGACGTCAACGTCCGTGTTGCCGA
>OQVO01000635.1_pt1 | contig 10782 bp, 9 predicted proteins | sample 1691511 | NCBI WGS metagenome assembly OQVO01 (sample SAMN03418254, study PRJEB22391) | human gut metagenome | biome: human-gut; feature: organic feature; material: feces | host: Homo sapiens | place: Tanzania | collected 2013-01 | reverse complement strand
TGATCTTTTTTGACGGGCGGCACATGCGTTGCACAGAATATCGGCGAGATTCTATCTCCGCTGCCCGATTTAACGGATTGCCGGATAGTGCTTGCGAAGCCTGATAGGGGAGTCTCAACAAAAGAGGCTTACTCTGCTTTTGATACGGCGCAGAATATACGCCACCTCGACACCTGCGGAATGCTGTATGCCGCATCGCAGGGCGATCTTTATGAGATGTGCCGCCGCTGTAAAAATATTTTTGAGCAGCTTATCGAGGTGCCCGAGCGTGTGCCGATAAAATCGGTTCTCAACCGCTACGGTGCGTTGGCGGCTTGCATGAGCGGAAGCGGTCCGACGGTTTACGGAATTTTTGACGACGAGTCGAAAGCCGAGTGCGCCGCAGAAAGCCTGAAATCAATCGTTAAACAGGTCTATGTCACCAGGCCCGTCAAGTCGGGACTTGAAAAGATCGTATAATTCGGGTGGAAACGGTATGAATAAATAAAATTGAAAAAGGCAACGAAATCGTTTTGATCTCGTTGCCTTAAATATTTACTTTTCAGTCAGGATTACTTGCTGAGAGGTGAGGGAATCCAAGCATAGATTCCTCTCAAAAGTGCAAGGATTCCGTGAGCAAGATGACGAAGTACTATTCTGAACCTGTATCCTGCAACAGTCTCCGAGTGCTCCTGATTCGGGATGTTTGAGCCGTCCTTAACCGCAAGATCGCTTGTGTAAAGAATCTCTGTGCTGTAGGTTGAAAGATCTTTTTCGTCAAGAGTAATTACCATTGATCCCTGATCCGTAACGCTGCTGTATGACTTAAAGGTTGTGCCCGGAACGCTGACTGCCGTAACGCCGTAAACATCAACGCTGAAGTTGTTGACGTGATCATGGCCGAAGAAGCATGCCTTAACGTCGCCTGTCTCTACGAACGCATCCCACTGACCCTCGTTATCGGGTGACGGGCACGGAGCTTCGGAAAGGATTCCGTTGAACGCAAAGTAGTTCGGAAGATATGTAGCGGATGTTCCGTCGGTGAAGTTCTTAGTGAGCTTGCCGAGCTGGAACGGAAGAGAGAACATAACAGCCTGAGCTGCTTCCTGCGGAATGATGTGCTGGAATGCAAGTGACGGAACAGCTACGCCGCCGTTGGCCGCCTTGAGCTTTGCACTCTCTGCCTTGTACCATTCGATCTGGTCTGCACGAACGCAATCATAGCCTCTTCTCTTGCCGTTCTCGTAGAAAACATAATCTCCGCTGTCGAACATCCAAAGGTTGTAAGCAACCTTTTTGCCGTCGCTTGAGAGAATCGGAAGATTGTGAGTTGCACAGCCGTGAAGCGACGGGTCTGCATCATAAGCAAGGCAGCCGTCATAGGACTGATACTTTTTGAGCATTTCTTCCTTTGTTACCGTCGGAGCGGACTCATCATCGTGGTTGCCGAATACGAAAGTGAACGGGACGCCCTTGCTTTCGAGAATCGGGAATACCTCGTCGTAGCCCTTCCAGTAGCTTTCAACCGTGCCGTCCTCGGGGCTCATAATGTTATCGCCGAGGAACATAACAAGGTCGGGATCCGAGGCGTCAATAGCTTCGGTTATATAAGCCTTGAGTGCTTCGCCGACCGGGAAGCCGGACTGAATATCGGCAAGAGCAAGAATCTTAAACTGTCCGTTCTCGTCGAACTGAAGTTTGTCATTACCCTTTGCAGACGCAAAAACAACGCCCGAAATGAGAATAACAACAGCTAAAAAGATTGATAATACTTTTTTCATGGTTTCACCCTCCGTTATTTTTTTCGTATATATGTTAGCACAAACTAACTGCAAAGTCAACCGACGATTAGCCGATTCTGTTTATTTTATCGACAATTTTGCTGAGACAAAGTTCATTATTTTTGTCAAGAATCCATACCTCGCCGCCGTTATTGCCTCTGACCGTACCTATCATACCGTCGACGAAAAGCAATGCGGCGCCGTTTTCAATCGCAAGTCCCTGCTCGGGTCGGTCAAGAATAGCCTTTTTGAAGGTCTGCCAGTGGTCCGATTCATAGTGCGGACAGGCGCAGTAGGGGAGAATTCCGAGGCAGTCGCAGAACATAAAGCTGTGCTCCGGGCCGCAGTCGTCATAGCCGACATCGAACCAGCAGACTGCGCCTGCGCTGTAGCCTGACATGATTTTGCCGCTGTTGTATGCTTCAATAAGAGCTTTATCGGCCCCTGTCTTTTTCCACGTCTCCATCATAAAGCGAACGTCACCTCCGCCGACATAGACGATATCCGCATCGAGAATGACTGAGCGAATATCATCGACGGTTCTTTTCTCATCCGTGAGATAGAGAATATCATATTGACAGCCGTATTTTTCAAAGCTGCGCTGAATATCCTCGTCTCCGTTGATATCGTCATAGCCTGCCGTCGGAAGAAACAGAACCTTGGGGTTCTTTTTGTCCGCAAGGGAGACTATTTTTTCAAAGATATTGATTATTTCACCGTCACTGTAGCGTCCGCCGCCGATTGCAACAATTTTTCCCATGCTGTTCTCCTCATTTGTGATAGAGCTTTTTGGTCTGATATTTCGGTTCACAGGTTATGTTGATACCGAATTTTTTGAAAACGGATTCGTCCTGCTCCTTGAGGATAACCGTTGCGTGAGCCTCCATACCTCTGAGCTTCGGAATTTGCTGAAGTGCAAGCTTCGCAAGCGGATTTGTTGCCGCAGAAACGGAAAGAGCAATGAGCACCTCGTCAACGTGAAGTCTCGGGTTGTGGTTGCCCATGTATTTTACTTTCAGCTCCTGAACCGGCTCGATAACGGCAGGTGAGAGGAGATGAATATCGTCGTTGATACCCGCAAGGCTTTTAAGTGCGTTAAGCATTGCCGCTGCACCCGCACCCATGAGAAGTGAGGTTTTGCCCGTAACAAGAGTATCCTTGCCCGTCTCAATTGCCATTGCCGGCTCTCCTGTTTCCTCTTCCTTGGCCTTTGCTGCGGCGATAACGGGACGCTCATCAAGAGAAATACCCGTTTTTTTCATGATAAGCTTAATTTTGTCAACGCTTCCCGAATTGCCGAAACCTTTTTTGACCGAGCACTGCTCGGCATAGAAACGTCTGATAATTTCCTGCCTCGAGGCTTCGCAGCAGGCTTCGTCGTCAATGATGCAGTTGCCTGCCATATTGACTCCCATATCGGTTGGTGACTTGTACGGACATTCGCCGTAGATCTGGTCAAATGTTGCCGCAAGGACGGGAAAAATTTCAACATCACGGTTGTAGTTGACTGTCATTTCGCCGTATGCTTCAAGGTGGAACGGGTCGATCATATTTATATCGTTGAGGTCTGCTGTTGCTGCTTCATAAGCAAGGTTAACCGGGTGATTGAGCGGAAGATTCCAAATCGGGAAAGTCTCAAATTTCGCATAGCCGGCACTGATTCCTCTCTTGTGCTCATGGTAAAGCTGAGAAAGACAGGTTGCCATTTTTCCGCTGCCCGGACCGGGAGCGGTGATAACAACGAGCGAGCGTGAGGTCTCAATGTATTCGTTCTTTCCAAAACCGTCGTCGCTGACGATTCTGTCAATATCTGACGGATAGCCCGCAATTGTATAATGATGATAGACCTTGATGCCGAGATTCTCGAGTCTCTTGCAGAAAGCGTCTGCCGCAGGCTGAGCGCTGTAACGTGTCATAACAACACTGCCGACAAGAAGCCCTATACCTCTGAATGCGTCAATAAGTCTGAGAACATCCAGATCGTAGGTGATACCGAGGTCTCCTCTGATCTTGTTTTTTTCAATATCCGATGCGTTAACGACAATAACGATCTCCGCCTGATCCTTGAGCTGTAAAAGCATTTTCACCTTGCTGTCGGGAGCAAAGCCCGGGAGAACTCTCGATGCGTGATAGTCGTCAAAGAGTTTGCCGCCGAACTCAAGATAGAGCTTGCCGCCGAACTTGCTGATTCTCTCCTTGATATGCTCGGATTGCATCTTGACATATTTTTCGTTATCAAAACCGATTTTTTTCAACACCAACACCTCAAAAATTGCATTATTCGATTCATTATAATACCTCAAGCAATTTTTTACAATAATATTTGTGCAAATTTTTATTTTTTTATATACACTTTGTATTTTAAGCAGATTTTGACAAAAAATAATTTGATTTTATTTGACTTGAAGCATAAGTACAGATATAATCAGTATAGATAGGAGTTGATTTCTTTGAAAAAACCGCTTCATAAATGGGAAAATCCATTATTTTTCCGCGAGAACAAGCTCAACGGACACAACCTTGCTCTGCCATACGGCGCCGGGGACAAGGTTGTCTACGGCGAGTCAAAATACAAGATGTCGCTGAACGGCGAGTGGAAATTTAAGTGGCAGACAGGAATTGACGGTCAGCCGAAAAATTTCTTTCATCCCGACTTCAATGACGGCGAGTGGGACAGCGTGAGAGTTCCGTCGGTCTGGCAGATGCAAGGCTACGGCAAGCCGATTTATCTCTGCTCGTCAATGCCGCCGCAGGTATCGACTGTCGAATCGCAGATTCCGAAGATCAGCCACGAAAAAAACGAAATCGGCTTTTACCGCCGTAAATTCACTCTGCCCGAGAGCTTTGACGGCAGAAGAATAATTCTGCATTTCGGTGCGGCGAAATCCGCACTTTATGTCTATGTAAACGGCAAATATGTCGGCTATTCGCAGGGTTCGATGACCCCCGCCGAGTTTGACATAACGGATATGATCTGCGAGGGCGAAAACACTCTTGCCGCAAAGCTTATGCGCTTCAGTGACGCAACCTATCTTGAAAATCAGGATATGTGGCAGTTCTCGGGAATTTACCGTGAAGTATACCTTGTTGCCGAGCCTGAAACCACGGTTGAGGATATCTATGCAAGAACAACTCTTGATGACGGCTATGCCGACGGAATACTTGATCTGACGCTTAAATTCAGCACAAGCAAAGAGGTAACGTGCCGTGTTGACCTCGACAAAAAAGAAATTTTCAGGGGCAAGGCAAGCGGCGAGCTTGAAATAAACCGTATTGTCGAAAAATGCCGAAAATGGAGTGCCGAAACGCCCGAGCTTTATACTTTGACCGTCAAGCTCTATGAGGGCAGCCGCTGTACGGTGAAGAAAGAAATCAGAATCGGTTTTAAACGTGTTGAGATAAAGGGCAACGTCTATTACGTTAACGGACAAAAGGTTATAATCAAGGGCGTAAACCGCCACGATTATGATCCGGACCACGGCTGGGCTGTGCCGAGGGAGAGATACTATCAGGATCTTTACCTCATGAAACAGGCGAATATCAACGCAATAAGAACCAGTCACTATCCCGATGATCCGTTTTTCTATGAGCTTTGCGATGAGCTCGGATTCTATGTAATGGATGAGTGCGATGTGGAGAGCCACGGCGTCCGCAGAAAGAATGTGCCCGGCGACAATCCGCTCTGGACCTCGGCGGTCATTGACCGAGCGGAGATGATGGTGCTCAGGGACAGAAGCCACGCTTGTATCTGCTTCTGGTCTCTCGGTAACGAGGCGGGCGACGGCACAAACTTTGCCGAGATGAAAAAGGCGATTTTGAAGCTTTGTGACCTTTATCCGATACATTACGAGGGCGATTTCGATCTCACAAAGTCCGATTTCATCAGCCGAATGTACCCGATGGAAAATGTAGTTGACAAGCTCGTTCATAAAGAGGCAATCACGGCAACCCTGTTTGACAATATCGCAAACGCTCTTGCCGCCGACAATAAGGATGTACCGAAATCTGCGTTTGACGATCATCCCGTTATCTACTGCGAGTATGCGCACAGTATGGAAAACAGCCTCGGCAATTTCAAAGAATATGTCGATGACTTTGAAAAATACGATCATATGACGGGAGGCTTTATCTGGGACTTTGTCGATCAGGCGATACACAAGGACGGCAAATGGCTTTACGGCGGAGATTTCAATGAGGGCTGGTCGAGCTTCTATTTCTGCGCCAACGGTATAATTGCCGCCGACCGCACGCCGCACCCCGCATATTACGAGGTTAAGCAGGTCTATTCAAACATCTCGGCAGAGGAACTCGATGTTGAAAGAAAAAGAGTTAAGATAAAGAATAAAAACTATTTTGTTCCGCTGGATTACTGCTATCTTGAGTGGACGGTGACAAGGGACGGCGTGCCGACCGAGAACGGAAAGATTTCACTTGACGGAATCGCTCCGCAGACGGCAAAAACGGTAACAATTCCCTATTCTGCCGATTTTAAAACGGGCGAGTATATCCTCACGCTTTCTTACAGATATAAAACAGCGAACGAGTGGCGCAAGGCCGACGACGAGATCAGCTTTAGCCAGTTTACCCTCAGTAATGAAAAAGCGAAATCCGAGCCGAGAAAGGGCATGGTAAAGGTTCTCTCAAAGGGCAGTGTGCACAGGATAGTTGCCGGCTCAACGACTGTTACCTTCAAGGATAAAAAACTGTACGGTATAGACTTCGGCAAAGGAAACATTCTTGACAATTCTCTTTCTCTAAGACCGAACTTCTTCCGTCCGCTTACGGATAACGACACAAATTATTTCAATTTTGCACCAATGTTCAAGCGGCTCAATCCGCTCTATCTCTGGGACATCACAAGCCGTGCGGTCACTGTTAAGAGCTTTGTTATCTTCCCGTTCGGCAGCTCGTGCATAGTGAATATTCATTGGTTTGCACCGTTTGCGGGTCACGTTGAAACCGATATAATCGTCAACAGCGACGGCAGTGTGAACATCGGTCAGAATATGAGCAGTCCGATTCTTCCTATGCTCAGGGCGGGCGTGAGGCTCGGAATAAGCAAGGATTTTAAAAACATTAAATGGTACGGAAGAGGACCTGAAGAGGCGTATTGTGACAGAAAAACGGGTCAGAGAATTGCACGGTTTGAAAGCGGTATCGACGAATTTTCTCATCGCTATATGCGTCCGCAGGAGAACGGCAACAGAACCGATGTACGCTCGTTTGAAATAACGGATAAGGACGGCAACGGCTTCTCCGTCAGCTCGGATTTCCCGTTTGAGTTCCAAGTTCAGAAATATTCTCAGGAGAAGATTGAAAAGGCAATGCACCTGCACGAGCTTTGCGAGGACGAATATCTCTCACTGAGTATCGATGCAAGGCAAAGGGGCGTCGGAGGAGATATGCCCGGCACTGCTTGTCTCCATGAGCCTTATAAAATGCACAACGGAAATTATTCTTTCGCATTTTGCATAAGGGGAGTTGAGAAAGAATAATAAGATCATACACATAGTTAGCAGAATTTTTCAAGGATATCTATTTGTACAATGAGCATTGTACTCTGTGATAAAAATCGAAAGGATTTGATAAAATGATATTATCAACTCAGACTGAGGTCGGTTCAATGCGTTTCGGCGACGAGGACAATGTCTGTATGATCTGCGAGGCAGGCTTTGACGCACTTGATTACTCGATGTTCCGTATGCAGAATGACGACGATATTCTCAATAAACCCGATTACCGTAAACATGTGACGGAAATCAGGGACATTGTCGAAAGCTACGGCAAATTCTTCAATCAGGCGCATGCTCCTTTTCCGAGCCATCGGGAGGGGGACGATACATATAACACGGTTATACTCGAAAAAATCAAGCGTTCGATTGAAATTGCAGGCATTCTCGGAGCGAAAAATATTGTTATACATCCTACATATTACTGCAAGGACAGCAGAACGAATCTTGAAAAGAACGCAGAATTTTATAATGCTCTTATTCCTCTGTGTAAGGAGTATGATATAAAAATCGCCTGTGAGAATATGTTTGGAAGAGATCATCGAAGAGACTGTATTGTTCCGAATATTTGCAGCGTCGGCGAGGAGTTCAGGGCGATGATGGAAATGCTCGATCCGAGATATTTCACCGCCTGCGTTGATATCGGTCACGCAGGACTTGTCGGAACGACTGCTCCCGAGATGCTGAGAACGCTCGGCCACGATTATGTCGGCTGTCTGCACGTGCACGACAACGATTATCTTGAGGACAGGCATTGCCCGCCGTATTTCTATGATCTTGACTGGGAGGAGATCACTCAGGCACTGGCCGACATAGATTATAAAGGAGATTTCACATTTGAAGCGGACGAGTTTATGATAAACTATCCCGATGAGATTTTTCCGACTGCGTATAAGCTTCTGCATGAAATCGGCAGAAATCTTATAAGAAAAATCGAAGAGAAAATGGAGAGAATAAATGGCAAAACTTGAATGTGACCTTCACGGATCTCTTCTTGAAATTGAAAGTGCAATTGACGAAGCGGTTTCAAAGAGCGTGTCGGCGTCGGTGGAGGATGAATCCTATTGCGAACAGGGAGACTGTGCCTGTTCTGTCAAAGTATACGAACGATACAGCTACATCGGAGGCAATAGGGTGAGCCTGAGCGTTACGCTGTTTGCCTGCAAGGAAAACGTGCACCTTACGGCGATTACATCGGGCGGAAGTCAGGCGGTGTTTTTCAAGATCAACACTTTCGGAGAGGAAGCGTTTCTTGATACAATCCGTGATACGGTTGAAAGATTTATGTAAAGGAGAAAGAAAAGAATGAAGAAGTTTATTACGGTTTTATCGGCAATCACATTGGCGGCGGCTCTCACGGTCGGCTCGTCGGCGGCATATCTGGGAGATGTGGATAAGGACGGCAGTATTAACTCGGTCGATGCGCTTTCAATATTGAAGCACAGCGTCGGCTTTGAGGTTAAAAATTTTGACGAGGACTTGGCTGATGTCAACGGTGACGGAAATATCAATTCCGCAGACGCCCTGACAGTTCTCAATGTGTCGGTCGGTATTTCAAATGCCGAAACAATTCTTTCGGATAAAGAGGAAATATTGAAATTCTACAATGAAACAATTGACAAAACCTATGCAAAGGCAAAGAAAATAACATTTTCCATTGATGATGAATTTGACTATACCTTTGACGATAACAAAACAGAGCATATCAAGGATGTTTCCGATAAATACGAAGTCTATTTCACCGACGGTGCCGATGAGGACGGCTACACTCCGTATGCCTACGCACCCAACTCGAAATTGGATTTGAGTATGCTGAGCGATATCAGGATGAGGAAGAGAGCTAACGGTTACGTCGTTGAATTGACGATAAAGGACGAAAACACGGATTATATGGATGATTTCAATTATCAGATTGCAGGCGGTATGCCGATAATCTATGTCAGCAACGATGAATTTGACTATGTTCTCTGCTCAACGAATTATCCTGCAACACACGTTGTTGCCACTATTGATTGGCAGGGCTATATTGAATCGTTTTATGTCGATGTTCCGTATACAACCAACTCATATATTGAGTACCTGTATGACGGAGAAGTTTATCACAGCGATATAAAGGAAGTCGGACGCAGACAGCATTACATAGACATATTGGTATAAAATAAGAGGTGACTGATAATGAAAAAAATAATTGCGGTTATTTCTGCACTTTCGATTGCGGCATCTCTTACGATCGGTACTTCGGCGGCAAATCTCGGCGACGTTAACGGCGACGGAAAGATCAACTCAGCCGACGCCCTTTCGGTGCTCAAATACAGCGTCGGAATCAGCGAAAAGGGATTTATCAAGGCGAACGCCGATGTCAACAGGGACGGCTCGATCAATTCCGTTGACGCATTGAAGATACTTAAGGTTTCCGTCGGACTTGAGATGATGGACGATACACCGATATCCGAGAAGGAAATTGTCGATTTCTACAACACGGCACTCAACAAGACCTATTCTCAGGCAAAAAAGGTCAAGATTGTAACCGACGAGGTTTGCACATACACCTTCAACGGCGAAAAGACCGTTTTCGGTTCAGATCCGATTGAGACCGAGGCGGAGTTTGTGAACGGCTTGGATGAGGATGATTTCCCCGTCAGCGCATACGGACCCGATACAAAGCTCACCGAGGATATGCTCAACTCCGTTGCGTTTATTAAGAACAGCAACAGCTATGAGATCAGAATGGTGATAAAGCCGGAAAAGGTCGCTGTCAGGAAGGATTCCGTTTACAACGCCGCAGGCGGCTTCCCGTTTGAATCAAGCTTTGACGGCACGGAGCTCAAGGACTACACCTCGGGCAGTGTAACATACACTGGAACCGAGATCAAAGCCGTTATTGACAACAGCGGCAGGGTGACGGAGCTTACCGTAAAAACTCCATACGATTCTGTTCTTAATATGAAACAGAAGAACGGAAAAACCGACAAAACTACCGAAAAGGGAACGTCAACATATATTGCAAAATTCTCTTTTTAACGGTTACTGCGCCACAGCTCACTGCATAGTATAAAGTAGGCGGTGAGAAAATTGAAACGCAAAAGAAAAATTGCCCCGATCGTTGCGATAATTCTTGTCGTTGCGGTCGGGGTCTTGCTTATATCGGCAGAAATAAGAATATCCAATGTCAGAGGGAGGCTGATCAGCTATGCGGCAAAAAATGCTGCGTCGTCGGCGACAACGGTCGGAATAGAAAAATCGCTTGATACGGACAGGGTCAGATATGCCGACCTTGTCAAATTCAGACGTGACCGGAACGGCAATATTGTCTCCGTCTCGACCGACGCTTATTACCTCAACAAAATCGGTAATAATATCGGAGACGAGGTGGATAAGCAGATCAATGAGATGAAATCGTATGTTTTGAAAATTCCCGTGAGCGTGCTTTTCAGCGAACAGTTTATCAACGGCAGAGGTCCGAAGATGCCCGTGATATTCGTTATGACGGGGATCACGACTACCGATTTTGA
>OQVO01000632.1_pt1 | contig 10810 bp, 8 predicted proteins | sample 1691511 | NCBI WGS metagenome assembly OQVO01 (sample SAMN03418254, study PRJEB22391) | human gut metagenome | biome: human-gut; feature: organic feature; material: feces | host: Homo sapiens | place: Tanzania | collected 2013-01 | reverse complement strand
CCGCGTTTAGATAACGCCCCCACCGGCATAAAACCCCTTTTGCCACCCATGCACCCGCCGGTGCCGGGCGGAAATTTTCGGCCATTTAACCCCGGGCAACCGCCCGCGCCGGGCCCCTTTTCCCCCACCCAACCGGGCAGAGGAACTTTCCCTGCTTATCCGCCCGCGCCGGGTATGGGGCCGCATGCTCCCGCCCCAATTCCGCCCGCGCCGCCTATGCCCGCCGCCGGAGGGGGCCGCCCCTTGCGCTAATGGATTAAACGCGCCCCTTTTTGAAACCCCGCTCCGCACGCTAATTTAGGGCACCATAAAAAAGCAGGCCCCTTTTAAGGAGCCTGCTTTTGATACGGTAAATATCTATTCTAACGGCCTTAATAAGTGCAGTACCAACATGGCCTGGCGGTAATCGGTGCGTTCCTGCTCCGTAAATTCCTCATTTTGGGCCAGATAATCCGCCGCCGTTTTGCCGGATTGGTCTTTGGCGGACGGGTCCGCCTTGGCACGCAGTAAAATATCCAACACCGCTTTTTGGTTGTGCGCCGCCGCCAACATCAGCGGCGTTTGGCCTTGCTTATCCGCCATATTCGGGTTGGCCCCGCCCTTTACCAATACCAGGGTAATAGAGTCATTGGGGTTAAACTCCGCCGCCCAAAACAACGGCGTTTGGCCGTCATTATCCGCCCGGTTGGGGTCCGCCCCCGCCGCCAACAGTTTTTCAATCGGTTGGGCCTCTTTGGCGTGGCGCGCCGCATAAAAAAGCGCCGTGTGCCCCTCGTTATCGCCCACGTTTACATCTCCGGCGCGGGCAATCAAGCGGTCTGTTTCCCGCGTGTCGGCGCCGCTTTCCAAAGAACGCATCAGCCGCGTGGCCCCGCGGGCATCCCGGCCGTCCGCCCAATAGCGCATGAGCAACCCTGCGCCAAAAATCAACCCCACAACTAATAAAGGGATAAACCATTTTCTCATATTCAGTACCTCTTTATTTATTTTACCAATTTCTATAGGTCCGAATTTGATAAAATATAGATACTATCATTTACGAGGTTATTTATGCAGCAAACCAAAGAACACACCAAAGAACAGGGCAACGCCCTGCACGAAATTATCGCCCAACGCTATGCGGAAGTAAAAGAAATCCGCAACCTGGGCGTGGACCCCTATCCGGCCCGCTGCGAAAAAAAGCAATCCTGCCTGGAAGCTAAAAACGCCCCGGAAGGCACGGAAGTTGTCACCGCCGGGCGCATTATGCAGTTGCGCAGTATGGGTAAAGCCGCTTTTGCGCACTTGCGCGATTTTACGGGCCGCGTACAGTTGTATGTAGCCAAAGATAATTTGGGCGACGAAGCCTACCAATTTTTCAAAAAACATATTTCCGTGGGGGATTTTATTTCCGTCACCGGGCACCTGTTTGTCACCAAAACCGGCGAAAACACCATTAAAGCAACCAAAGTGACGCTGATTTCCAAAGCCATCCGCCCCATGCCGGAAAAATACCACGGCTTGCAAGATGTGGAAGTCCGCTTCCGCAAACGCCATTTGGATTTAATTGCCAACGAAGATGTAAAAGAAATTTTTATCAAACGCGCCAAAATTATTTCTTCTATCCGCAAAACTTTGGATAACAAAGGTTATTTGGAAGTAGAAACCCCCATTTTGAACCCGTCTTCCGGCGGGGCTATTGCGCGCCCGTTTGAAACGTACCACAACGCGCTCAAAATGCCGCTTTATTTGCGTATTGCGTTGGAACTGCACCACAAACGCCTGATTATGGGCGGTATGGACAAGATTTACGAAATCGGGCACATGTTCCGCAACGAAGGCATAGACACTACCCACAACCCGGAATTTACCATGATGGAAATGTACCAGGCGTATGGCGACGTAAACACCATGGCCGATTTGTTTGACGAAATTTTGGGCAACGCCGCCAAGGCGATTGGTGCGGAAAAAATCCATTTCCGCGGGTACGAAGTAGACCTGCGCCCGCCGTATAAACGTGTACACATTCCGCAAGCCTGGCAGGAAAAATTCGGCCGCGATATTCACGAAGTGTTAGACGGCCGCAAATTCAACCGCGCCAAATTGGAAGAAGTCGCCCGCGAACAGGGCGTTAAATTCGGCCCGGACGATTCCGACTCCTCCATTTTTGACGAGCTTTTTGAAGGCAAATTACTGGCCGAATACCACAACCCGGTCATTGCTATGGATTACCCCACCGCCGTCAGCCCGTTTGCCAAAACCAAACCCGGCGACCCGGAAATTGTGGAACGCTTTGAAGTGTTTGTAAACGGGCAGGAATTGGGCAACGCCTATACCGAGTTAAACGACCCCGCCGACCAGTTGCAACGCTTGAAAGACCAAGCCGCCGAAAAAGCCGCCGCCAAAGGCGAAGAAGCCAACAACGCCGATATTTTGGACGCGGACTATATTGAAGCCATGGAAAGCGGTATGCCGCCCACCGGCGGTATGGGCATTGGGATTGACCGTATTATTATGATGCTCACCGGTCAAGACTCTATCCGCGAAATCATCCTGTTCCCTACGCTTAAAAAACTGGATGAAGAAAAATAAATAACGCTTATTCGTAAATGAAAAATGGAAATCCCCGGGGTTGTAAAGCCCCGGGGTTTTTGATTCGTTTATAAAGGATAGCACCAATAATTAGACTCATCTACACAAGCTTGCTGATTGGGTGAATATTTTTTACACCAATTATTTGCGGCTTCGTCCCCTTTACCGGCCGAACAAAACACCCCGTCATTATACACATACACTTGAATCCAAAACCGCGGATTTTTTACATATCGGGCCTGTATTTGTCCACCCCCCCAATTTGGGTTGATAGAATACACAAAATCCTTAAATTGGGATTCCCACCCACCGGCGAAAGGCTCCAACCCCAATTCATTCCAGTTTGCGGCCGGAGCCCCATTGGCTAGGGCATATTCCCGCTGGGCATCACGGATGTGGCGCAATTGGATAATGGCCTCCGTGGTGCGGGCCTTTAATACCGCATTTTGGTATTGCGGTAAAGCCACGCCTGCCAAAATGCCGATAATCAGTACCACGACTAACAACTCAATCAACGTAAAGCCGCCTAAACGGCCCATATTTGCATTTTTCATAAAAAACCTCATTTTTGATAAATTTTATATATAAATAAAATTTATCAAAAAAAAAAAACAAAACAACCCTTTTCTAAAAACGCCAGGCAGAAAACGGCTTTTTATATCATTTAGTCCTTGGGTGTGCGCCCCAACAAGCGCCGCGGGGTACGCGCAAAAAAGCCGGCCCCTAAAAAGGCGGGCCGGCTTGAAAAAGTTTACAGCTACACATTTATTTCTTTTGGGTGCGGCTCCATTCCAAAAAGTTGCGCCATTGGCGGTTTAACAGCTCCGCTTCTTCCGGCTTGATGGCAGGTTTTACCGCTTGTCCCTTTTGGAACAGCGCCCACGCGGACGTATCTATATTTAACGCCTGCGCCGCCAAATAGGCCGCGCCCATAACGGTTGATTCCGTTTCCGGGCTTTTGTGCAGGTCGGTTTGCAAAATATCCGCCTGAAATTGCAGTAAAGCGGCGTGATTGGCCAAGCCGCCCGCTACCGTAATGGGGCCTAAATCCACCCCGTAATTTTTAATGTAGTACGCAATATCGGCCACCAAAAAGGCAACCCCGCGCAACACGCCGGCCACCATATCCGCCCGCTTGGTTTGGGGGGAGAAACCAGCCAGCACGGCAGAGGCATTAAAATCCCAATATGGGGCCCCTAAACCGCCCAAGGCGGGCAGAAACCACACCGGGCGCTGTGCTTGTGCGCACAGGTCGTCTAACTCGTCCATTTCAAAGGTAAAGCCCAGCTGTTTGAGCCAATCAAACGCCACGCCGCACGCATTAACCGGGCCTTCCAAAATAAAATCACACTTGCCGTTTGTGCCGGAGGCGGAAACAGACGTCAAAATACCCGGGATTTGCTTTAGCTCTTTCCCCGCGTTGTGCAGGAAAAACGCCCCCGTGCCGTAATTAATACTGCTACTGCCCGCGTGGAGCCCCATACCGGCCATAAACGCCTGCTGGTCGCCCACACACACCAAAATAGGGATTCTCCGCTCCCGGTACTCATACAGGCCGTAATCTCCGGCCGTGGGGCGGATTTCGGGCAGGCAGGCGCGGTTAATGCCAAAGGCGTTTAATAAATCTTCATCCCAATCCCCGGTGTGAATGTTATAAAGCAACGTGCGCTGGGCCAAGGTGGGGTCCACCGCAAAAACGGCGCCTTTGGTTAAATGCCAAATTAAATAAGTGGCTACCGGGCCGACGGCTAAATCGCCCGCTTTGGCCGCGCGGCGCACCGCCGGGATATGTTTTAAGCACCAGGCAATTTTGGGGGCGGAATAAAACGGCGTTTTATATAGCCCGGTCAGGCGGTGGATGTCCTGCTGGGGGGTCAGCACGCCTTGCGCTTCCTGCGTGGCGCGGCCGTCCTGCCAGCTTAAAACCGGGGCCAGGGCCTTGCCGGTGCGGCGGTTCCACAAAACCACCGTGGAGCGTTGGGAAGAAACGGCAATCGCGCTGACTTCCTCCTCCTCCAATTTATCTAACATTTCGTTTAAGAGGGGGATTTGGCTTTCCAACAGTTCCTCGGCGTTGTATTGCGCATACCCTTCCTGTGGGTGCGCGGGGGCCAGGGTTTCCGCGCGTTTATATAATACCGCGCCGGAGCCGTCCACCGCAAACACGCGCGTGCCGGAACTGCCTTGGTCCAACGCTACAATGACATTATTATTCATGTTCAAACCACCTGTTTTCTTTCAGCAAGGTATAAGCGGCTTTATCCAACGCTTGCAGTTTTTCGGCCGCTTCTTGGGCATTAAAAGTATCTTTTTGAGCCTCGCTATCCAACAACTGCGCGCCGCTGTGGCGCACGGCCCCTTGCGAGGTAATCAGCCCGATGTTTACCCCTTCGGACACAAACGCAAAACGCTCGTCCCGGCGGGAAGTATCCAACATATTGCGCCCAAACGCCGTGTACGGAACGTGCAGGCCCGTCAGCGCGTAAAGGGTGGGCACTAAATCCAACTGGGAAACCGTCATACTGCGTTTTTCCGCCGGGAGCAGTTTGGGGGCGTACATCACCAACGGAATACGGAATTTGTCATACAGGGAATCCGTCTTGGCGCCGGACGTATGGTCGGCCACAAAAATAAACACGGTGTTATCAAACCAGCCGTCTTCTTTGGCGCGTTTCAAAAACTCGCCGATGGACCAGTCCGCATACGCCAACGTATTTTTGAACCCGGTTTCCCAATCGTCACCCTCGTATTTGTTGAACTGCGGGAGCGTGCGCGCAAACGGCTCGTGCGTAATGCCGGTAAACACCATGCCCATAAAATTTTTCTCTTTGCGGTTTTTAATTTTATCCGCCGCAAACATCAGGGCCTCGTAATCATAGCCAAAAGGGGCCTTATCCTGGTATTTTAGCAGTTGGGGGATGTCTTCCCACCCGTAAGACTCTTTGGCCCCTAAAAAGGAAGCTAGCGCGCACATACGGTACGAATCCCGGTGGGACGTCTGCGCGAAAAACGTATAGTAGCCGGCATCCGTAAAATTTTTGGGCATGGGGGATAACGCGGTAAGTTCCAGCCCATAGCCGAACATTGGCAACCCCGGAATTAACGGCACGCCGCCAAAAACCGCCGCAAACCCAAAAATACTGCGCAGGCCCGCCGCGTACGCATTGGTGAATGTTAGGCCGTGTTTTACTAAATCATCAAATACCGGGGTGACGCCATAACTCCCGCCGGAAAGCGAATCCACAAACCGCGGGTGCCAACCCTCTAGTAAAACAATCATAATGTTTACATCTTTTAGCTGGGTGGGGGTGTCGCTTTCCCGCATGAGGGGATAAAGCGCATAAGTGCCGGTTTCCCCGGGAGAAAAAAGCTGTTCGCGCGCCAGGCGGATAGCTTTTTCAACGGGATAATCGTTCTGCACGTCCACGCGCCCTTTGCGCCCCACCTGATAGGCCGTAAAAGCACCGTTGAGCGTCAGCGCGGCGGCCGACGGCGTACGCGCGTAATTATACACGTCCGCCACGCCCAAGGATTTCCCGCGCCCCAAATGCCCGCGCACGCCCAAAATAATCAGCAGGATGATGAGTAGCAGTTTGCCGCCCTCGGCCAGCGGGGAGCCGAACTGCGGGGCAAAGCGCGTGGTAATTTTCCAACGGATAAAACAGCACGCGCCCACAAACACCGTCAACAAGCCCACTAGCGGCCACAAGGCGGGCCCGAACATATAAGAAATGACAAAACCCCAATCGTGCGAAATTTGCACAATTTCTTCGGCAATATGGCGGTTTACTTTGGGGAAGTAAATTAAATCTGCCGCCAATACGCCCGCCAGCACCAGCATTACGCCCGCAATAATGTATAGGAGCCACTTGGCCCAACGGCGGGAATTAACCGGCAAATTAAGCAGAAAAATCAGCGGCCCCAAAAACAGCGCAATAACGGAAAAATCAAACCGCATTCCGTTCAAAAACGCGCTCCAAATTTCCGGCTTAGTTAAACCCTCAAAAACAGGGCGGAAACTTTCAAACAAGGCCACGCGGGCGGCCAAAAACATAGCCGCGGCCAAAAGAACAATATAAAAAGACCAACGGAAACGAAAATCCGACTTTTGCGGTTTTTTTATCCACATAGTTTACTCCGTTTTTTTAAGCTCCAGTTCTACGCTTTCCTGCGGGGTGCCAAGCGCCCCTAAACGCGCTTTTTGCTCCGCGGGAACCGTATTATCCGTCAGCAGGGCTTCCACCGTGCTTTGCGTGGGAACCAAGGTTTTGTGCAATAAATTTAAGGAGCGCAAAAGCTCCACCACTTTTTGTTTATCGTTAAATTGGGTATGCGTCAGGCGTTTTAGCTCGGCTTGATAATGCGCGCCGAAATGGCGGTCAAAATGCTGTGCCTGCATAAGCGCAATAATCTCTTTTTTCAATTTTTCGTAATCTTCCAACGCCGCACCGCAACGGTCAATTTTATCGCTTAATTCTTCCTGCGGCGTTTTTTTAAGCGGTGCGGGGGCCGGGGTGGCCTGCGCTTGCGGCAGAGGGGCCGCCGCCGGGGCCTGGTTTATTAAACGCGCGCCATAACCGCTAGGGCCGGTGTATTCTTTACCTGTAAATACAGGGCAGATGTTGCGGTAATCGCACCAGCGGCATTGGTTTTCGCCGGGGGTGGGGGAAAACTTGCCCGCGCGGATTTCGTCCGCCACCGCCAAAACTCCGTGCCAAAATTCCGTAATTTGTTGGTCGTCGGCGCGCTCAAAATACATTTCTTTTAAGGTAGGCAGATGATAAAAGCAGAGTTTTTCCACCTTGACCTGTTGCACGCCGGGGTCCTTTTGTTGGACAAGCTCTTTAATGGCGGGGCTCATTTCGGCCACTTTTTGATACATATATAACTGGTCCGGCGCGCGCTCCACCGTTTTGCCGGTTTTATAGTCCAAAATCATCACTTTGCCGTCGCCCAGGTAGTCAATGCGGTCCAAAATGCTAATCAGGTTCAGGCCGTCCGTATCCAGCTTGGACATCATTTCCACAGACAGCGGATGCGCAAACGTGGCCGCGTGCTTTTGGTAATAGGTTTCAATAATGCGGCGGCCTTCCTGGTAGCCGGCGGCTTCTTTTTCCGCACTGGCATAGCCTTTTTTTTCAAAAGAGGTGCTTTGCCAATCTTTCGTAAAAAAATCCAACGCTTGCTGTAAAGTGGGGAAAGCGGGATTTTTTATATCGTAAATGTACTCCATCACCGCGTGGAGTGCCGAGCCGAACGCAAAGTAGTATTTCGGCTTTTCCGGCAACATCAGCACATAGCGGAATTTGTATTTTTGCGGGCACTCTTTATACATGCCCAATTTAGAATAAGAAAACGATAAATTTTTAGCCATATAAACCCCAACAGATAATATTATTTCCATTCTATCATTTTATGACGGAAAAACAATATAAAAAATCCGTTATAGGCGCCCGGCCCGGCATTACCCATAAAAATCCCCGCCGGGTGGGCGGGGAGTGGAGAAAAATACAACACTTATAACTAGTTGCTAAAGCCAATGCGTCTGCGCGGGGCATTCGTTTGAGGCGTTTCCGCTTTTACCTTGCTGCGTAAAAATTTGGTAAAAGGCGTTTGGAAAGTTTTATCCAATTTAGTAGCCAACATCGTCAGCGAGCCTTCATACGCGCTGGGATAAGTATTGAGCAAATACACCAAATCCGTCATATTTTGGGCCGCTTCTTTGGAATAGCGGGTCAGCTCTTTATTCAAGCGGTTGCGGGTGCCGATTAAGCGGCCCTTTTCGGCCATATTGACGGAAACCGATATATACCGTTCGGTATCCACAAGGCGGCGGCTGACATCCAACATCTTTTTATCCAATTTAAGCAAGTTGCGGCTTAAATGGGCTACCAACGCAGTAAACGGTTCGGGCAAATCGCCATATTGAGGAATCAAATCAATAAATTCCGTAAAATAGCGGGGCGAAATGTTGGCATAGCGGGCAGGGTCGGCAGATAAGGCAAACATCCCGGGGATATCCTTTTCTTTAGCCGGCAGGAAGCGGGAGTTTCTTTCCCGGTACAGCGCCTCGCCGTAAGCAAAAGTTTCTTTATTATAGCGTTCCGTTAAATCTTTCAACATAACGGCGCTTTCTTGTTTAATTTGTTCAATCAGAGCCACTTTTTGCGCATGGGTTAATTTGTCCTCAAGCATAACCTGCATGGCCTTTTGTTGGTTAATAGATTGCAAAGCGGCAATGTTCTGGCCCGATAATTCCGCGCGGGAGTGCCACACTTTGCTGCTGATATTTACCGCTTTCTTTTCTACTGCCGGGGTCTTTTTAGCGGCTTTTATTATTACTCTTTTAGGGGCGGTTCTTACTGCTTTTTTAACCGCCGCAGTGGCAATTTCGGCCACTTGGGCTTGCCCAAAAACCGGCCCGGCAAGTAAACACAGGCCAACGAGGGCGTACATGATGTTCTTCATAAGTTTTAGGCTCCTTTTTTTATTTTTTCATTTACTTTGTTGTATTTTAGTATGAAATAAAATTTTTTTTATTTTTTCCAGTAAAAAAAGGACCTATTTTTTGCCTGTTTTATTTTTTCCTAGGACTTTTTTATTGTTTTACCGTCGGAGCGGAGAAAAAAATTTTATTCAAAAAATAGGCCCAAATTAAAAAAAATAGGTCTTTTTTGTTGGAACAAAACCGCAAAACTTTACAAAAAATAAGGGTTTTTTATTTTATTTTTCAAACCGTTTATAACTGTTTTGCGGCTTTTTTATCACACTTTTTGCCGGCTGTTTTTACGGCACCCGCGCCGTTTATGAAGATTTTTTGAATCTTTTATAATTTTTTTGTAAAATATATGTGTTCATTAGTACATCTTTTGCCCCCATAGCTCAATGGATAGAGCATCTGCCTTCTAAGCAGGGGATATAGGTTCGATTCCTATTGGGGGTATTTCTTCCTAATTTTTTCCATTTCGTTGTTGTTCCTCCGTTTGAAGGGTCATTTGGGATTGCAATTTTATCTCCTCTTTTAATTTCGTTTACATTAGAAATTTTTTGAGAATAAATATTCATTGCCGCCAAACAAGTATCGGCTATTGCAGTTAGATTATAACCTTTATTTTTTATTTCATTGTCGAAAAATGCATGATGCTGAAAATTATTTAAATCCAAATCTCCGTCATTCAAAGCCTGATTAGGCAAAAGATAATCTCCAAAAGTTATAAGTTCTATTTCTATTCAGTCTTTAGAAACTTTATTTATAACTTCTTGCCAAATAACTTTTTCCGAATCTCCTATAATTCCAACTTTAATTTTATTTGTTGGTTTTTCTTTGCATGATATTAATAATATTATGCATATAAAAAATATAATTATTCTTTTCATTTTAATTTTACCTCTTTTTTTATTTAGATTTTCAATTTAAAAAATTACATACTCAAAGCTAATTTATAATTTTCGCTCATAATTTTGCAGGAATTATCAAATAATTTTTTTTCTTCTTCAGTCATATTAAGCTCTATTATCTCTTCTACTCCGTCTTTTCCCAAAACAGCTGGAACGCTCGCATAAACATCTTTTTGTCCATACTCTCCATTTAAATAAACCGAAACGGGCAAAACTCTATGTTCATTGCATATTATAGCTTTTACAACTTCCGAAAGAGAAGCGCCGATTCCAAATTCGGTTGAGCCTTTTCCTCCCAATACTTCCCAACCTCCTTTTTTTCCTTTTTCGGCTATTTTATTTAAGTCAAGTTTTCCGTATTTTTCTGGTTTTTCTTTTATTAATTCTAATAAAGGTTTGCCTGCAATAGTGACGGTTGACCAAGCTACCATTTGACTTTCGCCATGCTCTCCAAGAGAATATGCATAAATTGATTTTTGGTCAATATTTATTTCTTCCGATATCGCTCTTCTTAATCTTGCAGAATCTAAAGTTGTGCTTGTCGATATTATTTTTTTATAATCGTAATTTAATTGATTTTGAATATAATGAGTAATAACATCTGCAGGATTTGATATATTTATTATTATTCCCGCGAATTTAGTTTTCTTTATATTTGAAATAATATCTTTCATAACGGCTACAGTATCGCCTAAAGTATCCATTCTTGTTTGAGACATATTAGGCAAAGGTCCAGCGCAAATAACCATTATATCGGCATCGTAAATATCGCTATAATCTCCGTCTTTAACGATTATTCTATGCGGAAGATAAACTATAGAATCAAATATATCTAACGCTT
>OQVO01000623.1_pt1 | contig 10931 bp, 5 predicted proteins | sample 1691511 | NCBI WGS metagenome assembly OQVO01 (sample SAMN03418254, study PRJEB22391) | human gut metagenome | biome: human-gut; feature: organic feature; material: feces | host: Homo sapiens | place: Tanzania | collected 2013-01 | reverse complement strand
GTTTCGGGCAGAGCACTCAAAAGGAAACTCATCGAGAAGATAAAGGAAGGAAAGACTTCCATCCTCTCTGAAAGAGTTCTGAAAAAGAATGAAGACCTATCACTCCAGGATATCCTGGACGCCATAGCAAAGGAAGATGTACTGAGCCTTGCCACACTGCAGCGCATAGCAGATGAACTTGGCAAACAGCTGGCAGGAGTCATCAACATCTTCAACCCAGAAATGCTGGTCATCGGAGGAGAAATGTCGGTTACAGGCGACTACCTCACGCTACCGGTAAAGATGGGTATCAAGAAATTCTCTCTCAACATCATGAATGAGGATTCTATGATCGTTACCTCAAGTCTGAAAGGTCTTGCAGGAATCACGGGAGCCTGTCTGATGGCAAGATACCGGCTTCTGAATGAGAACATCGACAAATAAGGAATTTAAACAACCAATACAAAACCTATTTTAAGTATGAAGAAGTCTCTTCTTTTTGCACTATGCCTGGGGCTGGCTGCCATAACAGCTGCCGCCCAGCGCAACTACAGCCAGGTAGACCCCATCCAACCTGTGCCAACCGCCAAGCAGGTGGCATGGCAGAAACTGGAAACCTATGCTTTTATCCATTTCGGCCTCAACACCTTCAATGATAAGGAATGGGGATACGGAAATTCGGATGTAAAGACCTTCAATCCTAAGAAACTGGATTGCGAACAATGGGCAAGAACTCTGGTTGCTGCGGGCATGAAAGGAGTCATCATTACTGCAAAACATCACGACGGCTTCTGCCTCTGGCCTACACGCACCACAGATTACTGCATCCGCAACACACCTTATAAGAATGGTGAAGGTGATGTGGTAGGAGAACTCTCCCAAGCATGCAAGAAATATGGGTTGAAGTTCGGAGTTTACCTCTCGCCTTGGGACAGACACCAGGCAAGCTACGGTTCTCCCTACTACCTGAAGCTCTACCAGCGCCAGCTCAAGGAACTTCTGAGCAACTACGGCGAACTTTTCGAAGTATGGTTTGACGGAGCCAATGGAGGAGACGGCTGGTACGGAGGTGCCGAAGAAAGCAGAACCATCGACAGAAGGAACTACTACAATTTTCCTAGGATTTTCGAAATTGTTGACAGTTTACAACCCAATGCCATTCTTTTCGGTGATGGCGGACCGGGATGCCGATGGGTAGGAAATGAAAATGGATTTGCAGGCGAGACCTGCTGGTCTACAATACCATCCAACACCGTCTATCCAGGCTTCAAAGACTACAAACAGTTGCAGTTTGGATGGGAAGACGGCGACCAGTGGACACCAGCAGAGTGCGATGTTTCTATCCGTCCGGGATGGTTCTACCATGAGAAAGAAGACAGTAAGGTAAAAACCGTTGAAGACCTGTGCAATCTCTACTACAAGAGTGTAGGACACAACGCTACCATGTTACTCAACTTCCCGGTAGACAAGGATGGACTCATCCACCCTATCGACTCTGCAAATGCAGTAAACTTCCACAGGAAAATCCGACAAGAATTATCGGTCAATCTACTGAAAGGCATCACACCTAAAGTAGACAGCCAGCAAGGCAAGCACATTGGCAAGAATATCACAGACGGCCAGTATGACACCTTCTGGGCTTCTAAAAAGAAAAAAGATGCCTATATCGAGTTTCAACTCGGAAAACCGAAATCTATCACACGCCTCATACTCCAGGAATACATACCTCTGGGGCAGCGCGTAAAAGCCTTCTCAATCTATTACCGACAAGGCAAAAACTGGGTAAGGCTCGACCCTAGGGAAGAGACTACCACTATCGGCTACAAGCGAATACTTCGCTTCGATAAGATTACTACAAGTGGCATCCGCATCGTAATCGACGATGCAAAGGGATGCCCTTGTATAAACTCTGTTTCAGCATTCTAATAATAAGAAAGAAGTACGAAAAAGAAGAAATTTTATAACTAACAATAAATAATAACCCTATGAACAAAAGAGCAAATTTGTATTTTGCAGCGCTTTTAGGTGCGATGTCACCTCTTTGCACTGTTTCTGCATTGGCTGCTCAAAGCAATTCTACCATTGCTACAGCTACCCAGCAGCAAAACTCATGTACAGGTACTGTTAAAGACGCTACCGGAGAACCTATCATCGGCGCTACCATCAGAATCGAAGGTAAGACCGGTGGAACCGTAACTGACCTGGATGGTAATTTCACCCTCAGCAACGTGGCTAAGGGAGCTAAACTCACCATCACTTACGTAGGTTACAAGTCACAGACCCTCACATGGAGCGGCAGTCCGCTCAACATCACTTTGCAGGATGATGCCAACATGCTTGAAGAGACCGTAGTCATCGGTTACGGTACAGTAAAGAAGGCTGACTTGGCAGGTTCTGTGGCAGTTTTGGACAGCAAGAATTTCAAGGACCAGCCTGTTGCACGTGTTGAGGATGCCCTCAACGGACGTATGTCTGGTGTGCAGGTAATGTCAAGCGGTGTTCCTGGTGGAGCCATGAAGATTCGTGTACGTGGTACAAGCTCTGTAAACAAGAGCAACGACCCTCTCTACGTAGTAGACGGTATCGTTCGCGAGACAGGTCTTGAGGGTATCAGCCCTGAAGATATCCAAAGCATCCAGGTATTGAAGGACGCATCTTCTACCGCCATCTATGGTGCCCGCGGTGCCAATGGTGTTGTTATGGTACAAACCAAGAGCGGTTCTGCCGGTGCTACCCAGGTAACATTCGATGCTAGTTTCGGTATCTCTAGCGCTTACCACATTCCTGAGGTAATGGGAACCAAAGAATATGCACAGGCTTTGATTGACTACAAGGGTGTAGCAAAGAGTGCCATGCAAGGTTATCTTGACGGAACCAAGCCAGGTATCGACTGGATGGACGAGTTGCTCCAGACTGGAATCACCCAGAACTATAAGGTAGCAGTTTCTCAGGGCAATGAGAAGACTCAGACCTACTTCTCTGCCAACTATATGGACCAGAAGGGTGTTATCACAGATACAAAATCAAGACGTTACGCTATCAAGGCTAACATGCACAATAAGATTTTCGACTGGTTAGAGATGACCACCGATATCAACCTTGCTCAGACTGACAACTCTGGTGCAGGTTTTGCGCAGAACCAGTCTAACCCTATCTGGGTAGGATTGAACTACTCTCCAACGATGGAAATGATGGCACCTAACGGCAACTACAATGTGGATCCTTACAACTGTATACAGAACAATCCTTACGGTATTCTCCATGATGGCGACAACGACCGCAAGCGTACCATGGTAACCGGTCACATTGACCTGAAGTTCAAGCTTCTCAAAGGCTTGACATTCACCACCACAAATGGTATCGACTATAATGATTACAAGTGGTACAACTTCACTTCAACCAGAGTAAATGTTTCAGGTAACTCCATGACAAATGGCGATGCTGCAGTAACCGCTTTGCAGTCTACCAACAATTTGACTTACATGGGCAAGTGGGGCGAGCACGCATTGACAGCTACCGGTGTATGGGAAGTTTCTTCTAACGAGGTTCGCAAAATGCAAATGACCGGTACCGGTATTGCCCACGAGCAGTTAGGTTACTGGAATATCCAGGATGCAGCTTCCAAGAATCCGACTAATGGTTACAGCAAGTGGACCATGCTCTCTGGCGTTGCCCGCGTCATGTACAACTATGCCGACCGCTACATGCTGACCGGTACATTCCGTGCCGATGGTTCCAGCCGTTTCACCAACAAGAAGTGGGGTTACTTCCCATCTATCGCAGGTGCTTGGACTGTTTCTAACGAAAAGTTCTGGGAGCCTATCAGAAATGCAGTAGAATACATGAAGATCCGTGCCAGCTATGGTATCATCGGTAATCAGGACATCGCTCCTTATTCTACTCTTGGAACTTTGGAATCAACAGGTTTCTCATACGGAACAAACCAGTCTTATACAGGTTACTGGGCAAACAGTTTTGCTACACCAGACCTGACCTGGGAGAAGGTTCACCAGTTTGACCTCGGTGTTGACCTCGGTTTCTTCGGCAACCGTTTGAGCATCAGCTTAGACTACTTCAACAAGAAGACAAAGGATGCCCTCCTGACAACATCAGCTCCTGGTTACTTGGGTGCAACCAAATATTGGGTAAATGCCGGCGAGGTAAACAACAAGGGTGTTGACGTAACCATCAATGGTCAGATTATCCAGACCAAGGATTGGTCATGGTCATCTACACTCAATGCCAGCTACATCAAAAACAAGGTAACCAAGATGACAGCCGATGAACCTATCATTTATGGTGAGAAGCCAGCTCCTGGTACTGTTGACCCATGTACTATCATCAAGGAAGGTGAAGCTATCGGTACATTCTACGGATTCAAGTGGGCTGGAGTAGAAAAGAACGACAAGGGACAGTATGTAGACATGTACTATGCAGCAGACGGAACCAAGACAGCTTCTCCAAATGCAGGTACAGACCGTTTCGTATTGGGTCGCTCAAATCCTGATGTCACATTAGGTTGGAACAACACCATTACCTATAAGAACTGGGACTTCAACATGTTCTGCAATGCAGCCTTCGGTGCAAAACGTTTGAATATCGTACGTTTCGCAATGAATGCAGAGGTTGGTGCTTCAAGATTCGTTACAGACAAGGATTACTTCAGTAATATAGGTGTAACAATGCCTACCATCGGTGCAGAGAACAAGAACTATGGTAATTCAGACAAGTGGCTCGAGAATGCCGACTACTTCCGTTGTGAGAATATCAGCGTAGCTTATACATTCCCACGCAGCGTAACCAAGTTGGCAGACATCCGTCTTTCACTCTCAGCTCAGAACCTCTTCACCATCACAGGTTATAAGGGTATTGACCCAGCAGGTGCTTCTTTCAGTGATGCCAACGTAGACCGTGATAATGGTTTGGATATGGGTGCTTATCCTAATCCTCGTACCATCACAATGGGTGTTCGTGTAACCTTCTAAATTCAACAATCTAAAAACTGTAAGAATTATGAAAACTAAGAAATTATTATATACAGGTTGCTTCATGGCAGCTTCCATGTTGTCACTCACATCATGTGGTGATTTTCTGGATGAGGATCCAAAGGGTCAGTTGAATCCAGACACATTCTATACCATCGAAGACGACTACACAGCAGGCGTTAATACGCTGTACGATAAAGTGAATCAGACACAAAGTTGGACTAACCCTATGTATCCACAGTGGCAGGGAGACGATATCACTGCTAACCCTGGTTCCAACAAGCAGGCTTGTGCTGCGCTCGATGCATTTGATTCTGATGGTGCAAACAAGGGTGTTACAGATGCCTGGAATCAGCACTATGCAGTTATCAAGACAGCCAATCTGATTATCGAGGGCTCTGAGAAATTCCCTGATGATAAGGCTAAGATTGCTACCGCATTGGGAAACGCTCACTTCTGGCGTGCTTACTCGTACTACTATCTGGTACGTGTATTCGGCAAATTGCCTATTATCACTAAGACCAACATAGAACAGTTTGATGCTCAGCCATCTGAGATTGAGAAAGTATACGAATTGATCGTTCAAGACTTGAAGGATGCCATCAACGAACTTCCTACAGGTTATGACAAGGAGCCTGCCCGCTTGTTCGGAGTTGACGTTTGGGCTACCAAACAGGCTGCACAGTCTACCTTGGCAGCAGTTTATATGTCAATGGCAGGTTATCCGCTCAACAAGGGAACAGAATACTATAAGCTCGCTGCTGAGTTGGCTAAGGATGTCATCACCAACAATGGTACTTATGGCTTCATCTTGAACCAAGACTGGAAGGACGTTTACTCTATGGGTAACAATTACAACATGGAGACCGTGCTCGGTATCAACAACGATGCCAAGGGTTGGTGGGATCATGACTCACAGCTTTCTTCCTGCTGTCGCTTCGAAGGTCTCGGCGATGGTGGCTGGGGTGACGCCTGGGGCGAAATTGCTTTCTGGAAGAGATATCCAGAGGGACCTCGCAAGAATGCTATTTATGCTCCTAAAGTTACATTCCAGGAGACTATCACTGAGAAAATCGGCGATGAGGAAGTTAAAAAGGATAAGATCAGCAAGGCCGTTTACTGGTGGGAACTTGACAACAATGGCAAGCCTGTCGTAGATGCTTATCACCCTATGTTCACTATCTTCACTGTCAATGCTGACGAAAAGGGTACTATGCTTAAACAGCCATACGATTACATGGGAATCAACTATAAGGGTATGGTTAATGACCGCCGTCATAACCTCATCCGCTATTCAGAGGTTCTCCTCTGGTATGCTGAGAGTGCAGCCCGTGCAGGCCTCTCTGACTTGACAGAAGCTAAGAAATGCTTGAAGCTGGTTCGCAGCCGTGCCGTAACAGATGTTGAAAATGTGACACTTGGCGACGGAACTACCGTAAAGATCGACAACATGAGCGCTGCCCAGCTTGCTGAGGCTTGCTACATCGAACACGGATGGGAAGTTGCAGGTAACTGGGTATCTATGGTTACCCGCCGTTCAGATGAGCTCCGTATGGACGAGCTCAAGAAGAACTTCGAGTATCGCGTTGCCAATGCTCCTATCGTTGTTGCGAAAGAGGGTGGCAAGGAATATACTGCCAAGGAGAGCGTTACCGTTAAGGGTACTTGGTCTGAGGATAGAATTTACTGTCCATATCCAACAACCGACGGTGAGAAGAACCCAAACTTGAAGAGGTAAACTTTTTAAGTAATCAATTCATAAGAAATCAACTATTCTATGTTATATCAACACATCATGTACGAGAATAGACTAGGTTGTGTGCCCTTTCTGTCGTGAAACAGGAAGGGCACTGTTTCTTTATGAAGAATAAGAGAAATACTCTTAAGAAATATCCCGAAATTTTTGGTAATTACAAATATTCAGCGTACCTTTGCAAAATATAACTTAATACAAAACATTATGGCTAATAATTATCAACCTTTCAACCGATCTTTGCTGGCTATGGCTGCCCTGCAAGCCTTGCCGTTATCTCTCTTTGCCCAAAACACCCCGCCCAACATTCTCTTCATACTGTGTGACGACATGGGATATGGCGATCTGGCTTGCTACGGCCAACCTTATATCCACACGCCTAATATAGACCGGATGGCACAGGAGGGAATGAGATTCACCCAGGCTTATGCCGGTTCTCCCGTCTCGGCTCCGTCGAGAGCTACCCTCATGACGGGTCAGCATACGGGACATACACATGTGCGTGGAAACAAGGAATACTGGAGAGGTGTGCCAATGGTAAAATATGGCAACAACGAGGAGTATTCTGTCGTAGGACAGGAACCTTACGACCCGCAGCATAAGATTCTGCCCGAAATCATGAAGGACAAAGGATATAGAACCGGCGTATTCGGGAAATGGGCTGGCGGATATGAAGGTTCAGCTTCTACTCCCGACAAGCGTGGCGTGGACGAATTCTATGGCTATATCTGCCAGTTTCAGGCTCATCTCTATTATCCTAACTTCCTGAACCGCTACAGTCGTGCAATGGGAGATACAGCGGTGGTAAGAGAGGTGATGGAACAGAACATCCAGCATCCGATGTTCGGCAAGGATTATTTCAAGCGCAAGCAGTATTCGGCCCGCATCATCCACGACAAGGCACTGGAATGGATTGACAGACAGGATAAGGAACATCCCTTCGTAGGATTCCTTACCTATACCCTGCCGCATGCCGAACTAGCCCAGCCGGAAGACTCTATTCTAGAGAATTACCAGAAACAGTTCTTTACCGATAAAACCTGGGGCGGATGGGAAGATTCGAGATACAACGCTGCGGTTCATACCCATGCACAGTTTGCCGGAATGATTACCCGACTGGACCAGTATGTGGGCGAAATCTTCGCCAAGCTGAAGGAGAAGGGACTCGACAGGAATACCGTTGTCATCTTTACTTCAGATAACGGGCCGCATGAAGAAGGTGGTGCTGATCCAGAGTTCTTCGGTCGCGACGGTAAGTTGAAAGGTCTGAAGCGCCAGTGCTACGAAGGCGGCATCCGCATACCATTTATCGCCTGGTGGCCTGAGCATATCAAGGCAGGAGCGGTGAACGATACCCAGTTTGCCTTTTACGACCTGCTGCCTACTTTCTGCGATTTGGCTGGCATCAGAAACTTTGCCAAGCGTTATACCAACAGAAAGTTGGCTGGTGATGGTTTCGACGGAATCTCTATCGCTCCTACCCTTCTGGGCAAGGATGCAGAGCAGAAACATCACGATTACCTGTACTGGGAATTTCATGAAACCGACCAAATTGGTGTAAGAAAGGGCGACTGGAAACTGGTGGTAATAAAAGGCGAGCCGCGGCTCTATAATCTGGCTTCCGATATCCACGAAGACCATAATGTGGCGGCAGAACATCCTAAGATTCTTACCGAACTCCTGGCTGCCATCAGAAAGGAGCATCGAGACAGCAAGGATTTCGAAATTACGCTGCCTAAGTTCTGATTTTCTCTCCCGGTTACAGAGAGATAGAGATTACAACTAGATTCAAGAAAAAATGATGAACGACAACATAGCAAATCCCTTTGCCAAGCCACTGTATGTAATGCTGAAGCCTGCGGGTGCCCATTGCAACCTGGCATGCAAATACTGTTATTATCTGGAGAAGAACAAGCTCTATCCCACTGCTCAGCGACATCTGATGAGCGATGAGATGCTGGAACTGTTTACCCGAGAATATATTGAGGCGCAAACCATGAACCAGGTGCTCTTCACCTGGCATGGTGGCGAGCCTCTGCTGCGCTCCATCGACTTCTACCGCAAGGCTTTATCCCTACAGCAAAAGTATGCTGGAGGCAGGTGCATCGACAACGTAATTCAGACCAACGGCACGTTGCTGACCGATGAATGGTGCGAGTTTTTCGCCCAGAACCATTGGCTGGTAGGCATCTCTATCGATGGTCCGCAGCCTGATCATGACCATTACCGGCTGACGGCTGCGGGAAAACCATCGTGGAAGAAGGTGATGCAAGGCATCAAACTGCTGAAGAAACACGGGGTAGAATGGAATGCGATGGCGGTGGTGAATGCCTATAATGCCAATCATCCGCTGGAGTTCTACCGTTTCTTCAAGGAAAACGGCTGTCAGTTTCTGCAGTTCACACCTATCGTTGAGCGACTGACCCGACATGAGGATGGCCGTACCCTGGCAAGTCTTGCCGACAAGAATGAGATTCCGCTGAGCGAGGCATCAGTTACGCCGGAGCAGTGGGGCTACTTTCTCAGTGCAATTTTCGATGAATGGGTTCGGAAGGATGTGGGCAAAATCTTCGTTGAGATTTTCGACTGCACACTGGCAAACTGGATGGGTATTTCTCCCGGCATCTGTGCTTATTCCAAGGAATGCGGTCATGCGGGAGTGATGGAGCACAATGGCGATGTTTATTCCTGCGACCACTTTGTTTTTCCGGAGTATAAGTTGGGCAATATCCGTGACCATTCGCTCATCGACATGCTTTATGGTGAGCAGCAACAGGAGTTCAGCCGTCTGAAACACAGTTCTCTTCCCCGCCAGTGCAAGGAGTGTGACATGGAGTTTGCCTGTCATGGAGAATGCCCAAAGAACCGCTTCATGAAAGATAAGTATGGCGATTCCGGTCTCAACTATCTCTGTCCGGGTTATTACCATTATTATCAGCATGTAGCGCCCTACATGGATTACATGAAGCAGGAACTCATGTCGCAGCGCCCACCTTCGAACATCATGAAAGTTGTACAGTAAGCATGACTGATTCTAAAAAAACAGCAAAAGACTTGGAGAAAAGTCAGAAATATCGTACCTTTGCAGGCAAAAAGCAATTTTACGAATATGAAAAGAATCAAAATGCCACTTTTGGCAAGAATCATCATTGCCATCCTGTTGGGTGTAATCTTCGGCAATTTCTTTAATGAAGCAGCCGTCAGAGCGTTTCTCACCTTCAACGGCATCTTCAGCCAGTTTCTGGGCTTTATGATACCGCTCATCATCATCGGTCTCGTAACACCAGCCATTGCCGACATCGGTCACGGAGCCGGAAAACTCCTTCTTGCCACCGTGGGCATCGCCTTTGCCGACACCATCCTGGCGGGTCTTCTTGCCTATGGTACAGGTTCGGCACTCTTCCCACACATGATTGCAAATTCTGCCCATGTGGCAGTAGATAAGGCTGAAGAACTCAAACCCTTCTTCGAAATCAAGATACCTGCCATGGTAGATGTGATGAGTGCACTTGTGTTCTCGTTCATTGCCGGACTGGGCATTGCCCACAAAGGCAGCCGCACCATGCAGAACGTTTTTCAGGAATTCAAGGAAATCGTATCAGGTGTCATTGCCAAAGTCATCATTCCCCTACTGCCCCTTTATATCTTCGGCATCTTCCTGGGCATGACTTTCTCCGGCGAAGCCTACCATATTCTGCTGGTCTTCGCACAGATTATCCTCGTGATTCTCGTACTTCATATCGTCATCTTACTTTACGAATATCTGTTGGCTGGCGGCTTGTCCCACAAGAATCCTTTTAAGCTGTTGCTCAACATGTTGCCAGCCTACTTCACGGCACTTGGCACATCATCATCGGCAGCCACCATTCCGGTAACTCTGAAGCAGACCTTGAAAAACGGCGTCACCGATGGCATTGCCGGATTCACCATTCCGCTCTGTGCCACCATCCATCTCTCGGGATCAATGATGAAGATTACCTGTTGTGCGCTCACCATCTGTCTCATCAATGGTATGCCTTGCAATCTCCCCCTCTTTCTCAACTTCATCTTCGTGCTCGCCATCTGCATGGTAGCAGCTCCGGGAGTTCCGGGAGGAGCCGTCATGGCAGCGCTAGGCCCGCTAGCCTCAGTCTTAGGTTTCAATGCTGATATGCAAGCTCTTATGATAGCCCTCTATATTGCGATGGACAGTTTCGGTACCGCCTGCAATGTAA
>OQVO01000622.1_pt1 | contig 10953 bp, 13 predicted proteins | sample 1691511 | NCBI WGS metagenome assembly OQVO01 (sample SAMN03418254, study PRJEB22391) | human gut metagenome | biome: human-gut; feature: organic feature; material: feces | host: Homo sapiens | place: Tanzania | collected 2013-01 | reverse complement strand
TGTGACTGGAGTTCAGACGTGTGCTCTTCCGATCTAGTATCCCGTGATGAAATATGAGAATGAAGAAGGTGAGCAGGAAGAGTATCCTCTCACATTTGTATGTCAGATAGATTGTGCAGATATAGCTCCCTATGATGCTGAAGGGAAACTGCCACATGAGGGGATGTTGTATTTTTTCGCGGCGATAGATGATTATGTGGGGTATGAGTCGCCCTTGCAGACGCATCTCGGAAAGTGGGACAAACAGCTTGCAGTGGTCAAATACAGCAAGACCGTCAATATGGAGACATTCAACAGCTGCATACTTGTGGATGACGAGGACAATGAGTTGGCTGAGCCTGAGATGGCGATTGAATTCAGCGCCTGCGAGGATAGTGCCGACGGACACAAACTCCTCGGCGTCCCGTTCTTTGGCGATGTCGCCGAGCAGAATCCCGGGTGCGAGAGTCTTCTTCAGATAGATGAGGACGATGAATTGGGAATACGGTTCCATGACAGCGGTATGTTTAATTTCATGATTAAAGGCAGCGACCTTGGTTTCGGCAACTGGAAGCGGGCTTTTGGTTACTTGCATTCGCTGTAGAGCATGAGCGTTCACGGGTTTAACATCTTTCTTCTGGTGATGACGATAGTGGCAGTAGCTGTTTTCGTGGCACTGTTCTTCGTGGATGCCGGATATGGTAAATTCTACAATAAGAAATGGGGACCTGCCGTCAGCAACAGGCTTGGCTGGGTGCTCATGGAGTCTCCGGTTTTCATAGCAATGCTGGTGCTGTGCCTGTTGTCCGACAGAAAGGATGACCTGACGCGGCTGGTGTTTCTGATGATATTCGAGCTGCATTATTTCCAGCGCGCCTTCATTTTCCCGTTCCTTATCAAGGGAAAGAGTAAAATGCCATTGAGCATCATTCTTATGGGTATAATTTTCAATACCTTGAATGCTCTCATGCAGGGAGGTTGGATATTCTTTCTCTCGCCTGAAGATATGTACACGGAGAGTTGGCTCTGCAGCCCTCAGTTCATAATAGGGACAATCGTGTTTGCGGTGGGAATGTTCATAAACATTCAGTCTGACGACATAATACGGCATCTTCGCGCACCGGGCGACACCAGGCACTATCTTCCGAAAAAGGGGATGTTCAAGTATGTGACATCGGCCAATTATTTCGGAGAATTTACCGAATGGGTGGGATTCGCCATTCTGACATGGTCATGGTCCGGAGCCGTATTCGCCGTGTGGACATTTGCCAACCTTTGTCCGAGAGCATCAAGGACATACGAGAAATATAAAAAAGAATTCGGGGATGAACTTGACACCACGAAGGTCAGGAGAATCATTCCGTTCGTTTATTGATTTTATGGAATCCAGGATTTTTACTCCCTGCCGGATAGGACCGGTGGAACTTCGCAACAGAGTTATCAGATCTGCCGCATTTGAGAACATGGCGTATGGCAACAGGCCGTCCAAGGATTTGTTTGACTATCATACGGCTGTAGCGCGCGGTGGCGTAGGGATGACTACGGTGGCTTATGCTGCCGTGAGCCGGTCCGGGCTGTCCTTTGACGGGCAGTTGTGGATGAGGAAGGAGATTGTCCCGGAACTTAAGAAACTTACCGATTCGGTCCATTCGTACGGGGCCAAGGCGTCCATCCAACTTGGACATTGCGGCAATATGACCCACCGTGCCACTTGCGGATGTATGCCTGTGGGCGCGTCGTCCGGATTCAATCTTTATTCTCCGACTTTCGTAAGGGCGTTGCGCCGTGATGAGATTTACTCGCTGGTGGATGATTTTGGAAATGCGGTGAATCTTGCGCGTGAAGCCGGATTTGACTGTGTGGAAATACATGCCGGACACGGATATCTTATCAGCCAGTTCCTTTCTCCTTATACCAATCATCGCCATGATGAGTTCGGAGGCAGCCTTGACAACCGCATGCGGTTTATGCGGCTGGTTATCGAAAGGGTCATGAAGGAGGCTGGAGACGATATGGGTGTGATAGTCAAAGTGAATATGCATGACGGGTTCAAGCGCGGCATGCAGACCGATGAGTGCCTGCTTGTAACCAAGGAACTGGAGAGGCTCGGAGTTCATGCATTGGTGCTGACGGCCGGATTTGTAAGTAAGGCTCCGATGGAGGTTATGCGCGGAGCCATGCCGCTTAAGACTCTCCGCTACTATATGGATATGCGTAAATTCTGGTGGCTCAAGGCAGGAATAGCCCTCGGAGGCCGTCTTATGATACCGACCGTGCCGTATAAGGAAGCGTATTTCCTGGAAGAGGCCAAGCTGTTCAGAGCGCAGTTGAAGCTTCCTCTGATCTATGTGGGAGGATTGATTTCCAAGCATAAGATGGAAGAGGTGCTGGATGCCGGATTCGAGGGGTTGCAGGTGGCAAGGGCGCTGGTCCATGATACGGATTTTGTCAACAAGCTTCGCTCCGGAGAAGTCGAGTGTAGCGGATGCAAGCATTCAAATTACTGTATAGGAAGGATGTACACGCTGGAGATGCGCTGTCATCACTGTGTGGAAAACCTGCCTGAAAGTCTGAAAAAAGAGATTGACAGAGCTGAAAGGCATGGCTAAGAGAAGACTCGGACATACCCCGTTGGCACTGGTGACAGGAGGCAGTTCCGGAATGGGACTGGAGTATTGCCGTACCCTGGCCGGTGCGGGATGCAATTTGCTGATTGTGAGTATTGAAGAAGAAAAGCTTCAGTCGATTGCACAGGAGATTACGGATGAGTTCGGGGTGAGGGCGACCGGGGTGTTCATGGATCTTTCCAGGCCTGATGCCGCTGACAGGCTTTATTCATATTGCAGGGACCACGGATATGAGGTGGATATCCTTATCAATGATGCCGGGGTCTTTTTCTTCAAGGAGTTGGGATGCGGGGATATTGACAGGATGGAGATGATGATTAACCTCCATACCCTCACACCTGCCAAACTCTGTGTGCTGTTCGGGGAGGATATGAAAAAACGCGGGTGCGGATATATTCTCAATATGAGTTCGGTAGCCGCAAATCTGCCGTTCCCGGGGGTTACCACATACTCTGCCACCAAGGCGTTTCTCAAGAGTTTCGGCAAGTCTCTTTATTATGAGATGAAGCCTTACGGAGTGAGGGTATGTACTGTGTGTCCCGGCGCTGTGGCTACTCCTCTGTATAGGCTTAAGCCTTCTCTTCTGAGACTTGGAGTGTGGCTTGGTATAATTAAGAAGCCTTCTACCATAGTCAGACGTGGACTGAAAGGGATGTATCGCGGCCGCCGGGTCGTCAATCCTTCACTGATGAGCTACTATCTCCCTCCCATGCTGGGAATTCTTCCGAAACCTCTCATAAGCGCGATATGGAAAAAACTATAGTAATCACAGGTGCGAGCGGCAGTATGGGCTCTGCTGCCGTCAAGGCTCTTGCAAAGAAAGGCTTCGGTGTGATAATGGCGTGCCGGAATCTGTCCAAGGCTTCTGCCGTGAGGGATGATATCCTGCGGGAAGTTCCGCAGGCGAGGCTCGAACTTGCCGAACTAAGGCTGGATTCTTTCGCCTCCATACGGGAGTTTGCATTGTCCTTGAATGACAGGAAGCTTTACGGACTTTTCAATAATGCCGGAGTCATGCCCAAAGATTATACTCTTACCGGCGATGGATACGAGCAGACCATAGCGGTCAACTATCTCGGGCCTTTCCTGCTTACGCATCTTCTGTTTCCCAATCTGGAAGGCGACGGACATGTAGTGAATATGGTGTCTCTTACCTGCAATCACGTGAAAGAACCGTCGGACTTTATAAATGTGCGGCCCGAAGATTACCGTCAGTTGCACAATTATGCCATTTCCAAACTGGCACTTATGTATTTCAGCATAGAACTTGCCCGTCGCGAGCCCGATTTGAACGTGAATGTGGCAGACCCGGGTGTGGTGAACAGCAATATGATAGATCTTGGCCGGTGGTTCGATCCGATAGCTGATGCCGTATTCAAACCTCTGTGCAAGAATCCGGCGGAGGGTGCTCTTCCGGCAGTCAACGCCATGCTTTCCGACAGGAGCATGCAGCTTTTCAGAGGTGATGGTTATGAGCCGATACCGGATAAATTTCTGGAGAGGCGAATATCTTCGGCAGCATTGTGGGAGCAGACGGAGTCAATATTCCGCGATATGTACCAGGAAGATTAAGAAGATGAATTTTTTAACTTGCAAAATATGATTAAGTCAATGACAGGATACGGCAAGGCGGAGGCTTTGCTTAGCGGTGGCAAACTTACCGTTGAGATTCGTACTCTGAACGGCAAGACTGCGGATATCAACCTTAAGAGTCAGCTCCTTCCCAAGGACAGGGAGCTTGAGCTTAGAGCCAGACTGGCCCAAATGCTTGTAAGGGGCACGATAGATGTGTTCCTGACATGGGAACCGGACGCTTCTGATTCCGGTCGCCAGATTAATATGGACATTGCGCGGGCTTATATGCACGGTGCTATGGAACTTGCCTCTGAAATGGGACTTTCTCTGTCACCGGAACAGACTACCGGGATTCTTTCTTCGGTGCTGCGTATGCCTGAAGTTGCGGAGGTTAAGAAGACGGATGTCCTCGGAGAAGAGAACTGGCCCGAAATAAGTGCGGCCTTCGATTGCTGCATAGATATGGTTTGTGATTACCGCAGCAAGGAGGGAAAAGCTCTGTATGCTGATGTTACATCCAGAGTCGCTACGATAGTAGAGCTTTATGATAAGATTGAAATGCTTGAACCTGAGAGAATTGACAATATCCGTAAGAAAATTGCCAAGGCGGCTGAAGATGCTGCGGTCAAAATGGACGTGGAGCGGTTTGAGCAGGAAATGATATTTTATCTTGAGAAGCTGGATATCAACGAGGAGAAAGTGCGTCTTCGTCAGCACTGCAAATATTTTATGGATACCATCGATTCAGAGGCGGCCCCGGGTAAGAAGCTGGTGTTCATAATCCAGGAGATGGGCAGGGAAATCAATACTACCGGCTCGAAAGCCAACTGCTCTGAGATTCAGCAGTATGTAGTGCGTATGAAAGACGAGCTTGAGAAGATTCGCGAACAGTCGATGAATATTCTTTAAGCCTCAAGAAGGGCTTTTAGATAGGCTGCCTGGTCGTCTGACTGCCACAGTGCGCCGAGAACGGCGGCTCCGCCGAATCCCAGTGCGCGCAGCTCATCTATATGCTCCAGGCTTACTCCGCCCAGAGCATATACTTTTTTATCTATTATGCCTTCTGATGCTGCCTTCTCCAGGACTTCCCTTTGGAAAGCGCTGCCATATCCTTCTTTGGAGATGCTGTCATAGATAGGACTGAGAAACAGATAGCCGCATTCGCCTTTTCTTGTCCTGACCTCTTCTATGCTGTGGCATGACATGGAGATTGAAAGTCCGTCCGAGTCAGAAGGGGGCAGGGGATTGCGTGAATTGAGATGTATTCCTCCGAGTCCGAACCGCCGGGCGAGTTCAAAATGGTCATGAATGACAATGCGTCTGCGGTATTCCGGGGAAATGTCTTCTATCCACTCGGCGAGTTGCTGCTCTGTGCCGTGTGGCTTTCTTAAGTGCAGTCTTGTCAGCCCGCAGTCAAACAATCTGCCGGCAAGCTCTGTCTCACCGCTGAAGAAGTCAGGTCTTGTGATGGCTATGATATTCATTACGGGAGGTCAATTATAAAAGATTCCATGGTGTGCAGATCGATGTTCCACAGCTTTCCTATGAGCGGGCTGCCGAATCCTCCTGCTATTTCCAGCACCTGGGCGGCTTCCGCGCTTCCGACTATGGCCGGGGTGATGCCCAATACCGCTTTGGACGGCGGCGGCATGGAGCGCAACTCATTTTCGTCGTACAAGTCTCTGTATGAGCGTATACGGCCATTTCCGTCAGGGATGCAGAACACTGATACCTGTCCGCTCAGGCCTTGTATGCTGCCGTAGATATATGGTTTGCCGAGTTGCATGCACACGTCGCTGATAAGGAATCGTGTGGAGAAATTGTCGCATCCGTCCACTACCATATCATATCCTCTTATGATGTCCTGGGCGTTCTCCGGGGTGAGAAAACTGTCATATATGTCGATATGTACCTCGGAATTGAGTGCGTGGAGTCTTTCGAAAGCGCATTCCACCTTGCTGCGGCCTATGTCGGATTCCCTGTAAAGGGTCTGACGCTGAAGATTGGTCAGGCTCACCTTGTCGGCATCTGCGATTCCGAGGGTGCCTATTCCGGCAGCAGTAAGGTATGTGGCGATAGGGGAGCCCAGTCCGCCTGCTCCTACCAGCAGAACCCTGGATGAGGAGAGCCTTTTCTGACCCTCCTCTCCGAGTTCCGGAAGAATTGTCTGCCTTGAATACCTTTCCATCTATCGTATGCTCGTGTGGTCGAAACTGGCGTCCCAGTCCTTCCATACCGGTTCGCGTCCCAGCTCCCTGAGCCTGCGGTCAATCTCCTGTGCCGTCCTGTCATCGCTGATATGGAACTGCTCAAGTGCCTGAGGATATGTGTGGTATCCTCCTGGTTCCGTCTTGCTTTCCGCACTCATGGTCGTGACTCCGAAAGTTGCCATATTGTCTCTGATATTGGCCGGCTCTCGTGTTGAATAGGAGATATCCACGTCGTGATCGAAGATTCGCATGGCGAAAGTGACCTGCGCAAGCTGCTTGTCCGTCATTACGCAGTTTGGCTCGAAGCCTCCGTTTTCGGCAGGCCTCATGCGCGGGAAATTCACGCTGTATTTTGTGCGCCAATAGTGTTTCTGGAGATATCTGAGGTGATAGGCCATCATTGTGATGTCGGTTCTCCAGTCTTTCTCGAGTCCTATGAGAACGCCCATTCCTATGGAGTGTACTCCGGCTTGTCCCATGCGGTCGAATCCGTTGCATCTCCAGTCGAAATTGGCTTTCATTCCACGAGGGTGGTAGATGTTGTAATGTGCTCTGTTGTAGGTCTCCTGGAAGCATATTACCCCGTTGAGTCCGTGGCGGATAAGTTCCTTGTACCCTTCTACGTCAAGAGGCATCACCTCGATTTTCAGATTTGAAAAGTATTTCTTGGCGCGGTCCAGAGCCTTGGCGATGTAAGGCACTCCGGCCTTGGCCGGATTCTCGCCCGTGACTATCAGCAGGTTTTCGAACGGAGCCAGTTTCTTGATGGCCTTGTATTCATCCTCACACTGCTCCGGTGTAAGAATCACACGGGGCATGGGGTTGCTGATATGGAAGCCGCAATACACACATGAGTTTGTGCATGAGTTGGTGATATACAGGGGAATGAACATCGAAATGGTCTTTCCGAATCTCTCCTCTGTGTATTTTCTGCTGAGCGCAGCCATGGTCTCGAGATATGGCTCTGCGGCAGGTGAGATGAGCGCCATGAAATCTTCTACGTCACAATGCTCCTTGCCGAGAGCCCTTCGGACATCATTGTCCGTTTTGGATGCTATCTTAGCAGTGGTCTCGTCCCAGCTGATTTTAGCAAGTTCGTCTGTAAACATCTTCTCCCTCCTGTTATGCTTCGTCAAGGAATGCGGTCAGAGGTGAGCTTGCTTCTGCAATGAATCCGTTGCTCTGAGCTCCGAGTCCCGCTTCAAAGGCAAGCCTTCCGGCTTCGACAGCCGTTTTGAATGCCTTTGCCATTGCTTCCGGATCTCCGGCTACCGCGATAGCCGTGTTTACAAGACATGCAGACGCTCCCATTTCCATAGCTTCGGCTGCGTGGCTTGGTGCACCGATGCCGGCATCCACTACTACCGGAACCGTAGCCTGTTCTATGATGATTCTGAGAAAATCTCTTGTCTGAAGGCCCTTGTTGGTGCCGATAGGAGCGCCAAGTGGCATCACTGCCGCTGCTCCGGCCTCTTCAAGATGCTTGCACAGGGTAGGGTCTGCCTGGCAGTACGGGAGCACGACGAATCCGAGTTTTACGAGTTCTTCCGTGGCCTTCAAAGTCTCTATGGAGTCCGGAAGGAGGTATCTTGGGTCCGGGTGAATCTCAAGTTTGAGCCAGTTGGTGTCGAATGCCTCACGTGCCATCTGGGCGGCGAATACCGCTTCTTCAGCATTTCTTACTCCGGAAGTGTTGGGCAGCAACTGAATGTTAGGGTTCTGGATGATGTGCGAGAGAAGGTCGTCGTGCTCGTCGTTAAGCTCGATGCGCTTCATAGCCACTGTCACCATCTCTGTCTCCGAAGCCTTGATAGCCTCAGCCATAAGGGTGTTGTTGTTGAATTTTCCTGTACCAAGAAACAGGCGCGAGTTGAACTCACGTCCTGCGATTGTCAGCTTTTCCATAGTTTTTATTTAGAGTTTTTTTTAATATTTCCGTAATATATGATTTTCGCTTGTACCATATTACATGCCTATCCTCCGCACACAGCCTTGATGACAACAATATTGTCGCTACCAGTATCGCCACCACCTATCACAAGCACATTATTGTCGCCCTCTTTCACCTCTGTCTGATTCCAGTCAGCACGAGTAACCATACGGTTGTTCACGGCAACTGCCACGCCTTTTTCGGGCAACGACAATTCAGCTGCCAGTTCCGACAGAGTTGTGGCGTTGACTTCTGTCTCCTTGTTGTTAATCTTAATTTTCATTGTTCACCTTAATTGGGTTATATAAAATAATGTGACAACCTCACTAAGGGCACCGCGCATGTAATGGCTATGAGTATGTAGCCTCTCCTTTGATTGAAGTTATATCATTTTCCCTTCGGCAGCATTATCCGCATCAGGTTCTATGGGTATAATCTCAGCCGAAGACATTCGGCACCCCGTGATAGTTCTCTAAGATGCAAAGTAACAAATAATATTTCAGCCATGCAAATATTTTTTATTAAATATCGAGAATTAAGGTTATTAGAGTATTATTCTCCGCAAAAATACGGAGAATAAACGAAACAATCTCCGCAAAGCTTGCGGTTATAACAGAAAAGCATTAAATTTGCCATAAAAAGATACAATAAAAACAACAATGAGAATACAACTCGAAAACCTCAAGAAATGTTTCGGCGACAAGACTGCCGTCGACATTCAGAACTTCACAATCAATGATGGTGAAATCATTGGTCTTGTGGGCAACAATGGTGCCGGCAAGACTACCCTATTCCGACTGATGCTCGACCTGCTCAAGGCTGACGAGGGCAATGTGAAGATGTTTCCCAACAAGCAGCAGGCTGAAAATGAAGACATCCCAAGCGAGATAAACCCGTCGGTAAGCGAGGACTGGAAGATGCTCACTGGTGCCTATATCGACAACTCATTCCTGATTGACTTCCTCACCGCGGAGGAATACTTCGAGTTCATCGGCAAGGTGTCGGGACTCAGCAAGCAGCAAACAGAGGAAAGACTCAAGGACTTTGAGCATTTCATGAATGGCGAGGTGCTCGGACAGAAGAAATACATACACGACTTCTCGGCTGGCAACAAGCAGAAAGTGGGCATTATAGCCGCTCTGCTCAACCGTCCGCAACTCGTGGTGCTCGACGAGCCTTTCAACTTCCTCGACCCAAGCAGCCAGAACCAACTGAAACGACTCATCACAGAGTTCAACCAGTCTACGGGTGCCACTGTGCTTATCTCGAGCCATAACCTGCAACACACGGTGGAAATATCTACACGTGTGGCTCTGCTTGAGCATGGAGTGATAATCAACGACTTCGACAATACTGATGGCAAAGCCGAGGAAAAGCTTGAGGAATACTTCAATATTTAAAGAAGGTTGGACGTCTGTAGGATATGTGAAAGTAAAACAAATATATGTAAAAGTTAAGCATATACCAGTGAAAGTTAAGCATATATCAGTTGGCAAGCTTTGTAGTATAAAATATAATGACTAACTTTGCAAAGCGTTTTCGTATACTGAAAATTCATATACATATATACAGCTAAATCTATGAACAAATCATCATTAATTCTCCTTGCAGCGTTGCTCTCTTCGCCGATGTATGCGCAGATGGCACCGCTCGGAGGTTTCTACTATGGTCAGATGCCGCAGCCTACAGGATGGGAATGGCAGAGTCCTGACTCAGTAGCTTACAACAAGCAGCAGCCACACGCTTGGTTCTTCTCGTTCAAGAACGTGGAAGAGGCTCGCAAAGTGCTGCCCGAAAACTCTTCTTTGTGGCGCACACTCGACGGCGAGTGGCAATTCCATTGGGCTAAGAATCCCGATGAGCGTCCTAAGGACTTCTTCCGTACCGACTTCGATGCCTCTGCATGGGACCGTGTGCAGGTGCCTATGAACTGGAACACAGCTGGCATGACCGAAAAGGGTGAGTTCAAATATGGCTATCCTCTTTATTCCAACCAGCGTGTCATCTTTCAGCACAGCGTGAAGGTGGGCGACTGGAAGGGTGGCGTTATGCGCACACCCAACAAGAACTGGATGACATACAAAAACCGCAACGAGGTTGGCTCATACCGTCGCTCATTCTCCATCCCTGCCGACTGGGAGGGCAAAGAGATTTACATCAACTTCGATGGCGTAGACTCGTTCTTCTATATCTACATCAACGGCAAGTATGTTGGCTTCTCAAAGAACTCACGCAACCTCGCACAGTTCGACATCACTCCCTATCTTAACAAGAAGGGCGAGAACATTGTGGCTGTTGAGGTCTACCGCCACAGCGACGGCTCGTTCCTCGAAAGCCAGGACATGTTCCGCCTGCCGGGTATCTTCCGCTCTGTATCGCTCACAGCAAAGCCTAAGGTGCAGGTGCGCGACTTGAAGGCTATCCCCGACTACGACGAGACTTACACCGATGCCTCATTGAAGATTTCGGCTGAGCTGAGCAACCTCACCAACAAGGATGCCAAGGGCTACTAGCTGAGCTATCAGCTTTACGAGAACAAGCTCTATTCCGACGAGAACACTCTTGTGCCAAACATCAAGGCCACACAGCAGCTCGCCACATTGACCAAGAACGGCAAGACTGTTGTGGATGT
>OQVO01000621.1_pt1 | contig 11005 bp, 8 predicted proteins | sample 1691511 | NCBI WGS metagenome assembly OQVO01 (sample SAMN03418254, study PRJEB22391) | human gut metagenome | biome: human-gut; feature: organic feature; material: feces | host: Homo sapiens | place: Tanzania | collected 2013-01 | reverse complement strand
ACCATAGATGGCTGTAGAAGAAGCATCCTTCAATACGGTCATGCTTTCAATATCAGAAGGATTGATCATGCTGAGGAAGTTGCTGCTGTTACCAGAGATACCACCCTGCTCCAATGGCACACCATCGAGCACGATAAGAGGATCGTTGCTGGCATTCAGAGAGGCACCACCACGCACACGGATGGTACTACCGGCAGAGGCAGAACCACTGTTGGACATAATCTGTACACCCGAAACCTTACCATTGATCAACTGTTCTGGAGAAGAAACGAGACCTTTATTAAAGTCCTTCGATTTCACGGTAGCTACGGAACCAGTCAGGTCGCTCTTTCTTGCTGTACCATATCCGATGACCACGACATCAGCCAGCGCCTTGCTGTCGGATTCGAGTTTCACCTTCATATTTTCAGAGATAGAGAGTACCTTATCAATATAACCGATATAAGATACCTTAATCTTCTTGGCTGAAGAAGATACCTGAAGACTGAAGTTACCGTCAAAATCAGTAACTGTACCGCCCTTTTCGCCTTCCACCATGACAGTGGCGCCAATCAGAGCCTCACCATTCTGCGCATCAGTCACCTCACCTTTGATGGTTCTTGTCTGCGCCATGAGTTGCAGACTTCCGATGACCAACAATGCCACGAGAAGCAAACTTCTCTTTGCTAATTTCTGGATTGCTTTCATTGTTTTACTTTTAGGTTGCGTTTTACGTTTAAATGCGTTTGCGTTTAAAATTGTTTTCGGTTGCAAAAGTAGGGAAAAGAGAAAAAAACAGCAGACAGATTTCAGACAAAAATAAAGAAAAAACGGACAAAAGCAAATCTTTATCTAGCTTTTGTCCGTTTTGTCATTTAAAAAGCAGGAATCTTTATCAGATTCATACCTGATATCTCGCCGGTAACAACTTTCCTGTTAGAAAATTACCTTCTTCACGCTTACATGTCCATCATGGTTCACCTTCTTGACGATATTGATACCTTTCTGAGGTGCTGAAAGACGGGAACCTGCCAAATCATAATACTCGATGCGAGAGGAGCCGGTTTCTGCTAACATGCCGGTATGGGAAATACCGGTTGTAGCACCTGCCATTACCTTTCCTTCTGCATCATAGGTCTTGGCAGTGCTGTAGTTTTTGATGGCATGATCGAACTCGGCTATATCTGCTGTAGGAAATACATCGGTATAAGCCTTCCATATTTCTACCTTGCCTGCGCCAGAATACTTCTCACAGATGGCAGGAACATCCACTGTCTTGTCGAGATAATGCTGAGTGTAAGAGGATGTGGTTTGAGTAGGAACCCAATCTGTCTTGGTTACAGGAAGAGACTTGCTAATCTTAGCGCCATCAACATTGGTGTAATCCTTCATCAAGTTATCGCAACCCTTATAGATACAATCATACCCTTCGGCCTTAGAGATATTCAAACTGCCACCTCTATCTGAACGGATAGGCGACTTAGTATCTTCGAAATAGCAACCTTCTTCGTATGCCACAGCTCCTGTACGGATATCCCAGCCATCCTCACAGCCACGCATATAGTTATTATAATAATGTACATGACCACCACGCTGGAGAGGAAGACGGGAGCCTTCGATTTTATCAAAAAAATTGTGGTGGAAAGAGATGGTACGACAGTTCTCATAAACATCAGAATCTCCCTTACCCCACAAACAGCTCTTGTCATGGTCGTGGAAATAATTATAGCTGAAAGTCATCCACTGCACATTGTTCTTGCAGTCGAGCAAACCATCATAGCGGTCTTTATTGGCAGCACCGCCATTGAAGAACTCACAATGATCTATCCAGATATGTCCGCCCCAATCGGTCTTGGCACTTACCTTATCAGCCTGGATTCCGATGCAGTCAGGGTCGCCCACTTCTACTTGTGCACCATCACGCCAAGCCACAATCTTATTCTCACCTGTTCTGAGCACAGGAACTCCCTTCATGGTGAAACGGCAGTTACGAATAATGATGTTATCAACACACTGCATCACGAAGGTGATACGAGAGAAGAGAGGAGCCTCGCCTGTTGTTGGGTTCACCACACCAATCAAAGTCTTATTTGGAGCAATCATAATACGCTCACCATAGACTGTCTCCACACCAGATTTTCCACTCTGGTCGTCAAGCAAGCGACCGGTACTCAGGTCATCCACATAACACTTGATGCCGGTAGTAATATCGTGATCTACGATAACGATGTATGGGTCTGTTGCCTGGAGATAGGCCTGCAACTGAGAGAAGTCATCAGCCTTCACCACCTTGCCACCGGCGCCACCGGTAGTACCACCGGCACGATACCAGTTAGTACCAGGAACACCTTCGTAGGCAGCAAAGCCATCTATAGAGAAGTCACGACCATCCTGGGTCTGTGCATTTGCCATCAAAGAGAAGCCACAGAAGAAAGCTGAAGCCAAGATGGTTTTACGGCAAACAGCCTTAAGCTGTGCAGAAAAAGTAGAGTTTGTTTGTTTCATTATAGATAAGATTAGTTTTTGTTTCTTAAAAAAGGGCTGTCCTCTTCAAGAAAAGACAGCCCTTAAAATTATTATATACATCTTTCCCTCATTGGGTAAAACACATTCATTATTCTGTTACTGGTACAAGTTTGATGAGAGCGATTGCGGAAGTATCACCCTTTGCAATCTTATGAGCACCTGCCTCAAGTACAACTGTTGTTGGAGTACCAGACAGTTTTACACCATCTACTAATACATTTTTATTTTTAGCAGAAGTACCATAATACACATACAGAGTCATCTTCTGAGATGTGGTGAAAGAAACCTCTGTACCAGTCTCCATCTTAAGACTTGCTGTATAAGTAGTACCTTCAATAACAGTTTCTTCTGCCTTTACATTACTCTTTGTACCTGTCAAAGCAAATGCACTATTTGAAAGAGTACCATCAGCTGCAAAGCTGCAAGTTACTGTACCCTCAATAGGAGTAACTATGCTGCCACCTTCTGTACCGCCTGTAGAGCCACCAGTGCTACCACCTTCGCCAGAACCAGAGCCTGAGCCACCTGTCTCGCCACCTTCAGTTGATCCACCAGTGCTACCACCTTCAGTAGAACCACCTTCGCCAGTTGCATTGCTCTCACCGAACACCTTAACAACACCAGAAGTATAAGAGTCGAGAAGGCTTGCCAAAGCAGGCAATGGCTGCTGATGACCATTTGTTTCTACAGTCTCATCAGGAATAACGAAATCAATGTCACCATGGTTCAAACGACCAGCACCATAGAAACCTTCTACGATAGAAGGAACATCTTCTGCCTTATCAGCAGAGTATGCATACATGAGGCTTGAGTTGGTATCGAAGTTGTTGTAAGAAGTACCACCAGCCAAAGTCTTTACGCTTGAAGGAACCTGCTCGCTTGGGGCCGAAACCTCGTATGCATCAAAGCTTGTATTGTTTTCTGCGTATGGGATATAGCTGAAGTTTTCAGGCTTGTTGGCAAACACATTGCCGTATGCCTTAATCAGACCACCATTCTCACCAGAGAAAGTACCATCACCAGTAGCATCAGTACCCTGCTTAGAGCTCATAATAGGACGCTTGGTAGCATCAAAGTAGTTAGACTCCATGAATACACTTGAGCCCATTGTGGCACCAATACCATAAACATCATTGTGCTGATAGTAGTTGTTGTACATGTGAACACTCATGGTACGAACACGAGCCATACGAGAGTCAGAATGATCGAACCAGTTGTGATGATAAGTAATCCAGTTTTCACCAGACTCACTACTCATACCACACATAGAAGCCTTACCATTATCCCAGAAACGGTTATATGCCACAGTTATATACTGAGAGTCACCCTTGATATCTACAGTACCATCACCCTTAGCCTGGTCGGCAGCGCTACCCTTCTTACCATAGAAGAGATCCATGTTGTGAATCCACACATGAGAGTTATCGGTATCAAGAGACATGGCATCATCCAAGCAACGCATGATAGCAAAATTACGGAACTCTACACTCTTGGTATTACGAAGCAAGAATCCAAATCCATATACAGTAGCATCGTCACCGACTCCTTCGAAAGTCATGTTCATTACAGAGTGAGCACCCTTACCCTTAATCTGCAAACCTTCTGCAGAACTTGAGATTCCATCCAAGTCAGAAAGGCTTACCTTACCGATGATACGGAAGGCGATAGGAGTTGTATCCTGACCCTTTTGATAAGCATCAATAATAGCCTGAAGACCAGTAACAGTTTCTGACTTTCCTGTATTAACCGTTGTAGAAACTGTCTTGGCTGTCTTGGCTGTAATATACAGAACCTTAGCACCAGCCTTCAAAGTACCATCATTATTGTAAGCACCTACGCCATCATATTTGAAGTGAGCAAAACCCTCACGGTTGTAGCTCTTTACTACCAAATTAGAAGCTGTATTGGCACCAGCAATCTCTGTACCTTCAGCATTTACAGGAACCACCTTTACAGAATAAGTACCAGCCTTCAAACCAAGAACATCGGCACGATAGTAAGAAGCATACTGACGAACCAGCTGAGCATCAATCTTCTTGTCATCTACATATACATTATAAGAAGAAGCGCCCTCGAATGGAGCCCACTTCAGGTAGGCAGACTCCTGCCAGCCCTTAGCCTCAGTAATCTGAATCACACCTGCAGGATTTTCAATATCACCACTCTCGCCCTGGTCAGCCTTCTTAGCAAAGCTGATGGCTTGAACAGAAGCATCATACTCATCATTCTCTGCACCAGACTTAGGAGTAATAATGGTCTTGTCACCTTCAAACTTAACACTTGTCAAATCTGCAGTATTATAATACTTCACATCACCTGACTTGGTAGTAACATACATCTGGTTAACCTTGCTGTTACGAGCAACGGCATTGGTTATCTTGTCGGTAGAACCTGGAGTAACAGTAGATCCGCCACTTACAGTCTCAACCTTGATGCTATAGATATTCATACCACCACCATTTGTTGTCAATACAACATCACCATCAGCAGTTACAGTTCCAACGTTGGTAACCTGTTCTGTTGTTGCGGTACCAAAAGAACCAGAAACCGAAGTCAAGTTAGTACCATCCAAGCAACGAGCAGTAGAAGTACTACCAGTCTTGCAACTAACAGTTACTTTCTGACCAGCTTTCAGACTTGGAATAATCAAAGAAACACCATTTCCGTTTAATTCCAAGCGAGAAGATCCATAGTTCAAACGAACCTTTGCCTTTCCATCGACTTTTTCCGCAGGAGCACCAGCAGTAAACTTCAATCCTTTAGCATAAGCTAATTCAGAACCATTTGCTACAAGAGCTTCTTTCTCCAAAGCTAAGGTATAACCGTAGCGGTCGGTTCCCAATACCCAATTAGCATCAGCTGCACATAAAGCTTTATCAGCCTCGCTCATTGCACCAAATGTCCATGTCTGTGCCAAAGCTGCACTCAAACTCATCAAGAGGAGTGCCAAAGTAAATACGATTTTCTTCATTTTGCGTTCCTCCTGTTTTACTTAATGATTACTTTCTTACCATTAATAATATACACACCCTTAGACAAGCCCTGGAGGGAAGAACCTACACACTGGCCCTGAAGGTTATAAACCTTACCCTGCAATGCCTGCTTGATACCTTCTACCTGACTGATACCGGTAGTGGTGCTGTAGGAGAATGAAAGGGTTACGAGCGACATGTTCTCTGTATCAGATGTGTTATCTGCATAATAAAGAACGACATTGTCACCATCGAAGGTAATCTCTGAGACAGTCTTTTCTATGACCTGACCATCAATCCTTACCGTCTGTTTGTTGCCGGCAAATACTGCCGTAGACAACATTCCAGCCAACAATAATAAATAAACTTTTTTCATTTTAACGAATGTTTGTTAGATTAATTTTTGGTTTGTTGATTTTTACAATGCAAAAGTAGCGAAAAAATATCTATTAAAAAACATTCTAGTGCATTTTTCCTACGCAAACGTTTGCACAAGTGTAAAATTGAGACTTTTTAAAAAAGGGCAAAAAAAAAGACTGAATCCTGTTACGAAGATTCAGTCTCATAAAGAAGTGGTACCACCAGGAATCGAACCGGGGACACAAGGATTTTCAGTCCTTTGCTCTACCAACTGAGCTATGGCACCAACTTTCACAAATCGCGATTTATCATTTGCGGGTGCAAAGGTAATACTTTTTTCTGGTTCCTGCAAATTTTTCGGGAAATTTCTTTCAAAAAAAGATAAAAAAGTCTATTTTTGTTGGTGGTATCCATTATTTAATGTACCTTTGCAACTGTTATCGGGATTTAGCGCAGTTGGTAGCGCACGTCGTTCGGGACGATGAGGTCGCTGGTTCGAGTCCAGTAATCCCGACCAAAAGCCGTCTAATGTGCCTATACACAGGGGATTTGCCTTGGTCGTGGCCAAAATGGTCGGCGAAATTTCGGTATCACAAGAACTTAAAAATCCGTAAGCCTATGAAGTTTATAAAGGATTTTTTTATATCAATTACCATGAACGGCGAGCATTACTCGTAATCCTGACCCTGCTCGTTGTCAGTACCACAATGATTTTCATTGTAGGTTCTAAAGAAACTATGCCATCAGAAAAGCAACAAGCCCATAACGATAGTATCATCAGACATGCCACGCGGCAACAGCCAGGCTATTATGACGAAGGACTTCAGTCGAGCGAAGTATTCGCCTTTGACCCCAATACGGCAAGCCAATCTGATTTCCAACGGCTGGGACTGGAATCATGGCAAGCCAGAAACATCATCAAATATCGGAATAAAGGAGGTATCTTCAGGACACCTAGAGACTTTGCGCGGGTTTACGGACTAACCAAGAAGCAATTCGAAAAACTGCTGCCCTTTATCAGAATTGGTAAAGACTACCAGCCGGCTGCCAACTTTTACCCAAGAGAAAGATACAACTACGGCTATCAAGAGACGGCTATAAGAACTAGAGAAGAAAGGAAGAAAGACACTACCCAATACAATTATCCACGGAAACTGAAAGAAGGTCAGTATATCAACATCAATTCTGCTGATACGACCGAACTGCAGAAAATTCCCGGCATAGGCTCTTACTATGCCAGAAGCATCATCCGTTACAGAGAGCGGTTAGGCGGTTTTGTTTCCATGAGCCAGATACAAGAAGTGGAAGGCGTGCCCGAGACAGCCCTCCACTATATGAATATTGATGCAAAACATATCCGGAAAATGAATGTCAACCAGCTCAGTTTAGCCGAACTGCGCAAACATCCTTACCTGGACTTTTACCAGGCAAAGGAAATCGTTAACTACCGCAGAACCCATGGTCCGCTGAAAAGTGCTGAAGAGCTGCGTCTCCTCAAAGACTTTCCACCTGCCGAAATAGAAAGAATCAAGCCGTATCTTGCCTACTAGGGGCAAGATAGCCTGTCTGCAAGTTTGCCGGTTTTGCTAAATAACACCAAACTGGTGCAGGAAGATAAGGAAAATACAGACAGGACAGATGAAACGGATGGTGAACAGGAAGACAGGGAAGAGAGTTCCCTTCAGGGTTCCCCAGTTGGTAAACTCATCACGCACAATCTTCTTTGGCACATACCATCCCAGGAACAGACAGGTGATGAATGAACTCAACGGCATGAGCAGCTGGGCAGTAAAGTTGTCACAATTGCTCAGGAAATCCTTGCCGAAGAAGCCCAAATCAGGTACGGCGCCCTGAGAAAGCGAACAGAATACGGCTATGATGCTGCAAACGATGGTCTCGAACCAGGCTCCCTTGGCACGGCTTATCTTACCCTCCTCATAGATAAAGGCGGTACCTATCTCGTGCATCGAGATGGTAGAAGTCAGGGCTGCCAATACAAGCAAAGCATAGAACAACACCGAAATCACATAACCGACAACCGGCATATTACCGAAAGCCTGCTGGAATACGTTTGGCAAAGTAATGAAGATGAGCGAAGGACCGCTGTCTGGCTGCACACCTACCGAGAAGGCTGCAGGGAATATCATCAAACCTGCCAATACAGCGATTACCGTATCAATGGTCACAATCTGAGTAGCCGACTTCAAGAGATTGGTCTGCCTGTTGAAGTAAGAGGCATAAGTACACAGGCAAGCTGTACCCATACTCAAAGAGAAGAACGCCTGTCCCAGCGCTTCGAGCAACACGTTCTCATCTACCTTAGAGAAATCCGGCTTCAGCAGGAACTCCACTCCCTTCATCGCTCCCGGCAGAGAGCAGGAAGCAATCACGATAACTACCAACAGGAAGAAAAGCATCGGCATCAGAATCTTGGATGCTTTCTCTATGCCATTACGCACACCGCGCACTACTACCATGTGGGTAAGCAGGATAAAACCTACTGCCCATAAGGTTGGACGGATAGGATCAGCTGAAAAGGTCTGGAAATAGGTCTTCACATACTCTGCATCGCCATGAACACCACCCATGATACTGGCATAGAGATACTGCAGGCACCAGCCAGCCACTACGGCATAGAAACCCAGGATAATCATAGAGGTGATAACACCCATCAAGCCCAAAGCACCCCAAGCCTTATGCTTACCCAAATTGGAATAAGCTCGGGCTGCATTAGAAGCGGAATGACGGCCGATGATGAATTCGCTCATCATGCCAGGCAATCCGAGTAGGATGATACATACCAAATAGATGAGAATGAAGGCGGCACCACCATTCTGACCTGCCATATAAGGGAAACGCCACACATTACCCAAACCGACTGCCGAGCCAGCTGTGGCAAGAATAACGCCCAACTTACTACCAAAATTTCCTCTTGTTTCCATTATCTAAATCTTTAATGTGTAATGTTTGTTTTTTCCGACGAAACGGCAGATGCTACACCTTATTATATATATATATATGCTTGTCTGATTATATACCTTAATTATATATATGATTATTATCTATCCGATTACAAATACTTTATCCGAAAACACCAAACTGGTTCAGGAATACCAGGAAGATGAGGACAGGACAAACGAACTTAATCAGGAAGAGATAGATACTGAAGAGACGGCCCTTCAAGGTTCCCCAGTTAGTAAACTCATCCTGTACGATCTGCTTAGGTACATACCAGCCCAGGAACAGACAGGTAAGGAATCCTGCCAGAGGTAGGAATATCTGACCCGTAACGAAGTCGAACCAATCGAACAGCGCCTTTCCGAAGAACGAAAGTTTGTCTGTTGCACCCAAAGAGAGCGAACAGAAGGCTCCGATGATGGCACAGGAAACTGTAACGATGGTAGCACCTTTCTTGCGGTCTATCTTCAACTCCTCGTAGAAGAAAGAGGTATTCACCTCATGAAGTGACATCAGCGAGGTCAGGGCAGCTACCGACAGCAATACGTAGAAGAGCAGCGAGATAATCCATCCCAATACAGGTAACGATGCAAACGCCTGATTAAAGACATTCGGCAAAGTGATGAAGATGAGCGAAGGACCACTATCCGGTGATACTCCTACAGAGAAGGCTGCAGGGAAAATCATCAGACCAGCCAGTACTGCTACCAGCAAATCGATGATGGAAATCTGCAAAGCACTCTTGAAGAGATTGGTCTGACGGCTGAAGTAAGAAGCATAGGTACAGATACAGCCCATACCGATACTCATAGAATAGAACGACTGTCCCAAGGCATTAAGGAACACATTGCGATCTACCTTTCCAAAATCAGGCTTGAGCAGGAACTCGACACCCTTGCCCGCATCAGGCAACAGGCAGGAAGCCACAACGATGATGAGCAGCAGGGGTAGGGGGTTGTTCAGAGCCAGCTCCCGCACATAGCGCTGGGAAACGAGCAGGTCGTACTTATCCACGCTGACCGCCTGATTCGCCTTGCTCTCCATGATGCGCAGGTTGACCGAGTAGAGCGAGAGCTGCGTGAGGATACCGGCAAGGATGGCGGGGATGCCGCACTTCGTGTGAAAAAGGCCCGTGACAAGACCCGCCAGCATACCGGCGAGCATCGCGCACAAAAGCGCCGGCCACGGGCTCACGCCCGCGCGAATGAGCATCACGCAGACCGCGCCGCCGGTGGCGAGCGAGCCGTCCACCGTCAGATCCGCCACGTCAAGGATGCGGTAGGTGATGTATACGCCGATCGCCATGATGCCCCAGATCAGGCCCTGGGCGACTGCGCCGGGCAGCGCGTTGAGCAGAGACGTCAGGAAACTCATCGTTCTTTTCCTCCAAACACTTCGTTATGGGAGAGGGGCGGCGCCCCTCTCCCATCGGGGATATTCCGCTTACTCCGCGATGGCGGTGTAGCCCTCCAGCGGAGTGATGCCGAGCGTCTCGCACATGGAGGCGTTGTACTTCGGCGTTGCGGTGGTGAATTCGATGGGCATGGTGGAGATATCCGCCTCGCCGGTCAGGATCTTGGCGGCCATCTTGCCGGTGGTCATGCCGAGATCGTAGTAGCTGATGGACAGGGTCGCCACACCGCAGCCCTTGCAGATGCCCTCCTCACCGGCGATGACCGGGGTCTTGGCGGGAACGGTGACGTTGGCGATCGCCTCGGTGTTGGAGGCGGCGATGTTATCGGTGGGAACATAGATCACATCGGCCCAGTCGCAGGCAGCCTGCGTAACGGAGGAAACGTCGTTGGTGTCGGTGAAGGCAAATTCCTTGGTCTCAATGCCCTTGGCGGACAGGTTCTTGGCGACCTCCTCGATATGATAGCACCATCGTCAACGGCTTTGTCTCCGAGGGCGTGGACCTCATCATGGCGAACGCGACCGCCGCGCTGCAGGCGGCGGCCTCCGCGACGAGCGATATCCCCGTTCTCGGCACCTCCATCACCGCCTACGGCGTGGCGCTGGACATTGACGATTTCTCCGGCACCGTCGGCGGCAACGTCTCCGGCACGAGCGATCTGGCCGACCTGAGCAAGCAGGCGGACATGATCACCGAGTGGTTCCCCGAGACGCAGAAGGTCGGTCTGCTGTTCTGCTCCGCCGAGCCGAACTCCCGTTACCAGATCGAGGAGGTCGCCAAGAACCTGTCCGCCAAG
>OQVO01000620.1_pt1 | contig 11064 bp, 9 predicted proteins | sample 1691511 | NCBI WGS metagenome assembly OQVO01 (sample SAMN03418254, study PRJEB22391) | human gut metagenome | biome: human-gut; feature: organic feature; material: feces | host: Homo sapiens | place: Tanzania | collected 2013-01 | reverse complement strand
TTTGACTGCTGCATTCGCTGGTTCGAATCCGGCCACCCCAGCCAGAGAAAAGCACTTCTTCGGAGGTGCTTTTTTCAACGAAATAAGTCCGTTGCGGAATTTGTAAAATATCATGTTTGCCGGGCGACATTCTATGCTGTTTTTCAATCAAAACATTGTTTTTATAACAAATCATTGTTAAAATAAACAGTTTTTGCCTCTTGTCGGTTAGTTTATTCTAACTGATTAAAAGTTGAAAAAAATATAATAATATAGTATAATTCATTTGAATGGTTAAAATACCATTACCAGGATTTAGTCATTGCTTTCAACTTTGTTTAAATCCAAGAAAACAAAAAGAAAGTCAGGCGATTTTTATGAAAACTGTTTATGCAGACAATGCTGCAACAACAGCTCTTTCCCCTGAGGCTTACGACGCAATGGTAGATGCTTTAAAAAACAACTACGGTAATGCGTCAAGTTTGCATCATGTGGGTCAGGAGGCTGCCGCCGCAGTTTTGCAGGCAAGACGTGACATTGCCGACGCTATCGGAGCCGATGTGAACGAGATTTACTTCACCTCGGGCGGAACCGAAGCGGACAACTGGGCAATCACCAATGCCGCACATCTCGGCGAGAAAAAAGGGAAAAAACACATTATTTCAACAACGTTTGAGCATCATGCCGTTCTTCACACGCTTATGAAGCTTGAAAAAGAAGGCTTTGAGGTAACCTACCTTGATGTTCATGAGGACGGCTATGTTCGTCTTGACGAGTTTAAAAAGGCTCTCAGGGACGACACCTGCCTTGTTACAATAATGTATGCAAACAACGAGGTCGGAACAATTCAGCCGATTTCCGAGATCGGTGAGATCTGCAAGGAAAAGGGCGTTTATTTCCACACCGACGCCGTACAGGCTGTCGGTCACGTTCCGATCAACGTTAAGGAACAGAACATTGATATGCTCTCGTTCTCATCTCATAAATTCCACGGACCTAAGGGAATCGGTGCACTTTACTGCCGCAAGGGTATTCCTCTTATGGGCTTTATGCAGGGCGGTGCTCAGGAAAGAAACAAGCGTCCCGGCACAACTAACACTCCCGCCATTGTTGCGACGGCGGCGGCGCTCAAAAAGTGCTGTGAGGATATGGACAAGAATATTGCCTATGTCAGCAAGTTAAGGGACAAGCTTATCGACACTATCCTTGAAATCGTTCCACGTTCAAGGGTAAACGGAGGCCGCTCACCCCGTCTGCCCGGCAACGTTAGCTTCTGCTTTGAGGGCATCGAGGGTGAGTCGCTTCTGCTTCACCTTGACCTCAAAGGAATCTGCGGTTCCTCGGGTTCTGCCTGTACATCAGGCTCTCTTGATCCGAGCCACGTTCTGCTTGCACTCGGTTTGCCTCACGAGATTGCTCACGGTTCGCTCCGTCTTTCTCTCTGCGAATACAACACCGAGGAAGAAATTGATTATATCATTGAGGAGCTTCCGAAAATCGTTTCGATGCTCCGTGATATGTCCCCCGTTTGGGAGCGAATAATGAAAGGAGAGGACTACTATGCTGTACAGTGAAAAGGTAATGGACCACTTCCAGCATCCGAGAAACCTCGGCAAAATGGATGACGCGGACGGCGTCGGCGAGGTCGGCAATGCAAAGTGCGGAGATATAATGAAAATGTACCTTAAAATCAAGGACGGTAAAATCGAGGACGTTAAGTTCAACACGTTCGGCTGCGCTTCGGCGATTGCCACAAGTTCGATTGCAACCGAGATGATCAAGGGTCAGAAGATTGAGGACGCACTCAAGCTCAGCAACAAGGCTGTTGTTGAAGCTCTTGACGGGCTTCCGCCGGCAAAGATTCACTGTTCCGTGCTTGCCGAGCAGGCTGTTAAGGCGGCCCTCAAGGATTATTACACCAAGAACGGTCTTGAGCTTGATCCGAACGTATTCGGCAGTGAATGCGGAAGCAACTGCGAAAGCTGCGAGGGCTGCAGCCGAGAGGGTTGAGCCATGAAAAAGGCTATGATTGCCATGAGCGGCGGAGTTGACAGCTCCGTCGCTGCTTATCTGATAACTCAGCAGGGCTATGAAGCGATCGGCGTTACGATGAAGCTTTACAACAACGAGGATATCGGTATAAAAAAAGAAAAGACCTGCTGCTCACTCGACGACGTTGAGGACGCAAGGAGCGTTGCAAACAGGCTCGGCATACCTTATTATGTTTTTAATTATACCGACAATTTTAAAATGCAGGTTATCGAACGCTTCGTTGACGCTTATCGCAACGGCAGAACGCCGAACCCGTGCATCGACTGCAACAGATATATCAAGTTTGATCAGCTAATGCACAGAGCAAAGGAATTGCAGTTTGATTATGTTGTAACGGGTCACTACGCTATTAACGAGTACGATGAAGAAAAGGGGCGCTGGATACTGCGCAAGGCGACCGATGACACAAAGGATCAAAGCTACGTTTTGTATTCTCTTACGCAGGATCAGCTCAGCAGGATTCTTTTCCCGCTCGGCAGAATGACTAAGCACGAAGCGAGGGAAATCGCCGAAGCGCAGGGCTTTGTCAACGCAGATAAGCACGACAGCCAGGATATTTGCTTCGTTCCCGACGGCGACTATGCCCACTTCATTGAGAATTGGTGCGGATTCAGGTTCACCGAGGGTGATTTTGTTGACCGTGGCGGCAATTTCATTGCCAAGCACAAGGGCATAATCAACTACACGATCGGTCAGCGCAAGGGCTTGGGCATTGCGGCGAAAGCGCCGTACTATGTTGTCAGCAAGGATCTTGCGAAAAATCAGGTCGTTCTCGGGTCAAATGACGATTTGTTCTCTAACCACCTTGAAGCAACGGATTTGAACTTCATTTCGATTGAAAAGCTCACCGAGCCGATGAAGGTCAAGGCAAAGGTCAGATACAGGCAAAAGGAGACCGACGCCGTGATTACTCCGCTCGAAAACGGAAACGTCAGCGTTGATTTTGAAACACCTCAGCGTGCGATAGCTCCCGGCCAGGCAGTTGTTTTCTATGACGGAGACATAGTTGTCGGCGGCGGTACAATAATTTAATATCCAAACACAAAGGACGACCGATTATGAAAATCGACCGTCCTTTTTAATGTTAAATTAATAAGTAAATGTTGCGTCCAATGTGTACTGTCCCGAGCCAGAGCCCTCAACATTGGTAAGTCCGTAAGTTGCCTTTGCCTCAACGGCAAGCGGCATCGTATGGTTAAGTGTGAGGATGTTTCCGTCGTTATCAATTTCGGCGGTGAGAACCGTACCGGAATAGTCAAGTTTTGACGACTTAACCGTTATGTTGTTTTTCTGCGCAAGCTCTGCAATTCCTGCAATGGGGAGAGAAGCCTGAGAATTGTACTTAGGCATTGTCTTGTAGTCGACAACCTCACCGACAAGAGCTATTGTAACCTTATATCCGTTGTCCGTCTTTGTAACGGTATAGCTTTTTACTCCGTTTGCCTCAAGTGCGGTCGGAACAAGAAACTTTTCCGCTTCGGCGGGATTTGCCTTGAAAGTCTTTGCGCTCTGGGTGGGGACAGCATTCTTCTCAATGAGAGAGTTTACCGCTCCGAGAAACATAGCGGGTTTAAATTTGTCGAGCTTAACATCAATATCTGTTTTCTTCTCGATAGTAACCTTTTCACTTGCATAAGCCTTTTTCAAAGCGTCGTTATAGTATCTTACGGCTTCCTCTTTATTGTAGTCAACAGGAGTTTTTTCGTCGTCGATTATGATCGGATCCTCAATACCTACGCTGATATTGAGAACCTTGAGCGCATCTGAGGAATTGATCTTGCCGTCTCCGTCAAGGTCTGCCTTTTTCGTGTCAATCTCGACGCCGTCAATGCCGACGGAATATTTAAGAATCGCAAGAGCGTCAACGGAGTTTACCGAGCCGTCGTTGTCAACGTCGCCCATATAGCCGACAGCAAATGAAACAGCCGATGCGGATGCGGCAATCGCCGCCGCGGTCATAAGAGAAAGACCTGTTTTAATAAGTTTGTTCATAGCTATATCCTCCTATTAACCGAGAGTCGACGGGTCAATCTCAGTGTAGTCTTTGAGGCTGAAGTATGAGGAGTTAACTCCTGCCTTGAAGTCTGTGATTTCCTGGCTTTCCTTTGTGCTGCCGTCGGTAACTACAAGTCTTGTCCACTTGCCGTTGAGGAAGTAGTAATCGCTGACCGAACCGTCGGAGGATTTGTATGAATCAACGGTATAGGTCTTGCTTCCCTCTTTTACGAATGAGGAGCCGATATAGGTTTCATCTGCGCCGATGTTGATATTGCCGAAATCAAGATCGCCGATCTCCTCGTTGGACATTTCCATATAAGCCTTAAGAATCGGAAAAACCATATATGCCTTACCGTTGAGAACGAGAAGTCTTGTATCTATACCGCTGACTTTCATCGAAACGCACATATTCTTTCCGTCAACCATAATTGTTGTGGGAACCTTGGTCGGCTTTCCGTTTTCATCCGTGGTGGCAACAATTGTTGAAAGGGTGAACTTGCCGGTTTTGAGGATCGGGTCAACAACATCTGCCTTGTATTCAACCGTTGTCGGACCGTCGTAGTCACCGACGGAAATGTTGAGAACGATGAGGGCGTCAACCGAGTTGACTCTGCCGTCGCAGTTTACGTCGGCGAGCTTCGGGCTGATGCTTTCGTCCGAACCGACGGAGTAAAGAAGTATCTTCAGTGCGTCAACGGAGTTTGCAGCTTTATCGCCGTTAACATCGCCGAGAACTCTTGCAGATGCGGAAATTCCGAACATTGCTGTCACGAGAATTGCCGAAAGTAACAATGAAATTATTTTTTTCATACATATTTTCCTTTCTGTTTATACTTATATTAATTCTATCAGTATTTTTTTAATTAATCAATAGTTTTTGTCAATAAATTCTTTATTTCAATAAATTAATCATATGAAATTTTTGCCTTTCGTGTGGCAATAAGCGAAATGAGCATTATTCCGTACAAGGCGACAAGGAAATAAGGGAAAATATCGGTTGAAAACTTTTGAGCAAGAAATCCTGTTAAAGCCGGCATTGAGAGGATCCCTATATATGCCGCCGCCATTTGCGAGCCCATAACCGCCTGCGACATTTGAGTGCCAAAGCGAATCGGAGTAAGGTGCACCATGTTTGGATAGAGGGGTCCGTTACCGAAGCCTATGAAAAAAAGTCCTACTGCACTCAAAATCGGAACAAACGGCTGAACAACAAGAGCAATTGCCGGAACTATAAGCATTGTCCCGACGGTGATAATCTGCTGCGGTTTGAATTTTGAGGAAAGAACTCCTGAAACAAAGCGTCCCAATGCCATTCCGCCGTAATAAACTGTAACAAACAGCGCCGCCTTATCAACTGTGAGTCCTCTTGAATTAACAAGAAATGAGCTTGACCAGGTTCCGCTGACATATTCAAGTGAACACGAGCCAAAAAGAACAAGCCATGTTGATTTGACCCCGGGGAGCCTTATCAACTGTGTAAGGGTGTTCTTTCGGCTTTTTTTGCCGGCAGTTTCAGATGAGGGGTCATTTTTTCGCCAAAGAGGAAGAGACACAAATGCGATAATCGTAATGACGAGCTGAATGATAAAAGCCCAGCGATAGCCGCTTTGCCATGATCTGTTTTTTAATGCGAGTGACATTAGATAGGGACTGAGTGTAACTCCGATCCCGTAAAAGCAATGTAAAAAGTTCATATGCGACGCTTTGTAATGAATTGCCACATAATTGTTGAGCGCCGCGTCAATTGCACCTGCGCCGAAGCCGAGGAAAAGTGTGAAAAAGAACATCATATATATGTTCTTTGAAATCGAAAATCCGAACAAACCGATAGCAGTAAGCATAGTACTTACTGATGTAATTTTTGATGTTGAAAACTTTTCTGTCAGTTTCGCACTTAGAAGGCTTGAAATAATGGAGCAAACCGTCATTGTGACGGTGACTGCATTGGCAGCCGAAAGAGGCAGCCCGAAATCGCTGTTAATCGCAGGCCACGCTGCGCCAAAAAGCGAATCGGGGATTCCGAGCCCAACAAAGTCGATAAATATAACAATTAAAAGTAAGGTTGCCATAGTTTATTTAACCGTGAAATTTGCAGTCATAGCGTCGGACTCGGCGCCCCATGCAGTTTTTGCGGTTACAGATACGGTGTATTCGCCCTTTTCAAACTTACCGAGCTTGAGTCTTTCGTGCTTCTCCACCGTAGCGGAGTAGTATTTCGGAAGTACCCAGTCGGATTTGACAACCTCTCCGTCGGCGTTGAGAACCTTAACCGTATAGAGGAATACCGGCTCCGAATCTGTTGACTGAGCCGCATCAAATCTTACGGTTACATTCTTTGCTGCTTTGAAAACCTCGAGCTTTGCGTCCTCGGCAAAAACGGGAGCGGTGGCTCTTGCCGTCTGCTTTTCGGGCGTGTACTCACGGTTATTCGGATTTGCGGGATTTGCAAGAATGTATTCGCAGAGAACCTTTTGCTCGATAAGGTCAATACCTCTCAGACGCATATTGCTGTCCTTATCAAGCTCAACGATCCAGAACTGAGCCTCAAGTCCGTTGCCCGTCGGGTGAACCTTGCGCTGATCTTCAACGGTGAGCTCCATATAGGCGAGCGCACCTGTACCGATTGCCGTAAAGCTGCCCTGCCAAATCGAACGGGGATCGTTGAGCGGATAGTGGGAGTGACCCGAAAAGTCGACAACCTGCGGATACTGCTCGAGAATATCGGTGAAATCATCAATTCCCCAGCCGTCAAAATCGGAACTGCCGTAAACCGTGTTGCGAACGTGCTCGTGATGTGAGACGAAGATCGGCTTGTTCGGATCATCTTTGACTGCCTCGTCAAGCTGAGCCTTGAGCCATACTCTCTGCGCCTCTGTGTAGTTCACACCCTCAACGTCGGAAGTCGAAATTCCGATAAAATGATAACCATTGACTACCTTGTGATAGTCTGTGTCCTTGCCCATGAGCTGAGCGAAGTATGCGACGGTGGCTTTTTTCATATTTCTGAAATCGTGGTTGAGTGCGATTATCGGAAGAAGCTCCGTTTCGCTCTGGATGTACTTATCGGCAACAACCTTGAAACCGGCAAACTGGTCGATGTTGCCGTCGTTTGTAATGTCGCCGTTGATAAGAAATGCGTCAAGCTTGTTGTACTTTTCGTCAGCCTTTGCGATTGCATATGCGAGTTTAGCAGTTTTTTCAATTCTGTAACTGCCCTTGCCTGCGGCGGTTTTTAAATGGGAATCACTGCAAGCGACAAAGCGGATAACGGGTGTGAAATCGGTTTCATCCTTAGGTGCTTTGACCACGACGAACATACTTGTGAGCGACATAAGAACTGTAGTTATCGCAACAACGATTGCTGTTAATTTGTTAGTCATTTTTACCCTCCTGATTATCTAAGGTCATATATACTGTCTGTTTTCGGTTTGCGGTTTTTATATTTGCCGTTCGTAAAGTCGGGAATTTCAACCGTTGCGCCGCCGTTCTGAATTGAAAGCTCACTGAGCGGCGTAATGCTCATCCAAACGGCGGCGTCGTAGATGTCGATCGGCGGCAGTGTGCCGTTCTTGACGGAAACTATCCACGCCCTGATAACGTGCCAGTCCATTCCGCCGTGACCTGCTTCAAGCATCTCTTTTGTGGTGTCCTGCCAGAGCGGATGATTATACTTTCGCTCGAATTTTTTTGCCTTGCCCCAGAATTTTTTCTGAGTCCACTCATTTTTCTTGTAAGCCTTTTTGTCGAGGAAAACAATATCGCCGTCCTCCTGATAAAGACCCTTTGTTCCTCTTACCGTAAGGCCTCGGCTGTAAAAACGGGGAAGACAGGTGTCGAGAGTCAGCTCAATAAGCTCGCCGTTCTCCGTTTTGATAAGTGTCTTGACAATGTCGGATTGATTGAATTTTGTACCGCCGAGCGATGGCTTGAGATCCTTGTGCTGCGAAACAAAATCCTCAATTCCCATAGCCTTACTGCAAACCGTAGACATTGAAACAAGTCGGTTGCCGTAGTTTATGTTGAGAATCTTTGCGATAGGTCCGAGCTCGTGAGTCGGGTAATTCTCGCAGTTTCTTGCAATGTAGTTGCGGAGTCTGTAATGACGGTTCTTTTCACCGTAAGCAACCTCGTCTCTGAGGTCGTGAGCATACTGTCCCGAGCAGAAAACAATATCTCCGAGAACGCCCTCACGAACCATATTGAGAACCATCATTTCACGCTCGCCGTAACAGCAGTTTTCCATCATCATTGTCCATACGCCGGTCTCCTCATAGGTTTTTACAAGCTCCCGGCACTCGTCGAGAGTGTAAGCACCGCCGACCTCCATAGCCGCAGGAATGCCTTTTTTCATTGATTCGATTGCAATTTTGACGTGGCATTCCCAGTCGGTTGCGATATAAATCGTATCCAGTCCGGGCATATCGAGAACCTCTTTGTAATCAAGAGTACCCAACGGAGCGGGTCTGCCTTTATCAACGAGCTTCTTAATCATATTGTCGACACGGTCCTGATATTTGTCACATACGGCGAGGATGTTGATGTCCTCCATCTTTGCCATAACCTCAGCCATGCTTGTGCCTCTGCCTCCGAGACCGATGACTCCTATATTAACAGAATTTTTCATAAAACACCTCATATCTTGAATGCTTGTGATGAAGCAATTATACCATATTAGAACAGTTTTTCAACCGAAAAGTTTCTTATTTTGCAAAATTTGTCCGTAAAACAATCGTTTAATATATAATGTATAGAGAGGCGATGTCGTTTTTGCGAAAAAGCAATAGAAAAGCAGAGGAGAATTTAATTTTTTTGTTGCCATTATTGCTTTTAAATAAAAAAATTTTGAATTTTTGTCTAATTTGCAATGTGTTAATTTGGAAAAACCTATTTACAAAATTGCGTTTATCTGATAATATTATTATAAGCCAAACTGGAATGGTGGATTTTGGCGACCCTATTTACAGTTTTTCTCCGACGTAGATCGGAAATTTAACGGAGGTGTTTTAGGTGAAACAATCCAAACGACTGTTATGTGTTCTCATCGCTCTCATCATGATGCTTTCATGCCTGACTGTCGGTGTAAGCGCATACAAAACCAGCTACACGACCTGCAGTTACAGCAGTGTTAAGCAGCCCGTTTTCACAAAGGAGCAGGCGGCGTCCGCAATGCTTGACTACCTTGACGACGAGGTTCTTGCGGGACTGGATGTAAACTTTGACTTTTCTGAAATGAGTCTGCATGTTCACATCTATTCTCTTGATAGTCTTTTTGACACAGTTAGGTCTATTTCAAGGCATGCTCTGTTTGATATACTCAGCATGGGAGATATAAAAAGGCTTGATTTAGGAATCCCGAAGAACACTGATATCAGACGTCGTTCGGACAATATGACCGATCTTCAGGTACTCGGATATCTTCTTCAGTGGCTTCAGGAGAATGCCGATCCGCTTTACAAGTGGGCAGACAATTCTTTCGACCTCGGTATTATTAAAGCTGCTTGGAACCCGAAGAAGAAGATTCCTATGCTCAACGATCTTCACGGCTACATAAACGAGATGGTCTATAAGGCATTGATCAACTCGACAGGCGAGGGCTTTGCGGTCGGCGGAGCTTACGATAACCTTGATTACATAGTCAACGACTTCGTTAACAACCGTCTTGTTAAGTTCGTCTGCGATACGCTCGCAAAGCCGGACGGATCAAATGCCGCTGCCGATTTCCTCGGACTTGCCAAGAATGCGGACGGTACGCTGAAGGAATACGTTAAGCTCGTTGATCTTCTTCCGTCGCTTAAGACCTCTATCGGTTCTTCGATCGACTTTACAACGGTTAAGACCTATGATCTTATCGAATCGTTGTTCAGTGCGCTTATCGACGATATTGTTGTTAAATATGCAGGCAACCTCATTCTTGACGCATTGAAGATTGACCCTGAGGACACAACTGCAGATACATCCTATATCAATATCGCCATCACCCTTTTCGTTACCAACGAAACAATGGGTCTTCCCGAGGACGCTTCTCAGGATGAATTGATCGCCAAATTCCTTGAGTCTCAGGGCGTTGAGAATCCGACAGCCCCGAAGCCGATAGATAAAATCAACGTTGCACTTAAATATATCCTCAAAGAGGGAATTACAAAGTATATTTACTTCCAGGATGACGGAAACGGCGGAAAGTATCTCACTCTTGAGCCGACATTCGTTTCCAAGCTCTCCGAGTATATAAAGATGCTTCTTCCGATCATCGGTTCCGTATGGAAAGATGCCCCGGAAATCACAGATGAGCAGTCAAAGGCTCTTGAAACCATGAATGACGAGCAGACGTTTGCTTTCCTTGTTAAGTTCCTCCTTGAGGCACTTGTTGACGACGTTGAGTTCTCGGATAACTGCAACTCAATCAGAGAGCTTGCAACATATACTCTTATCCGAATGCGGAGTTTGAGGATCTTATGGCGAAGAAGGATGCCAACGGCAACTACATCGGTTCTCAGTACAACCCGGACGGTGACTGGTGTCTTGACCTTGTTGCAGCTTTGGTAGACTACTATCTTGTCGGTGAGTTCGGTATGGAAACCGTTAACCCCGATCCCACAAAGATCACATTCGCTGCCGAGCTCAATGCAGCATTTGATTTCTTCCTCACGAAGTATTCAAAGTTCTTCAACCTTGGTTCCGCTGCAAACGGCACCGATGTTTGGGCAAAGGTTTATTACTCTGTTAACCAGGTTATTCCTCTCACAAACATTTGCTACGGCGTTGAAAACAGCAAGGACGGTCTGAGAGAAATCTTTATGGATAAGATTCTCAATTCTATCCTTGACTTCGATATCAACACTCTTCTTTCGCTTATCGGCCGCCGTGCTTCAACATCAACTCTTACGGCAACTCTCGATAAGCCGCTCACACAGATTGTTACAAGTCTTCTTGCAAGAGTTCTTAACGGACTGTTCCAGCTTCCTCATTATGAGACAGCGGGTACAACAGATAATGCAACTCAGCTTTCGCTGATTATTCCTTACAGCTACACAAGGC
>OQVO01000619.1_pt1 | contig 11066 bp, 11 predicted proteins | sample 1691511 | NCBI WGS metagenome assembly OQVO01 (sample SAMN03418254, study PRJEB22391) | human gut metagenome | biome: human-gut; feature: organic feature; material: feces | host: Homo sapiens | place: Tanzania | collected 2013-01 | reverse complement strand
TCGAGCACAAGCTTCCAATTGCTAACCGCCTCAACCCAGCCTGTCTCATATCCGACTGCTTTTACTCGCTCAACGTATATGACAGCTACGACAGATTTTTCAGAAATATATCAATAATGGCAGTTGAATCAGTGATTCTTTTAATCATTGCCTTTGCACTGCTTCGGAGGAAAAAATATGCAAGTATTTAAATCATATTTCAAAATACTAAACAGACATATGGGCCAGATGATTATGTACCTGTCCATATTCATAGGTGTCATGGTTGTTCTCACTGCGACACGCACAAACAAAGCTGAGGGTGATTATGAGGCCATCAAGCCCAAATTTGCGGTATTTGACTACGACAAATCATTAGAAAGCAAAGCTCTGACAGAGTATCTTAAAAAGACATGCATCAAAAAAAATATCAAAAATGACAAAAAAGAAACTATGCAGGATGAGCTTTTTGCCAGAAATGTAAACTGTATTCTCATCATAAAAGAAGGCTTTAATCTCGATGTCGTGACCATACCCGGTACACAGGCAGCTACCACCTTTGAGTCTGCCATAAACAGCTTTACGAAAACGTACAATACCTACATCGCTTCCGGCTACTCTAAAGCTGATGCTCTAGCCGCTGTAAACACCTCGCTAAGCCAAAAGGCTTCTGTCTCACTGCTCAGCGGCAAAAGTGTCACCTCGCACTCAGGGATATACTACTGCTTCAGTTATCTGGGATGGGTGCTCCTTGTCATGATGATTGCAGGTATAGCTCCTGTCCTTCAGGTTTTCTCCCAAAAAGAAATCAAGGAGAGAACATCCTGCTCATCCTATAAATTTGCAAACTACAACCGCGAGCTGCTTTTGGGTGTGATTTTAACCGGACTTGTGGTATGCGCTGTAATTTTTGTCTCAGCTACAATCATGTTTAAAGGCAGTACATTCTCGTTTTCAGGTTTCCTGTTCACACTCAACATGCTCTGCTACATGCTCGTTTCACTGGCATTTGCCTTTTTCATCAGTAAAATCACTTCAAACAGTGAGATACTGAGCATGTTTGCGAACACAGTGTCACTCGGCATGGCATTCCTGTGCGGTATATTTGTGCCGGAGGAATTTCTAGGTGATGGCATCATAAAAGCCGCCCACTTCCTGCCTGCCTACTGGTACAACCAGGCTGTAAAAAATATTGACTTTCATCCGGTCAAGGAGCTTGGCTTCATTTTCATGTGCATGGGAATACAGCTGCTGTTTGCTGCCGCGATAATTGTCGTTGCCCTTCGCATCACAAAAGCGCCTGACGGCATAAAAAAACAGACAGTAGCTGCAGCTGCTCATAAATAGCTCTGCCTCATATGAATATATACAACGAAAAAGCCGGTACATCATGTTTCCATGAATGTACCGACTTTAAATACTTAGCAGTCCGTACGGGAATCGAACCCGTGTTTCCGCCGTGAGAGGGCGGCGTCTTAACCGCTTGACCAACGAACCGTGTATTATAATATCATGGTCAAACGAATAATGCAAGTATTTTTTTAATTTTTTTCAAAAAAAATTTTCCGTTCATTTACCTTAAACATTTTCCCTTTAAATGCTTCTGGCTTTAATTCCATTTTCGTCCCTATGTATTTATGCACCGGCAGGATAAGCACCAGCGGCAGCGTCGCGACGATTATCAGCATGAAAAGTCGCGCCTCGGGAAACCTTCTGCGGCGGCCGTCAGAGTCGATTGCTCTGCCTGAGAACATATCGATCGTCTGAGTGAACATTGCTTTTATATCACCCCAGTACATAAAGCAGATCGCGATAAGCGTTCCGAAGTGCAGCAGAACGTCAAAGAACATGTGGCTGCCGCCGAGATCAGACATGTTGAACAGGTTATGCAGGATAGCGAGGTGACCTGAGCTCGATATGGGCAGAAATTCCGCAACGCCCTGAACCAGACCGAGGATTATGGCATCCAGTATGCTCATATATTTATCTCCTGTGTGGGTATTTTCAGATGTTATGTATACTTAACTTTTTTATTTTATCATATAATGTATTAAAAGGCAAGCACTCAATGTGCCCGCCTTTCTATCTCGTTGTGAAGATAATCGAGGGCGTCGGAGAGAGTTCCGATGCTGTCGATAAGGCCGCAGGAGACGGCATCCTGCCCGTATATCACGCTGCCGACATCGTTTGCAAGCTCGTCGGTCGCCATCATCAGCTCGTTATACTTCTCGCGGCTTATATTCGAGTGGCTTGTCACAAAGCCTACTATGCGCTCCTGAATGCGCGCAAAATAGTTATATGTCTGCGGAACACCGATGACAACGCCGTTCAGGCGCACCGGATGGATAGTCATTGCCGCCGACGGCGCAATGAAGCTGCGCGACGCGGCAACGGCAAGCGGCACGCCTATCGAGTGTCCTCCGCCGAGCACGAGCGATACCGTTGGCTTTTTCATTCCGGCAATTATCTCGGCTATGCCGAGCCCGGCCTCAACGTCGCCGCCGACGGTGTTTAAAAGGATAAGAAGCCCCTTTATATCCTCGGATTCCTCGACCGCCGCCAGAAGCGGCATGATGTGCTCGTACTTTGTCGTTTTGTTATCCTCAGAAAGTATCTGGTGTCCCTCGATCTGGCCTACTATGGTCAGGCAGTGGATCATACCCTCCCTGCCCTTCGGCTGCGTGCTGCCGAGCTCCTTTATCTCATCCAAAAAAATCACCTCATACCTATTTTGCCAGGTATGAGGCGGTTTTATAAGTGTTTATGCCTTATATGCGGCCAGCACGCCGAGATAGGTCATAAAGCAGTCAAACTTTGCGACGACCTCGAAGGGTGCGTGCATGCTCATCACCGGAACGCCGGCATCGATGGTGTCGATATTGCGGTTTGCCATGTACTTTGCTATCGTGCCGCCGCCGCCCTGATCGACCTTGCCGAGCTCGCCGATCTGCCAGCAGACACCGGCTTCATTGAAAATGGTGCGGATCTTCTGCAGGAATTCCGCATTCGCATCATTGCTGCCGGACTTGCCGCGAGCGCCGCCATACTTGGTGAGATTGATGCCATAGCCGAGGAAGGAAGCATTGTCCTTTTCGGAAACTTCCGCAAACATCGGATCCAGACAGGAGTTCACATCAGCGGAGAGCATTTCACTGTTTTCCATGGTTTCATAGAAATCAAGGATGGTATTCTTCCCCTGCAGCGAAAGGAGCTTCATGACGAATTTCACGAAATAGGAGGACTCCATACCCGTATTGCCGTAGGAGCCGATTTCCTCTTTATCGGTCAGCAGTGCCGCCTGCGTCTTGACACCCGGTTTCGCCTGAAGGATCGCTTCGAGGTTCGCATAGGAGCAGACACGGTCATCCTGACCATAGGATGCAATGAGGGAGCGGTCGAAGCCAACGTCGCGGCTCTTGGTGGCCGGGACAAGTTCGAGTTCCGCAGCAGCGAAGTCTTCCTCTTCGATGCCGTAGGTATCCTTCAGCATCTTCATGAAGACTTCTTTCGGCTTCAGGTCTTCTTCCGCATTTGTCCCTGCGATGGCCTGGAGCTGTTCGCCCGTGATGCCTTCTGCGAGCGTCTTCTTCATCTGGTCCTGTGCCATGTGGATCAAGAGGTCGGATACGTAGAAGATCGGATCGTCATCCTTGAGACCGATATTGATGTCGACCTTCTTGCCGTCCTTCGTGTATACGACGCCGATCAGCGCGAGCGGTATGCAGGTCCACTGGTACTTCTTGATGCCGCCATAGTAGTGTGTGCGGAAATACACGATGCCATCCTGCTCATGCACCGGATTTGCCTTGAGGTCGAGGCGCGGGGAGTCGATGTGAGAACCGACGATCTTGATGCCTGCATGCACCGGTTCTTCCCCGATGACAGCCAGGATCACAGACTTGCCCTTCTGGTTCCAGTACACCTTGTCGCCCGGCTTGAGGGAGTCCATATCATAGACCGGCTTAAAACCGGCAGCCTCTGCCTGACGGATGATTTCATCCGCTGCCAGACGCTCCGTGCGCGCGGTGTCTAAGAATGCCTTGTACTTTTCACCATAGTCCATGACAGCCTGACGTTCATCGGCGTCCATGCGCTGCCATACAGACTTGGTTCTGCTATATGTTTCTTTCATCATAAAGCCTCCTTTAGAGAATGGTTATCATGTAGCTATTATAAACGGCAGGGAAGAGAAAGACAATAGAAAGTTCGAGGTTCGGGGTTTCGGGGTTCGGGGTTCAGGGTTCAGGGTTCGGGGTTGTGGTGGCGGCTTCGCCGCGAATATATATGGGGCGATGCCTGAAGGCAGCATTCAAGTTACAAGTCACTAGTCACCAGTCACTCCTAATCCCTAATCCCTAGCTACTTATCCCTGCTTTCAAACTTCAGGGTTAGCCCCTGAGGCGCGCTACCCCTTAATTGCGGGTGAAAGCTCTTCTCTCTAGTTAGGAGTGAGGAGTTAGGAGTGCTGGTGCGGCGCATAAAAATAATGAAGCGCCGCAGAGTATAAATAATGGCGATATCCGAAGGTGGTATTCAAGTCACTAGTCACTCCTAATCCCTAACCACTAATCCCTAGCTACTCATCCCTGCTTTCAAACTTCAAGGTTCAGGGTTCAGGGTTATGGGTTATGGTGGCGGCTTCGCCGCGAATACATATGGGGCGATGCCTGAAGGCAGCATTCAAGTTACAAGTCACCAGTCACTCGGCACCCCTAATCCCTAACCACTAATCCCTAGCTACTCATCCTTGCTTTCAAACTTCAAGGTTCGGGGTTCAGGGTTCAGGGTTGTGGTGGCTTCGCCGCGAATATATATGGGGCGATGCCTGAAGGCAGCATTCAAGTTACAAGTCACTAGTCACTCCTAATCCCTAATCCCTAGCTACCATTCACTAGCTACCATTCACTAGTCACCAGTCACTAGTCCCCCGGGAACAGCTTATTCAGATAGTAGGTCAGCACCGCAAAGACCGCCATGACCACGAAGACCATGGGATATGCGATGACCGTCAGCATGATGGAAGATTCAATACTTGTCATAGTGCCTCCTTACGAAAGGACAGGAATCAGCGCGAGGACGAGGCCGCCGGCCACGACGGATGCCACCTGGCCTGCCACATTGACGCCCATGGCGTGCTGGATGATGTAATTGGTCGGGTCCTCTTTGAGTGCCATCTTCGCGATGACACGCCCGGACATCGGGAACGCGGAAATACCGCATGCACCGATCATCGGATTGATTTTCTTCTTCAAGAAAAGGTTCACGACCTTGGCGAAGAGGACACCGCCTACCGTATCAAAGACGAAAGCCACAGCCCCCAGTGCGAGGATCTTCAAAACATCCAGCGTGAGAATATTCTCTGCCGTCATGGTCGCACCGACTGTGATGCCGAGGAAAAGAGTCACGAGATTCGAGAGTTCATTCTGCGCGGTGTCAGAGAGCGAGTCGCAGACACCGGAGACCTTCAGCATATTGCCGAACATCAGCGCACCGATGAGCGGCACGGAAATCGGCGCAAGGATCCCTGCAAAAAGGACGACCATGAATGGGAAAAGGAACTTGACTGTCCAAGACAGCGGTTTCTCTTCGCGATACGCCATGTGGATCCGGCGCTCATGCTTCGTCGTCAAGAGCTTCACGATCGGAGGCTGGATGATCGGGACAAGCGACATATAGCAGAAGGCTGTCACCGTCAGGGGCGCGAGAAGGTTCGTCGCAAATTTCTGCGCGACGAAAATGGTGGTCGGGCCGTCCGCCGCCCCGATGATACCAATGGATGCGGCTTCGTTGAAAGGAAATCCGACGACAGACGCGAGCAGCGTCGCTGCGAAAATGCCGAAATGAGCTGCTGCCGCAAAGAGCATGACATACGGCGCGCGGATCAGCGCATCAAATTCACACATAGCACCGACCGCGATAAAGATCAGCACCGGGAAAAGCTCATTCGCAATGCCCGCCTGATAAAGGACTGACAGAAATCCCGGTTCCCCTCCATCTGTCGGGATGACCGCAAAATGCCCGGGGATATTGGCCAGAATGCAGCCCACCCCCATCGGGAAGAGCAGCATAGGCTCATAGTCCTTCTTCACGCCGAGCCAGATCAGGACTGCGCCGATGGCAAACATGATCCAGACTGTAGGGTCGGACATGCCCATGACGCCGGTGAATAATTCTTCTAAAACTTTTTCCCAGTTCTCCATGAATACCTCCTATATCGAAATAATGAATTGGGACTATGTGAAAAGCGATAGACGCTTGGAGTTGGTTCAAGGTGGCGGGTTCAAGGTTCAGGGTTAGCCCGTGGGGCGTGCCGTCCCTTGATTGTTTGCGAAAGAGGTTCGACAGGTTCTATAGATTCAAGAGGTTCAGAGGGGTTGGTGCGGCGCATTTCGTCATCCTGAGCGGAGAAAAACGTCGTATGTTAAAAAATGGCTTATCTGAAAATATGAGAACTGAGTCGAAGGATCTAAGCGCCGCAGAGTATAGATGGTAACGATGCCATGAGCTGGCATTTCAGTCACTAGTCACAAGTCACTAGTCACTTCTCCCCCCTAACGAAAACAGGACCTGACATTTTTCAATGCCAGGTCCTGTTCTTTATTTCCTGCCCCCGTGCCATCCGCAGGAAATACTATGCAGTTTTTTATACATCATACCCCAGAAGAGGAAGAATGACGAAGACGACCAGCGCCCAAATGACGCCTGCTCCGGCAAAAATACCGAAGGTGATCGCAAAGCCCTCCTTCGTACGCGGCACACCGAGAAGGCTGTAGTTTCCCATGACGCCGCGGCGCACCATGAAGCCATTGTCTTTTCTCTGACGGAACCACTTCATTTTGTGCTGATAGCTGATGCTGTAAGCAGTAAGCACGGCCACGACTGAAGCGATCAGCCAGTAAATCAGGAAACGGGCCGCGTGGAAATCCTGAACATCTGATAAATCTATAAGTTGTGGCATAGATGCACCATCCTTGTACAAAGTTTTATGTTACCTATTATAAAGCACGGATGGGATTTTGGCAATGAGGGAATGACGCGGCGGCTTCGGCTCCTTTGGGGAGGGCGATGTGGTGCGCCGCATAAAGCGTGAGGCCTTCGAGCTCCCAGAAGGCTTTCTCTCACACAAAAACGCCCCGCAGCATCACTGATGATATGATCCCCCTAAAGCAGTTTGGTTATTTACCTTGTCTGCTTTAGGGGGATCATATCACATCACCTGCGGGGAGTTTTCTCACTTCATCATATCGGTAAAGTTCTTGATGATGACGATCGGTGTTTTCTGATTGTCATTGCCGAAAGGATTATCGATCAGGATCTTGGCAATCTGTTTCGGGTCAAGCCCCTGGCTCTTTCCGAGGACGGCCGCGCGTTTCAGGTCATTGACATCTGCGATGACCGCGCCGTAAGCGCCGGTCGCTTTCTTGATCTTCTCACAAACATTGTCGGTATCCGCCGGACCATAGACGAGGCATTTGTCGAAAGGCGGCATGGTGCCGGTGACATCATCGATCAGAGATGCCTGACGGCAGCGGGCATAGAAGACACCGTTCTTGCCGAAAATCTTTGCGACAGCGCCGAGGACGAAGGAGAAGAGCATATTCCATTTCCCTTCTTCATCCATGGCGGCCTGCATACCGTAGATGCTCGCCATGGAGCCCGCGGCAGGAACGAAGCGGTTCATGAGACGAGCCTGCCAGCAGACATTCAGCTCTTCCGGGCGGACGTAGCGGTTCTGTGTGATGGCGACGACGGACTCTGCACTGCAGACGATGTCATGGTCGGTGATCTTGTCGCCGGCGTATTCCAGAATGGCATCGACGATGTTATCGTGATGGGTGAGGATGCGGGTGTGGATCGGTATGAGTTCGAGTTCTGCCATTTATCTCACCTCCGTTTTGTATTCATAGAGCGCATTTCTGAGTTCTTCCTTCGAAAGAACGATGCGGGACTTCGCATAGTAGTAGTCGCTTCTTGCAACCACCTGATAAATGACGTCCATCCCCATCTCCGGGAAGGTTTCCAGATCATGGAGAATGCTGTCGCCCTTGCCCTTGATTTCCAGCGTGATGAGGAATTTCTTCGTCTTGCCCGGCTCGAGGATGAAGGCCTGCCAGTAGTCATCGGGACGCGGCACATCGAAATCGGTCAGGTGCGCCGTGACGACAGCTTCATCGTACTGCTCAAAGGGCAGGTACACGCGGACAAAGGCGTCCATGATGGTGCCGAGCTGCTTGCCGACATTCTTGATCGGCAGCGTGCAGGAGAGCGTCACGCTCTTCATATCCATGGACTCCACATGGAAAGGCGTCCTCTTGGACTTCATCACCTTCAGCACACAGTCGCCTTTGACGATGGCGATGGCCCAGTAGGCAAGGAATCCCAGGCAGATCAGGAAGATGATGACTGCCAGAATTTTCGTGATCAGTAACATGATTGTCACACTCCTAAATGATAAATCAGTGGTCGGGTTCAAGGTTCAAGGTTCAAGGTTCAAGGTTGTGGTGGCGGCTTCGCCGCGAGTATATATGAGGCGATGCCCGAAAATAGTATTCAAGTCACCAGTCACTTGTGACTAGGAATTAGGGATTAGGTTTGCGATATAAGAAAACCGCTAGTTTCAAACCTCCTCGGCGCTTCATTATTTATGCGCCGCACCACCATTTCGCATTTCTCATTTCTAATTTCTCATTCAAGTGAGGCTTTCATCCCTAATCAAGGGGCGACATGCCCCTAGGGCTAACCCTGAACCCTGAACCTTGAACCCTGAACCCTGAACCTTGAACCCTGAACCTTGAACCGTTTACGCGTATTTTGTACGCAGCATCAAAAGGAGATTTCCTAATTGTTTACCAAAGATCTATATCTGGCCGGTGGGTCATTCCATGGGCTGCAGGAAGTGTTTTCCAGAATCTACGGGGTCGTAGATACCCAGGCGGGCTATGCGAATAGCCGGATCGAAGCCCCGACGAAGGAGCAGGTCGCCGATGGGAGCGCAGAGGCTGTGGAGTGCGTGAAGGTCACGTACAATCCGAAGAAAATCGACATCGGTATGCTCCTTAATGTATTCTTCACCATCATCAATCCTTACACCGATGGCATTCAAGGAAAATATGTCGGCCCGCAATATAGGAGCGGCATCTACTACACGAGCAAGGAAGACGTGCCACAGATCAGCTACTTCCTCGTTTTCCTGCAGAATCGCGGCGTCGCTCATCAGATGACGGACAATGCCCTTGTTGTCAATGAATTCGAAGGAGAAGGGAAGGTGCGCCCGAAGGTCAGGACAGAGATGAAAGAGCTGGTGAATTTCTATCCTGCGCCTGAAGAGGAGCAGCACTACCTCAGAAGTCATCCGGACGCCTATACTCCGATCGATATTCATTTGCTGGAAGAATTAAAAATCATACAGTAATAAAAAAGCAGCCCGCTCGCGGGCTGCTTTTTGGGGTTCAGGGTTAGCCCTGCGGGCGGCTCGCCCCTTGATTACGTTTGAAAGCCTCGATTGCATGAGAAATTAGAAATGAGAAATGGTGGTGCAGCGCATAAAATGATGGAAGCGCCGCGGAGTATTGAAATAAGCTTAAAACGCGTCCCCCCTTGGAGAAGGGGGGTGCCCGAAGGGCAGGGGATAGACTGCCTCGAAGAGGCAGAATTCTGCAGAATGAGAAACAAGAACTGTTGAATAGACTATAAAATGTCTAGGGAAACACTGATTAAATCTGACTCTGCAATTTAATCAGTGTTTCCCTAGAGTAGATAGCATGAGCCGCTATGTAGAAGGATGCCGTTACGCGGCACATCCATCCTGCGCCTTTGGTGCTCCTAATCCCTAGCCACTAATCCCTAGCTACTAATTTCTAGTCACCAGTCACCAGTTACCAGTCACTAGTCACTAGTCCCCATCACTTAAAAATCAATTTCTTCTTCGCCCGATCGATGGAGAAGGTGCGGAGGGGCTCTCCCGTTTCCTTCAGAAGCTCTTTCGGAGAAGAGAGGGATTTCTCAGTCAGAGCCGCGCGCACGATGTACTCGCAGGCGCGGGCATCGTCTAAGGCGTGGTGGTGATGGAAATCAAAGCCGAGCGTTTCAGCGACGGTATTCAGCTTGTGGTTTTCCATATCCGGCCAGAGTTTGACGGAGAGCGGGACGGTGTCGGCGTAGGTGAAGTGCAGGTCAGGGAGGTCGTAGGTGGCGATCGACGAGGCGAGGACACCCATGTCGAAGCGGGCATTGTGCGCGAAGACCACCTGCCCTTCGAGGCGAGAGCGGATTTCTTCAAAGATGTCTTGGAAGGTCGGCGCGTCCTCGACGTCTTCCGCCATGATGCCGTGCACTTTCTGGCAGTCTGCGTCGAATTTCATATAGAACGGGCGGATGAGGTGGTACCATTCGCTCGTGATGGTTCTGCCATTGCTGGTGACGATGCCGAGTGAGCAGGCATTCGCCGGTCCCCAGTAGGCGGTTTCAAAATCAATAGCAACGTAGTTCATGATGATTGGGGGTTCAGGGTTTAGGGTTCAGGGTTAGCCCGTGGGACGTGCTGTCCCTTGATTGGGGATGAAAGCTTTGCGCGAATGAGGAATTAGGAATGAGGAATTAGGAATGAAGGTGGCGGCTTTGCCGCGAATATATATGGGGCGATGCCCGAAAGTAGTATTCAAGTCACCAGTCACTAGTCACTAGTTACTCGAGGCTCCTAATCCCTCGCCAATTATTTCTGTTTTCAAATATAAGGTTCGAGATATTCCGTATTCCTGTATTGCCAAACTGAACCCCGAACCCCGAACCCTGAACCCTGAACCCTTACTGTAAGTTTTGAAAACTAATGAGCAAGAACAGTATTTTCTCAAATATCCGTCTCGAAGGTATGCGGCGCTTCTTCGATCCAGCCGACTTCTACTGCGCGGTCGAAGGCGGATTTGACGCGGCGGGCGAGTTCATTTCTGGCGGCGGCGACTTTCTTTCTGTTCGGTGCAAATCCGGTGATGAGAATGAGGACGTCTTCGGTCGCCGGGGTGATCTGCCCCGCCTTTTGGTCTTCTGCGAGCCAGCCGGGGGTGCAGAGGTCGTCTCACAGAGAAACGGTG
>OQVO01000618.1_pt1 | contig 11074 bp, 9 predicted proteins | sample 1691511 | NCBI WGS metagenome assembly OQVO01 (sample SAMN03418254, study PRJEB22391) | human gut metagenome | biome: human-gut; feature: organic feature; material: feces | host: Homo sapiens | place: Tanzania | collected 2013-01 | reverse complement strand
TAAGTAGCGGGGTGATCGCAGTGACTGCGATTGCCCCGTGAATTTTTGTCCACGAGCTTATAAAAAACAGAAATTTCTGTTTCTTATAAGAATCTATTTCTGTTTCTTTTAATTATTTACGTTTAGTCGCCATACTTTTGCAAGCGGCCCGCAACGGTGCGGACCGTTAACTTTTTCAAGTATGGATAATTCTGTTAAAGCTCTTTCGAGGCTAGCCGCGGCGGTAGTCATTGTCTTGACAGCCAGCGTGCTATCCTGCAACAAGATTCCGACTGAGAACGCACAGGGCACGTTATGCTGGAATTTCTCATCGGGGGTGTCCACCAGGTCAACGGTTGATCTTCCGGACACGGATGCTTTTATTCTTACAGTCAGAAATTCGGCTGAAGAGGTTCTGTATGAGGGGAGATACGGCGATTCCCCCGAGTCGATGTTGGTCAATCCCGGCACCTACACTGTAAAGGCTGTCTCAAGGAGATTTGATAAGCCGGAGTTCTCGGCTCCGCAGTTCGGCGATGAGCAGGTCGTGGTCGTCCAGTCAGGAATGAATACAAGAGCCTGCCTGAATTGCTCTCAACTAAATTCCGGCCTGAGACTGGTTCTTGGATCGGATTTCAAGGCCACCTATCCCGACGGTGTGGTGACGGTCTCGTCGCCGGACGGTGACCTTAAATACGGCCAGACCGAGAGGAGGATAGGCTATTTCAAGCCCGGAACGGTCGCGGTTAAACTGTACGACGGGTCATCGTCACGTGTTTTGATGAACCGCTTCCTGGAAGCCTGCGAGATTCTGTCATTGGGCTTGTCCTGCCCGTCGATTACACCTCCGGAACAGGGCGAAGGCTCCGGACTGTCGATCAAACTTGACACAACCCGCGTTTGGAACAGCTATGATTATGAGATAGGGTCTGGATCCGGAGCGGATCCCGGAACCACGCAGTCAACCGCCTATGGCGTGTCACAGGCAAAAGAACATGTCGGGGAGAAAGGTGTGTGGGTTTGTGGATTCGTGGTTGGCGGGGATCTGTCTTCCGCAAAGGAAGGCATCTCGTTTACAGGCCCTTTTTCATCAATGACTTGCATAGCGATCGCATCACGCACATCCGTGACATCCAAGAGTTCCTGCATGTCCGTCAAACTGCCTAAGGGTGATGTCCGGGCGGCGATCAACCTTGTTGACCATCCGGAGATCCTTGGCAGGAAAATCTATCTCAAAGGGGATCTGATCGCAGCCTATTACGGGATTCCGGGCATAGAGAACATCACGGAGTTCGTCCTTAAGTAAGGATTGCCCGGCAGTAGAACACCAAGTAATATTCATAATTTATGAGAAAGAATTTAAACAGGACGGCATTCGCCGTCGCGCTTGCTCTTTTGTGCCCGCTGGCGGGATTGTCTCAAGGCAGGATCTATCCAAGAACGTGGGAGTTAGGCCTGGGTGGAGCAGGCATGAACATAACAAGGACCACCGTGTCGGACTTTCACCAGACTGCCGGCGGGGACTACATTTTCAACCTTGACGAGAAACTGATCTACGGCGGAGCCGAAATCTATTCGGCCATGGAACTCAAGAGATGGCTGTATGCCGATCTGCAGGGGACACTCGGGCTTGCCCGCTATAATGATTCGCAAAAAGTCAGGCATGGATATTCATTTATGGTCAGTCCCGGGATTCAGTTCCGGCCTTTTGTGCGGAGCGAATGGATCCAGCCGTATTTCAGGCTCGGAGTCAACGCCTTTAAAAAGAATTTTCCGACATCGTATTTCGGACAGTTCAAGGGAGATGTCACGAAGGAAGCCTTGTGGAAGACGGAGGATGCATGGAACAAAGGCCATACCTTTGATTCTGACTTGTTTTTCCCTGTGTCTGTAGGCATCGGTGTCATCGGTTGGATGAGCGAGAGGGTGGGGGTACGTGTTCAGGGACAGTACCATCATTCGTTTGGTACGGACGGGGTGAATTTCGCCCAGGTCTCTGCCGGGGTCCTGCTTAGGCTCGGAGGGCATAGCAAGGGTAAAGAGGTCGCCGACCGTTACATCACAAGTCATCTGGATGACTATGCCGGACTCTATCCGCAGCGCGTGGTGGAGAAAGAGGTGATCCGCGAGGTGCCGGTGGATGTGGTCCGTGAGGTTGTCAAAGAGATCCCTTGCGAGAGGACATTGGCTGAGCTGATGGACAATGTGAATTTTGATTTTGACAAGGCTACGATCACACCGGAGTCACAATTCGTGCTGGACGAGATCGCCCACATCATCTCAGGATTCCCGGATTCAAGGTTCCTCGTGGCCGGCTACACGGATGCCAGAGGCTCGGTGAGGTACAACGAGGAGTTGTCGAAGGCGCGCGCCAAGGCTGTGCTGGAGGCTCTTGTCCAAAGAGGCGTCAGCGCGGACAGACTATGCTGCAGGGGCTTCGGGAAGCGCATGGCTCTTGTGCCGGAGTCGGCTTCTGACGAGCAGCGCAGGGGCGACCGCAAAGTTGTCATAGAAAGGGTGACATCCGAGTCATTATGGAACTACCTTAACCAATTATAAATCAATAATATTATGAAATTGAATTTTAAATCACTGATTATGATGCTCTTGGGAGTTTCTATGGCATCCGCCTGCAACTCTCTTGAGGTGACTATGCCGGTCGGCCCGCGTGGTGAGCAGGGAGTGCAGGGCTTGCCAGGAAAGGACGGGATGTCGGCTTACGAGCTTTGGGTAAAAGCTGTGAAAGAGAAACTCATAGACTATTCCGGCCCCGTGGATCTCACCCATTTCTTCCTCTATCTGAAGGGCAGGGATGGAATTGACGGCAAGGACGGCAAAGACGGTAGGGATGGAATTGACGGCAAGGACGGCAAAGACGGCAAGGATGGAATTGACGGCAAAGACGGCAGGGACGGCAAGTCTGCCTACGAACTTTGGAAGGAATATGTCGCTTCGGGTGTGGATGATCCTCATAACCCTGGAAAACAATGGGATAGGTCGCACACATCGATGGTTGATTTCTATTGGTTCCTGACCGGAAATAATGGAGCTGACGGGCTTATTCCTTACATTAAGGACGGAAACTGGTGGGTAGGAGACAAGAACACCGGCGTGAAGGCCAAGGGCGATAAAGGTGATAAAGGTGATAAAGGCGATGACGGGAATGACGGTTTGAGCGCTTATGAGATGTGGAAGGAATATGTCAGGGAAACAATCGAGGCTGGTGGCCGGGTACAAGACCAGAACGGTAATGAGATAACCCTCGAGGATCTGTCGATCCAGAAGTTCTTCCAATATCTTACAGGAAAAGCCGGGGCGAAAGGGAACTCCGGTCTGGACGGTAGGGACGGCAAGGATGGCAAAGACGGTCTCAACGGTAAGGATGGCCTCAACGGCAAGGATGGTAAAGATGGTCTTGACGGTAAGGATGGCAAGGACGGTAAAGACGGCAAGGATGGCCTCAATGGCAAGGACGGTCTCGATGGCAAAGACGGTAAGGACGGTAAAGACGGCAGCGATGGTAAGGACGGATCGGACGGATCCTCCGGGTCGAACGGAAAATCCGCCTATGAGCTTTGGGTCTTGGACGTTACATCACCGGTGGGCCTTGAGGATCCTAAGAATCCAGGAGTCAAATGGGATTCTTCAAGAACATCGCTGTCTGATTTCTATGAATATCTCCGCGGCGCGGCAGGAGCTGACGGGGAAAACGGCAAGGACGGCTCTGACGGCAAGGACGGTGCCAATGGCAAGGATGGCAAGTCCGCCTATGAACTCTGGAAAGAGATTGTTCTGAGCGACAATGGGCTTGACAATCCGGGGAACGGTGTCTATGACATCGAGACATATCCTAAGTGGCCGAGGACCGCGGTCACGGAGAAAGACTTTTACGAGTATCTCAAAGGCAGGGACGGCGAAGACGGCAAGAATGCGCCAAAGATGGCCTCTGTGGACACCATGTATGTGGAGGAAGCGGACTGGACGAAGTATAATGTGGCTCCGGTCAGAGCGCTTGCCAAAGTCGCGTCAAGAGGACGGGCGGCGGTCAAAGACACTACTTATGAATATGTCAACCCTTACACCGGTGGAGCCTCGCTTGTCGTCACCGGCCCGGGCCCGGTATTGCTTGCCGGATGCGAGGTCACTTTCAAGGATCAGGCTGGTAACTCGTACACGAAGACATCCGATGCTTTAGGTTACATCTATCTGGACAAGAACGAGCTTCCGGTATGGACTGAGGGAAGCCCGGGCGCCGGCGACCTGTCAATGAGAACCAGACCGGAAAGTTTCAGGGTCGGGGACAAGGAGATTACTGATCCATCTCTGATAGCCGCCACTTGCGCTGTCCCGTACCGTGTCGGAGTCACTGTCGAAATGACGGATTCTGAATGGAGAGAAAGCACCGTTGATGTGAAATATGACATTGCGAGAGTCGTTGAGGGAAAGACAGAGACCTCTTGGTCAGGTATAGAGTATCCTCATTGCGACATCAATTCCGGGCAGGGATATTTCTTCTACCGGAGTGTCGGCGACATTGCCAGGTTGGGGAAACTTATGACGGATGTCTATGGCGCCCCGCGTATGGCAGGCGATCATTTTCTCGAACTTGGCAGTGACAACGTGAAGAGCTTCTGGATCAGGCCAGTCGGCACAGAGGCGAGCAAGACAACGCAATCGGTTTCTTTTGGAGACGGTGTGGCTCCGTCAAAGCTTGACATCCATTATCTTCCGGTTGTAAGACGGTCGAATGGTATGTATTATGAAAGTCACACGCCGGACTACGGAATGGAGGTCGTCTCTGAGTCCAAGACAATCATCCCGGAATACTGCCTGATCGGCTCCCTTGACATCAAAGGTAAGAAGGGCGGGGAAGGAGACGAGGCGTACACCAGTCACAACAACAAGCTTGTGCTGTCTGATGACGGGGCGGCCAAGGTGCCGGTCAACCGTACCAACTACGAGCTGATTTTGGGTCAGACCTCGTTCAGCTTCGCTTTTGACTATTCGACCTTCGGCCATGTGTACAGAAGGAACTCCTACTACGACGAGGAGACAAAGACATTCAGGTTCACGCGTTATGACACCATGATTGATTATTTGAAGGCTACGGATGAAACATGGTCAGACATGTGTGTGACCAAGTTTGAGAACAGCGGAAACCTCAATGATGTCAAGATCAGGAACACGGTCAAGGTCATCCTTTCCGTCAAGAATGGTGTCATTCAGAATCCTGACGAAATATTCTTGATCAGGAATGTCTATGACGGTTTTGACATCACTTTCAGTAATTTTATGTTCAGGGATGTCTACTATGGAGGGAAAAGTGGAAAGTTTCGCTACTCGGAGTCCACTCCTTATCAGGCGGATTGCACTTTGGGTGGTGAGAGCCTGGTTTTCCAGGCCATCAAGGATGCCAGGAGCGCCTGCCTTGATGATTGACGGCTTCTGATGGAAAAGGACTGTCCGGTCCGGACAGTCCTTTTTACTGATCATTAGGGTGACTACAGGTAGTCGTCAAAGTAGTTTGTCACTTTGTCCATCAAGTGGACTCTCCAGCTTCCGAAGACATTGTGTTCGGAGCGAGGGTAAGGGAAGTAGTCCAGCTGGACGTTCTCCTCGATGCATCGCTGGACAAAGCTCAGGCTGTGCTGCCAGAGCACAGTGTTGTCGATGGCTCCCTGGCAGATAAGAAGCTTGCCTTTGAGATTCTTCACGTTGTTAAGAAGGCTTGTCTGAGCGAATCCGTCCGGATTGGTGGCTTCAGTGTCCATGTAACGCTCGCCGTACATGATCTCGTACCACTTCCAGTCGATGACCGGACCGCCGGCCACGCCGACCTTGAATGTCTCCGGATGATTGGTCATCAATGAGATGGTCATGAATCCTCCGTAGCTCCATCCGTGGACGCCGATTCTGTCGGAGTCCACAAAAGGCAGAGATTTCAGCATGTTGACACCTACCATCTGGTCAGCCATCTCAGCCTGGCCGCAGTGGCGGTGGATGGCCTTCTCATATTCGGCGCCCCTGTTCTGGGTTCCCCGGTTGTCCTGGACATAGACGATGTAGCCTTTCTGTGCCATGAGCATCTCCCACATCCTGACCTGTCCGAGCCAGGAGTTGCGGACCATCTGTGAGTGAGGGCCGCCATAGACGTAGATGATCACAGGGTACTTCTTTGCTGGATCGAAGTCCGTAGGGAGGAACATCCTGTACCAGTTGTCGTACTTGCCGTCGGCGCTTTTGACTGTGCCGAGCAGAGCCTTTCCGGTCTTGTAGTCTTTGAGCGGATCCTCGGCGGTGATCAGATTGCGGATCAGCTTTCCGTCAGCCGAGACGATGTTCATCACGCGCGGAACGTTGAAGCTGCTGTAGTTGTCGATGAATCTGGTGCAGTCTTCGTTGAGGGAGATCGTGTGCCAGCCTTCCTCGGAGGTCAGCCTGACAGGCTTGCCGAACCTGGCCTTCGCGCTTCGTCGAGCCACTGGATCCGCTGCGGTTCATCACAGCGTCGGCGCGTCCCTTGGCCTTGCCGGCTCCCGGGATCCTGACCTCGATCCTGAACAGATGATTCTCGACAGGGGAGACCTCCGCCGAGGTGTAGTAGACAAACCTGCCGTCGTTGCCAAGGTACTCGACATCGGCGTCAACTCCGGTCAGCCTTCTGACAGTCCCGAGGGTGTCGCAGAGGTAAAGGTTGCGGTAGCCGTCGCGGATATCGGTGCGGTAGATGAATGAATATGTCCCCTTGATGAACCGCAGCGGATCCAGTGGCTCGACGAAGCGGGAGTCGTCCTCGGTGAGGATGGGGCGCGCGAAGGAACCGTCTGCCGCGCGGTACATGTTCAGTTTCATGTGCTTCTGGGACCGGTCGACGACTTGGATGAATATGTTCCTGCTGTCCGGCGACCAGCTGATGTTCGTCAGGTAACGGTCGTCGCCATATTCATTGACATCGCACCAGACGGTCTTGCCGCTTGCCCTGTCATAGATTCCGAGGCTTATCCTCTCGCTGTCCATGCCGTTCATCGGGTACTTGATGCTCTTCAGCGAGCCGGTGCGGGTGGTGATGTCCAGAAGAGGGAAGTCCGTGACCTTGCTCTCGTCCTTCTTGTAGAACGCCAGCTTCGATCCGTCAGGCGCCCAGAATATTCCTTCGCCGATTCCGAACTCGTTGCGGCTTACCGACTGCCCGTAGGTGATGTCGGGATTCTCGCTGACGGCGACGCTGACGGGGCCGTTGTCGAAGATGTAGAGGCTTTGGCCTATGGTGTAGGCAAAGGTTCCGTCATCGCTCCGCGTGATGTTCCCGGCTTCCTTAGGGAAACCTTCCGGAAGACGGGTGGCTGAATAGTCGGAGATCTCCCCGGTCAGGAGGTTCTCCTGGATCCATTTGCCGTCCTTGAAAGTGGTGAAGGTGTCGCTGTCCTTCCAGGATGCCGATACGCTCGCAGGTCTGATGTGCCTGCCCAGTTCGGTTTCCTCCGTCGTGAGGAGTCTGCCTTCCGGGTTGGCCGGATGTGTCGTGTAGACCCCGGTCTGTGCGTTGAGGACGAGTGGTGTCGCGAACGCGATGATTGAGAGGATTTTTTTCATTATTCGCCTGTTTGTGATGTGGTTGAGACTATTCTGTCCACGACGTACTTCTGCATTCCGCGCCAAGGAAGTGTTCCGAGATATTCCTTGTAATGAAGCTCGACGGTTTTTCCGCTGCACCTCATCAGCTCATTGGCGACCTCCTCGTTCTCTACGGAGAAGTCGAAGATGTAGGATTCGACCGCCGCTCCGCCGGAACCCTTTCCTGGGCCGCGGAACCCGGACTGGATCAGTTTGCCTTCGTAGGTCTTCCAGACGTAGCCTTTGTACATGAACTGGTTGAGTTCCCCGGCCTTCACGCCGTCTCCGAAGACGAAGTAGAACCTGACGTAGATGAACGCCGCCAGGCAGAGGGCCGCGATGGCACCTACCCAAGTGAATATCTTGCCTTTTGTTGTCATGATGGTTTATTTAGTTAGCGTTAAAGAAGATTTCGCAAAGGGTTCCGGCGATTACCTGATGGCGTTGCCGGTAAGTTCCCATCCGGTTATGGTGGAGACGTATGGTATGACGGTGTGGGCGATCTTGAGGTGTCCGCTGTAGTTCGGATGTCCGTCGGCTCCCATGTCCTCCACGTTGTTGTGGACGGAATCCGTCAGCACCACAAGGTGGACGTTCTTAAGCCCGCAGTCGTCCACGGCCTTACGGATGTACTCGAACATCAGATAATCGTGTTTCGGAACCATGCAGAGGATCGGATGGCTTTCGCCGTAGTTGTCCTTGATCTCGCGCATGAGCTTGTGGTAGTTTCTGACAAACATTCTTTCGGAAGGCTGCATCCCTCTGGAGAAGTCATTGGTTCCCAGATAGATGACAGTGATACCCGGCTTGAGACCGCATGACTTGGCATCCCATTTCACATCTTTGTCACTGTCGAATGTCTGGAGATAGCGCTCAGGCATGCAGTAGTCGGTGAACTTGCTGTTGTAGTTGCGGACTATTCCCATTCCGGAGTGGGCCACGACAATCTGGTCGGCGTTGAAGTACCTTGCCACGGCGCATGCGTAGGTCAGGTTCTGGTTCTCGGTCTCCGGCCTGAAGCGTTCTGTGTTCGGGCTTTCCGTGCCGTAGCCGCAGGTGTAGGAGTCGCCGACATATTCAATGATCCTTTCCTTCGGGGCGTCGGCCTGCAGGAAATCGCCGTCGGTGATGAACTCACTGATGGTCGTGATGCCCTGCTCGCCTTCGGTGCGCTTCTGGAGGATCACCTGATGCGGGGCTTTCGCCGCCTTCCTGTCCTTGCCGAACCTGGCCTTGAGCTCCCAGGCGCTGAAGAGAACGATTGTGGTGTCTGTCCCGTGAACCGCCACGACCTTGTCCGGAGCCTGGTCCATCGAGCCGTCAAGCCAAACGTTGTAGTAGTTCTTCTTGGTGTCGGACACTTTGAAACTCAATGCGTTGCCCTGAAATCTAACCTTGAGGTAAGTTCCTGTCCAGTCGAATGAGACATCGCCGCCCTTGACCTCGGTCCTTCCGATGTAGGTGATTCTGGAATCGGAAGCCTTGATGGTACTCTCGGTCGCTTTCGGCGCGGCCATCATGAAGGTGGCACCAAGAAGTGCCGCCGCAAGAAGTGATATTCTTTTCATCTTCATCTTTTTTTGTTTTAGAGATTACAAATTTAATGAATATCGCCGATAAGTAAGCATTTGGCTATCCTTAAAAAACAACTGGCGGCCATTATCTCCGGCCATATTAGTATGAGATTTGGAAATTTTTATTATTTTTGTCCTGACGCCTGCCATGACGTCCCGTCCCGTGCCGGTGACGCAAGGCAGGAGCGGGATACAGACCGAAAGGGTGACCGATGGTCGCCAAGTTATTTACCAAGGCATCGCTGAACTCATAGGACTCACGAGACTATAACCAAAACATCAATCGATATGAGCGTTTTTACACACACACACACACACACGGCAAAAGCCAGCAGGACACGAAACTGAAGAAGTTCTTTGGGAACCAAACTGTGAATACAATTTGGAAACATTCAAAGTTCAAAATGCAGGAAACCTTGCTGTAAAGTACAAAGTGGTTTTAAAAGCAACTCAGATTGAAACTACTACTGACGGAAAATCTTTACTCGATGTTCTTGAATGGAAAGTAAATGATACAAAGGTTGACTTTAGTACACTGGGTAACGGCATTGAAATTATCACCAATAAGCAGCTGTTAAAATCGGCAACTGATGAAATTAAAGTTTCTGCACACATGAAGGCGGGAGCAGGAAATGACTATCAGGGTCTTAAAACGTTAACTAATTGTTTTTCCCTCATAATATCACACCCATTACTTAAGAATATTATAGTAATAATAATTAGTTTAGTCAATCAATAAAAAACAAGCTTAATTATTGCTTGTATAATCATATAAACCGTGAATTTTTTCTAATGTAATTCTATCAGGTGATTCCAATTTCCATTGTCCATCCACTTTATTTAAATTTAATGTTATGTCATAATTTACAGTGTCTTTTACTTTACTCATTTGTTTCAATTTGTATGTGTTAAATGATTCATTATTAAATATTTGATTATCATTATAAAACTCTTTTGGATTGTTTTTTACATATTCATCTGCTGCTTTTTGACCTTTATAATAATCTAAAACAGTTATGTTTACTTTAACGTTAGCCTCATCACCATTTATTGTTTCATCTTTAATTTCATATTTCATATTTTTATATTGTTTAGTTAGCAAATCCTTATAGACTTTTTTATTTTCATCGGATAAATTTTCGGATGCGACTTTTGATTCTAAATCAAGTTTTACACTATCACTTAAATTATTATATTGATTTAAATATTCTTTGACTTTTGATGATGGACTGTTTGAAATTGTGCATGCAGGTAAAAGTAAAATTGACATTATAATTAATATTATTTTTTTCATAGTTTCCTCCATTTATATTATTTACTTTTTATCTTTTTTTATACATTGTTACAATTTAATAAATCAATCACTTTCAAAAGTTTATCGTGTTTTTCACAATATGATTGAGTTACAACTGTTGATAAATCATTATATTTATTATTGCTTTTAGTTGAATCGAACCACTCATAATACATATAATTTATTAATGAGGTATTATCTTTTTCCTTATTTAAAAAGTCTAATATTTTCTCTATGTTTTGTTTTTCATATCTAGTATATTCAGAATAGTTAGTTTGTTTATTTGATAATTTTTTATATTTTAAGACTATTTGATTTGAAGCTGTTAAATCATCTAGTATGTCTCTTTCTTCTAAAAGAAGTAACTTACTTAATAATTTTATATACCCATCTTTATCGAACTTTACGCATATAGAATCAATCTCTGTTGTAAATATACATGTATAATCAGTAGTTAATAAGTTGTCAAGAAATGATTTAGTCACTTTAATATTTTTGTTGATGATATCTTTGTATGTTTTTAAGTTAACTAAATATACCAAAGTTTTATTTAGTTTTTTAATATTATCATCCTTATTCCATTCATAAAAATTTATTAGGCTTTCATTAAAAT
>OQVO01000617.1_pt1 | contig 11080 bp, 18 predicted proteins | sample 1691511 | NCBI WGS metagenome assembly OQVO01 (sample SAMN03418254, study PRJEB22391) | human gut metagenome | biome: human-gut; feature: organic feature; material: feces | host: Homo sapiens | place: Tanzania | collected 2013-01 | reverse complement strand
CCCGTGCGTATATGCGTGGTAGAGGGCAGGCAGCAAGATCCAAACTTGGTCTTGGCTCACAAACGGGCTGTGGCACGGGTCCTCGCCCTCCTCTTGGTTAAGCATCAAGTAGTTGCTTACCATTTTATCCAACCCCAGCTGCTCCCGTGTGTCGTGGTTTATGTCATCACGCACAAAAAACGGATTGCCCTCAAATCCAAGACGGGACAAGATGCCGGGGAACTTGCCGGCGTAATAAGCCCAAGCGGTGTCGGACAACCTCCCGAGCGAAATCAGCACGTCCAGCACTTCCACCGGGCTTTTGCGCCCGTTCTTCCTCCGCAGTTGCAGCAGCGTCAGCAGCTCCGCCATGTTGATAGTGCCGTCCCCTGCATACCCCTTGTTGTCACTGATATACTCCAGCGGCACGCAATAGCCGCTGACCATCGGGTTTATATTGACAAATTTAGTCCAATACAAATCCCATAATTTTGAATGTTTCTCTTTTAAATCCATATTTATTTTGTTTGTTGTTCAAATAAATCCAAGCTCCTAAGATGACTGAACTCGTACCTTGTCCATGATTCGTTCGAAATCCAAAAGTCCAATATTATTTCCGCTACCTCCTGTTCCGTTGCGGTCGGGCGTACCTCCAATATTTTGGAGGACATCTTCGTTAACCCCCTCCTCCGCATGATCCTCTTGATTGCCGAAATCCAGTTCCTTCGCACGTGCGGGTACTCCTCCAAATCCCGCATCTTTATTTTTTTGTTTTGCATCGGGCAGCAGATGCACCCAATCCTTGTATGCCCCTTGTCGTACAAGGGGCAATGCCTTGCGCCTACCGCATCCAAAAAGCTCCAAACGTCACGCTCCGTCCAATAGAGGATGGGGCTTACCAGTATCGACTCCTTTCCGGATATGCACCCGTTCTGCATCTCCAGTTTCTTTGCGGGCAGGGATTTGCGGTATTCGCTGAGGGTGTCAAGGCCCCGCTGAACTTGCGGTTGGATATTTCAACCTCCCCCCTGTGCGACCTCCTTGCGCTTTCCTGCCTCCTTATCCCGATTGTCGTCACCTTCCCCGCCCCTCTGTTCTCCTTGTATTCCAGGCAACACCACCTAATTGTCCTCATGGGCAAACCCCCCTTTCTCACCGCTATGTCATAGATTGATTCATGGGGCTTTAGCAATTCGACATCCGGGTATTCACGTTTCACGAAACGGATTACCTCGGGCGGGTCGATGGACGTGAGGCTCATGTGCGTCCGGAACTTGACCCCGGCAAGCTTCATCACGTGGTACATCGCTTGGCTGTCCTTCCCTCCCGAAAACGTGTTGTAGAAACCGTTTTCGGGGTCGTAGTGCAAGGCAAGCTTCTCGGCTTTGCGCAAGAGGTTGATGCTGTACATCAACTTGTCCTGCAATTGCCTGCCAAGCTTCGGAAGTATTTCTTCCAGCTTTATGTCAATGTCTTTGTTTGGCTGTGTCATCGCTAAATCCATATTGATAAAATTTAAATCAATCCCATATAAGGGTCAATTCATGATAAGCTTCTTTGTTTTTGTAATGTGTATCTAAAGACACACAAAAGCCTTTTTCCTTGAAAAAATAGGAGATTTTTTTCGCAGTCGTATATTCCTCTTTTTCGAATATACGATGACAGACATGCTCCCCTAATCTCGCTTTTTCTGACATATAATTAAGTATTTCCCAAATAAGTCCTTTGTGGGTTTCCTCAATTGCTTTCAATGTCATCTTTATCAATTGCCCTTTTATGTCTTCACCTATCTTCATCATAAGCTATTATATCTAATCTACCGGGCTTTTGCCCCCGTTCTTTCTCCGCAATCATAATTCCAAAACGATAACTTTCCCTTCACCCCTGTAATCGGTTCGGGGAACATGACCGGGTTAGCCAGTACCCAGTTCCAAACACCTTTTTCTGCCCAAATTGACGGGTGGTTTTGGACACAGTCAACTATCTCAACGCTGCCGATGATTGCGCCAAATGGGAGTTCATTAAATATCGCTCCCATCATCTTTGTGTTTGCCGCAACATCGATTTGTCTTTGGTTCATTTCACGCCACCCGTTCTTCGATACGGCTTTCCCTGCATGGATAAGGACACGCCCCCGGAAGTTCGTTTTCCAAGACCTGTTTTCTATGTCTTTCAGCCCGGACACAATAAGGCTTGCCCAAGGCTGTTTAATCGTTATTGCTTTCATAAATCCAGTCCTCCGTATTCAATAACAAATCTTCGATGTATGCCCAGCGGACGATGTTATTCACTTTACACCACTGTTCCCACCTGTCGTATTCTATGCGCATTTTGAATGTTTTAAAACAATCGTTTCCTATTTGTGCTAAAAACCACGCATTATGCTGTGGTAGATCTTCCGCCTTATGCCACGCATGGTTAATGCGCCATTCAGCACCAGCTTTGAAAGCATCTTCAAAGCATTTCATCATTTTTCTTAAGTCCCTTTCATAGAAAATTTCACCGGGATACCATAGATTTTCATGGGCATAGTCATTTGCCTCCAGTTCAATATCTTCTTGTTTCATTCTTCGACTCCTTTCGGTTTGTTTATATATCTCCAATGCGTTATGTTGTAATCTTTGTGGCTGTCGGCAATCTTATCTAAACAATCGCCAGCCCAGCCAGATTTAAATGATGCAACGAAATAATTTACAATAGTTTCACCATCGCATACATGTTCGGCACGCAACAAGCACCGTGACTCGTTTTGGGGAATATCGCCTTTATCTGTGCAATCGTGCCATCCTTCACTTTTTGTGATTTCTGTGTCAAAGAGTGACGGCTGCCGGTTGCCCAAAGCGTTGTTAACCCTTTGTATCTCTTTGTCCACATCCCGTTCCAAGTGCTTGCTCTCGTTGAGCACGGCTGCGCTCCTGGTGCGGAAGTACTCTTTTTGTTTGTCACGCATCCGCTCTACTAAGCGGAAGAGCTGATATGCCCTTTCTCTCCCATGTTCTGTTTAAGTCCAGTCAATCAACAACCTATAACTCTTGTTCACACTGATGTCCTCCTTCAACCGTACAACAGTGTCGAACCCTTTTTGCCGGAAGTAAAAGGCAATCGACTTCGCTTCCTGCTCGTCCTCAAAATCTCTGCTTGCGATTGTCTTCCCCTCCTCCGCACAACTGTATATCAAATTGCGAATTTGTTTTATTTCCTCTTTATACCTTTCTTTCAAAGTCTTTATCGTAAGACCCCTTGTTTCTTCTGCGTCCATATTAAATCTTTAAAATTAAACATCCTAATCATATTTCAATCCGTTGTTGTTTCCACAAACACGCCGCCCTTCAGTTCGTACCATGTGTCCTCCTTGATTTCAACCCCGTCCACCTGTTCGGTCTTGACGCAAACAGGTACATATCTTTCACCGTCTATCCCCCATTCGCTCAATGTTATCCAAGACCCTTTCTTGGCTTTCGCTTTGCTTTTGACCCCGGTACACATTATCACGGCATAATAGCCCGAAGAGCAGATTTTGGCATAATCGCCCGAAGAACCGATTTTGGCAGAATCGCCCGAAGAGCCGATTTTGGCAGAATTGCCCGAAGAACCGATTTTGGCAGAATCGCCCGAAGAACCGATTTGGGCATAATCGCCCGAAGAACCGATTTGGGCATAATCGCCCGAAGAACCGATTTTGGCAGAATCGCCCGAAGAGCCGATTTGGGCAGAATTGTCTCCAACCTTTGTAAGGTTATTCATCCATGCAACGCAGAGACCAATGTAATCAGATAGCGTCAGCTCCTTCTTTATCTTGATTTCTGACGAGCATATTTTAGAGTCACCGCCTTCCTTGTCAATCACCCCGCCCAGTTCGACTTCCGCAAACCGTGAGTTGTAGACAGGATAGTAATCCCATACTTCCAAAGGGTTCGTGCAGGCGTGGAATCCAGACCTGCATACCTTGACCGGCTTTCCCGATTTGTATTCTTTGCCGACCTCATATTGGAATCCCCTGCACTGGAAATTCTTGTCGAAGCCCTTATAGGCTGTAATCTTCTGTCCTGCTTCTTTCTGTTCCATATCCGCATTCCTTTAATTCGTTTTCCAACTGCGCCAATTCCCGTTTCAGCCTTGCGGCCACGAAACGGTATTTAATTCTCTCGTTGCGCTCAATCCTAAGCTTGAGCATCCTTATTTCCGCTTCCATTTCTTCCATGTCCATGTTATTCCTGATAAGCTATTTTTTCAACTTCTTCTATTTCCTTTTCCGCTTTTTCAATCGCACTACCGAACACTCCGCCTGCGAAAAGGGCGTTGGTGAAGCAGGAGAAAGCGTCCACTACCCGCTTCGACTTGTTCAGGTTCACGGCCTCACGGTTGTCCGCCAAGAGGTTGGCCAGCTTCTGCGTCTTGTACCTTATAGGCTCTTGCCTCATGTACTCCAACGGGTTGTTCTTGACCCTCCAAGGGGTCAATGCCATCCGCCTGAAATCGTCGATGACGTAGGACAGCACCTGCGCAAGCATGTTGACCACGCTCGCTTGGGATGCAAGCTCGTTCGCCTCTCCGCCCACCCCGGCATCCAACAGGGCTTGCTGCACCGCATACTTGTAGACCATTATGTGTTTCTCCATGCTGCCGCTTACGTTCCCGTTGACCTCGGACAAGAACAGTGCGCTCTTGCCCAAGATGGAGAAGCTCTCGTTGCACGCCACGCTCGCCTCGTTGTATATCTCGTTCACCGTCTTCTTGACGGCATGACGGTAGTATTTCGATTTCTTGACCCCGTAATATAGGTCTGTCGAGTGGCTATATACACGGTCGTGCAGCCATAGGACGATGTAGGTAAAAGCCGTCACTTTCCCATTTGTCTTCTTGTCGAGTGCTTCCCAGTTGTCAATCATGATCCGGTAAAAAATCAATAGTGATATGCGCCTTGAGCTTGCCTGTGGCATCACAAAACTCGCATGGTTTGTTCTTCCTCGATTCGCAGCGGAATCCTTTACCGTGACAGCGTGGGCAAGTAAACCCCCTGTATAAGAATTCCTCACTTGCAGGTGTGTCTTTGTCTACCTGCACCTCGATTATGTTCCTGTATTTGCTCATTTCTTTTAGTTTTTAACCTGTTGCTTCTGTTATTGCCGTATTCCCCAAAAGGCAGTTCTATCTCCGAGCATCTGACTCTTTTTGCATGGCCGATGATAGCGACATGCTCCCCCCGCTCAATATCCACCACCTTGAGGGTCTTCCCCTTATACCGGATTTCGCTTCCGATACTTACTTTCTCGTCAAACTCTTTTATCGTCATTGCCTCAAAGTTTGATATAAGACGGACCTATGTCCGCAAACCCGTCTATGTCGGTTGACATATATGCACCGTATGCGTTTGCCATTGCCACGCATCCGTCTATCTTTTCCGTGCTGCGTTTTTTGTCCATTTTTATGTTGTCATTCGCATCTCGGTAAATGACCACATTGCTAAACATCCACCGGATGACCGGGTTGCGCATCAAGTCCACTTTGCCGGAAGACACGTCCGCTTCTATCTTCTTCGCCGGCTCGCTCATGTTTTGGATGCCCTGCGAAAACTCGTCCAATATGTCGTCAAAGCCCTCCTTTTGCAGTCCTTGTATGACACCGTGATAAGCTTTCGCCGGGTCAAACGCAAGGCTTTGCACATCGTATTTCCGCAAGATCTTGGCCAAGTCAGCCACCATCTCGTCAATGTCTATCACGTTGCCGTTGGTGACACGGATGTAGCCGTCCTTCTGCCATTGCCTGTAATCCACATGGTCTTCTTTTTCCTTCACCTTGTCTTCCGGGATCCAAAAGAAAAACAGGCAACAAGGTATTTCCCGCTCCGGGAAATAGAGGCAAAGGGCATTGATGTCCACGTGCGAGGCAAGGTCCAAACCCGCATAGCAGGTATCGCCCTCCAGCTCTTCGACCGTAGTGCCGTAATCGCACTTGCCGACCAGTTCGTCACGGATCCAAACGTCAGGAGCGTCCACCCACAGGTTCAAATTCTTTGTCTTAAAGTTTACCTCTGTCGTGCTCCCTTTGTTGATGGCTGCCTCAAATTCCATCCGCATATATTCCTCGTACACGGACACGCCCAGGTTCGGGGATGCCTTCTTCCAAGTCGCCTCGTCTTTCCAATCGTCATCCTTGTCGGGGCAAAAAATCAAGACAAATGTGCTGTCGTCCTTTTTTATCCCCCTTAGGACATCGACATAAAATCTCCGCATCTGGTAATAAGGGGAGTTCATGTCGAACCCCGCCGTGGTGATGGAAAATATCAGAGGCTGGCGGCGTGCACCCATGCCTGAGCGTATCAGGTTGTAAAGGTCGTCCGTTGACCAAGCGTGCATCTCGTCGCAGATGGCAAAGTGCGGATTCAGCCCATCCTTGTTCCTCGTCTCCTTTGACAGGGGCTTGTAAAAGGATGCCGCCTTGTCGTAGGCAATGGAGGTAGTCCACACCGTCAGCATCTTTTGCAATACCGGGGACTGCTCCACCATCCGGCAAGCCGCCCGCCAGCAGATAGCCGCTTGATCCTTGTCCACGGCAGCCGAAAAGACCTGTGCCCCCAGCTCCCCGTCAGCGACCAACCCGTAAAGGGCTATGATTGCGCCCAGCATGGTCTTGCCGTTTTTCCGGGGCACTTCGACCGCTGCGTATTTGTACCTCCTTATGCCGCCTTTGGTCTTCCACCCGAAAACAGACCAGAGTATAAAGCATTGCCATCCCTCCGGGATAAACTCCTGCCCAGCCCACTCGCCTTGGTAGTGCTTGATGATTTGGCAAAAAGCCAAAGCCTTTTTACCTGCCTTTTCGTCAAAATAGATCCCAAGCTCCATGGCGTGTTCCAAGTCCGACACATGCCTTTGGGCGGCAAGCCGCTCCAGCTCCCCGGCATTGCGGCTACCGGACAGCACGCTGTCTATGTAGCCGAGGGCTTTCTTTTTGTATATCTCCTCCTTGCGCCTCATGTCCGTCAAAATGGCAAATCCGACATATCTTCAATCACTTCCCCGACCGTCTTGACCTCCGACGCCGCATTCTTTGGCCCGTAAGGTTTCAAGTTGCCGAAATAGGGGATTTTCTTCATGTCCTCCTCGCCCATGAGCTGCCGGACTTCCTTCGGGTAATTTTGTTTGATAGAGTGCGTGTCCCCAAATTGTGACAGCTGCCGGTTTTCCCATGCCATAAAATCGACATAGACTCCTTTGGCGTTGCCCTTGTCGTCGGCAGACACAAACAGGCAGTTGTCGTCTATCGGGATGAAAACACCCCTTTTCTTCATCGTTTTCCCTTGCACGTCTATGACACATGCGCTCTTAAACCTGAGCAGGTTTATTTTCCCTGTAAAATTCATAACCGTTTTTTTATTTGATTCCATTGAAAATTTCATCCAATTCGTCTTTTTCCTCGACCATGGGTTGGCTGATCCTCTGCCTTGACACCGGGGTGAAACCGAACTCAGCCCCGATCCTGTTCACTTGCTCGACCATCTGCTTGTACAACGCAATCTCCGGTGGAGCGATATACCCGACCAAATTGCCGTCCTTGTCAAACCTCTTCAACGCCGGTTTTCTCATGCCCTCGAGGCAGGAGAACAACACGTCCAAGCTGTTTGCATAAACCGCAAGGTGTTCCAAGTCGAGCTCCGTCAAAACCTGTAAGCCTATCAGCTGGTTCGCCTTCGTCTTGAAAATTTCCTTTGCCCGTTTCGTGGGCAGGAGCTTCATCCGGCTGCATGACATGATTTGCCGGACGTTCCCGATCTTGTCCACTCCGTCATCGCCGGACATCCGGCACGGCTGGTCGGTGCCACGCATCACCTTTACCGCATCCGGCAGCGGCTTACGACCCCTCCCCATGGCAAACCTCCAATTTTGCACGCACGGAAAGCGACCCGGGGCGTGGTTCGGCGGTCGAGCCGCACAGAGATTCAGACCCCCCTCCCCATGCGGTGTCCCGGATGCGTGCGTTTTTTAATCTATTTTCATTCATAAACATTTATTAACTGTATATTAATATTATGCTAATAGCTTTATTGCTGCTTTTTGTCCCGGATTGTGCCGTTTTTGCCGTCTGCGGTCGAATCTAAGGCGATAACGGATATTGCCCTTACAGCAGGATTGACAAGCCTCATTTCGTCGTCCAAGGAGCGCAAATAGACCTCTGTAGTGCTCACATTTTTGTGCCCCAGCATGACCTGCACCTCCCTGATGGGCACTTTTGCCTTGATCGCCCTCACCGCTGCCGTGTGCCTCAGGCTGTGCGCCGTCTTTTTGGTCGAGTAGACCCCTGCCGCTTTCATCCGGTCCCTTATCATCCGCCCGACCAACAGGGGGGACATCTCCCTTTCACCCGTCTTGCCGTGCGTGCAAAAGGCTGGGAACTCCTCGCCGCCTACCCCTCTTGCGTCGAAGTAGTCGAGTATCGGCTGCAAGATTTCCGAAGTAATCCCGAAGCTTGTCGTTTTGCGTGTCTCCCCTTTCCGCTGTATCTCCAAGTACTGGTAACGCTCGTCCGGGTGCACATCCCCGACCGCCAGCCTCGATATCTCCACGCACCTGAGCCCGGTGCAGAGCATGAGGTAGATGATGGCGTAATCCCTTAGTCCTATCAGCTTGCTGCGGTCTATGCTCGACAGCAGTGCGACCACCTCGTCATCCGTCAAATGCTCCTTGTAAAATCCTTTGTGCTTGCGCTTGTAACGGATGCCCAACGCTATGTTGTCGCCCTCGCCGGAGTCCTCGACGAACTGGTAAAAGCGGCGGACTACCAACAGGTAAAAGTCCATCGTGCTTTCGGACTTTTTTGACCGCTCGAGGTAGGCCTTGTAGGCGAGGATATCCGCCCGCTTGAGCTGGTTGATGTCCTTCCCCTCGTAGACAATCCACTTTTTAAACTGCGTCAAAGCCCATCCGTACTCCTTTTTGCTCAGGGCTTTGATGTCCAAGTTTTCAAAAAAAGACCGTTCGACTTCACTGAATAACCGCTTCATGGCTGATATTTTACTTTGCCTTGTATGTATTTTTTATCCCTGTTCCCTTTTGCTATGTTACAGGACTGGCACAGGGCTTGCCAGTTGCCCTCGTCCCAAAAATCCTTGCAAATGGCTACCGGGACGACATGGTCAACCACCTTGGAGGGCGTGTAGATGCCTTTCCGCAAGCACTCCTCGCAAAGGGGGTGCTCCGCCCGGAAGGCTGCGCTCGCCTTGTGCCACCGGTTGGTATGGTAGCGGCTGTCCGACTTTGGACGCTGCCTCGGCTTGGACGGGTCCACACCGGCATTCATCCCGTACAGCCTTATCCTCTTTTTTTTTGGCTTAGTCGTCATATTGGTTCAAGTGTTTAATAACTTCTTTTTCGGTCCTGCTTAAGCCAAATACTATTCCCGCTTTGAGCTTCTCCGCTTTGAGCTTCTCCGCTTTGAGCTTCTCCGCTTTGAGCTTTTCCGCCTCCCCGTCCGAAACGAGATACCCGCCCCCGAATATCGATTTGCCATACTTTTTTTGACTGTCTAACGCTCTTACCTTCAAGGATGTCCTTTTCTGTACGGTAATATCAATCCCTGCGTTTATGATATTCGCGACCGAGCTGACCGTAACTAAATTGTCTGGATATTTGTAGACGGGTAATATTTTTTTATCTTTCTCTTTCGCTGTTTTTTGAGCCTCCTCAATCGCTCGTTTCAAGGTATATGACCCTATAATCCGGTATTCTTCAAAATCGGGCAGGTTTGTGATGAACCCGGTGTTGACCAAAGCCCCGTTATCGTACCGGATATTGTAGTCTACAACGATGTGGGTACGGACATCCTTGGAGTCGGACGAAAACAGGGTCAAATGAGGGGCGAAAAGGAAATAACGCACTCCCCAGTTATCAAAATCCCTCAATATCCCCGCCAAAATCGAAAACGGAGGGTTATCGACCACGACACACCCGTCAGGATAGTCGAAAGTCTTGTAGTCCATGCCCGGATAAAAACAGCGTACAATCTCCTTGCCGGTCAAATCGGCACGGGCGGCCAGCCAGCCCAATATGGCATCATATACCTCGGGAGGCGTGTAACAATCGTCCGTTGTCTTTTTGGGTTTGAATTTTTCCACAAACCCGTCATAATCGTTGAATAAAAAATTATTACGTTTCATGTCCTGTTTTTTTAAAATGGCACCTCGTCCTTATCCACCGCCCTCTGCACATCCCCGATGCAGGTCAGCGACTCGTTGTAGGCGAATTCGACCTTGCCCGTCCGCCCGTCTCTCTGCTTGGCTATGTTGATAATGCCAACCCCTTTGATGGCGTCCTCGTCCTTGTAGTACTCGGGGCGGTGCAGCAACAGCACCACGTCCGCATCCTGCTCGATAGCCCCGGACTCCCTCAAGTCCGCCATGCCCGGAAGGTCCGGGCTGAGCTGTCCCTTAGCTTTTGCCTTTGACTCGATATTGCGGTTGAGCTGCGACAGCAGGACGACCGGCACTTGCAGGTCTTTCGCCAACCGCTTAAGCAGGCGGGTCGTACTCGATATCTCCTGCTCCCGGTTGTATTGCCTGTTGTCCCCCCGCATGTCCATCAGCTGGATGTAGTCTATCATGACCACGTCCAGCCCCTGCCGCCTTTTGAGGTTAAGGCAGCGGACTTTGAGCTGCTGCATCGAGATGTTGGGCGTCTCGTCTATCACGATGGGCAACCGCCTTATCTCCCCCACTGCGTCCAGGACCTGCTCTTTCTGCCCCTGCGACAGGTATCCTCCCCGGTATGCCGCCGTGTCCATGCCCGGGCAACAGGACAATATCAGCCTGTTTGCCAACGAGACGTTGCTCATCTCGAGGGAGAAGATGCAGACTTTTTTGCCCGACTGCGCCATGTTTTTGGCAAAGCTCAGCATCACGCTCGTTTTGCCCATTGCCGGGCGTGCGCCCAACACGACCAAATCGCCTGGCTTGAACCCTGCCACGTACTTGTCCAGCACCTGTAAGCCGGTCATGATGCCGCAAATCGCCTGGCGACCAACAAAGCCCTCGAGCAGTACTCGGAAAAGGAGCGGCTGAGGGCGGAGGGCAGGACATACGGCATCATGACCGGCTTAAAGGTGCTGG
>OQVO01000616.1_pt1 | contig 11084 bp, 21 predicted proteins | sample 1691511 | NCBI WGS metagenome assembly OQVO01 (sample SAMN03418254, study PRJEB22391) | human gut metagenome | biome: human-gut; feature: organic feature; material: feces | host: Homo sapiens | place: Tanzania | collected 2013-01 | reverse complement strand
AGATAGAGTTTGAATATGTGGATATACTGCATAATCAATCACGAGGCGGATATGGCACGACGGGCGAAAAGTAAAGACGCTTTGAATAATGAGCAGCTGTTTGAATTGCTTGGAGTAACAGAGGAGGAATATGCTTACATCATATACGGTTTACAGCAGATAGGAACGTGTGGAATTAACCCTCCACACCCCTCTGTAACAAAGCAATACACGCAAATGCCGACAAAGTATTTACACAAGTTTTTGAATGGTAAAAAACCGAAAAAGAGAAAAGAAAAATGAATATAAAAAGTATAATGCGTAAACGCTGGAAAGAAGTCAAGTTGTTTGATTTCAGTTTGTCATTGCATGAAATTTTGCAAATCAACGAAGTCGTAAAGCTCGATAAATACACTGATTTCGAGGTAATAATAGGCTTCACAAAACTATTCGGCACAAATCCGGATATAGCTACATGGAGAACATTCTTTAACAATGCACGACATGGGGTTGTTGTAGATTTATACGGTAATATCATAATGGAGGTGAAAGATGTTAAAGGCAGAACCATTATAACCATGGACGAATTTTATCGCAGAGTTGAAAACAACGAAAAAGCACAAAAGATTGCCGAACAACTCACTAAAAGAGCGATTGAACAAAATAGTCCGGAGAACAAATTAACCTTAGACATGACTATAAAGTACAACCTTACAGCTTCATTGACAGATTTGTGTTATTCGCTAATCTATGATTTGACCGAAGAACTTAACCGTAAAAATCTTAGCCTCGTTGGTTCAAGCGGACACCGAATTAAAAACCTCATATATACAGCAGAAAAATTCAAGCAAGCGTGCCTATCTTACTCGAATACATGGTTTCAGCGAAGCCATATACCCGAAGAAGCGACAGCGTCAATAATACAAAAGATAAGTGATACATTTGCGATGGTGATGAAGCACGCAGTCAATGCAATGCTTGGAGCTGATGGCAACGCAGAGAAAATAGTTGAGTTCTGTAAATCATTGGAAAACATACCATTATTCAAGAGTATCGAAGAAGAAAGTATTGACGGAATGGTTCCGCAGGAATTTAGGGACGAATACAAAAAAAAGTAAAACCATGAAAGACTTGAAAATTAAGATGAGCAAAAGCGAGGTGGAGGGTTTTGCAAACCTTACGAAGATGTATATTGCAGGATTTCAAGCTGCTAATACACACGTAGGTTACTTGCACTCTGTGCTGTTGCTTGACTACTTGGAAAGTCTTAAAAAGAAACTCCCATATCTCAAACCGTTGAAGAACCTCATCAAATTACCTGTCAAGTACATGCCTTTATACCTCGTAAGCGGCACGAGGTTCTTCAAGTCATTACCGCCTTACGAATTATCAATAGCAACCGAGATAAACGGCATGATTGACAGAGCGGTAAGAGATGACAGAGCGGCAATGCAAGCGTACGAGGAGAGAGAAAGGAGTTATTTAGAATTACTTAATAACTGAAATAATAGAGAATATGGAAGCAAATGAGTTAATGATTGGAGATTGGGTACAGGTAAGAGACTGTCGCCGAAAGAAAATAGTGCTTGGAATGGTTACGGATTTGTTCTGTACGGGAGCGATATATATCTTTCACGGTGAAGATGAATTATACTATAATAATAACAATGACATACTCCCAATTGATATAACGGAGGAAATTCTGGGTATGAATTTCAAACAGTGTCAAAACGCTAATTCACAGCCTGTTTTTGCAATCACTCCGCAGCTACGTGCAACGATGCGTCATAACCTCTGCTATATAACCAATAAATTAGGCGATTACTTCACAGTCCGTCATATTCATGAGTTACAGCATATTATGCGACTGCTGGGCTTGATTGAACAAGCAAACAATCTTAAAATGCTCAAAAAAATGCTCAAACCGAAAGAAAAATGAAAACAATCTACTTAGATATAATGCTGAACGAACGGTTTTACGGGCAAGTAAAATTCGGATTTTCACCACTTTTCGCTTATAACGAAGATAGCGTAAAAAAAACAATAGAGGACAAGTTTCCGCAGCTGCAAGGCAATAAAGTAAGATTTAGTAACCAAAAGATAAGAAAATAATGAACAAAGTAACATTTGAAAAGGTGGTAGAGCAGATGACAAAACTCTACAAAAAGAAGAATGCAGATTACGGCGACGGAATAAGTAAAAATCTGGATAACTACAAGATAGCTTTCCCGAGTTATATATTTCGGATTAAAGAGAAAGCAGAACGGTGCTTGTCATTGCAGGAAAACGGTGAAGCACAAGTGAAAGATGAAAAACTAACCGATACACTGTTAGACATAGCGAACTATGCAGTCATTCTTGTAGCTTGGTTGCAGAATAAATCTGAAAATTCAGATGCAAAAATTAACGAAATCGTGAACGTTGTACGCAATTTGAAATGAGCGAAATTGTAATTCCGAAGAGCTTGTATCCTTACATAACAATCCGCCCGAAGTGGTGTAAGTATCCATTGTATACCACTTCGGAGGGGATACAAGTCATTGATTGTTGGACTTTTTGTTCGAGAGGCAATCTGTTCTCGGAAAAGGATTGCAAAGGGTGTGAACACCATTTTCGTGGAGCTACGAAAATGCTAAAAATCAAACACAGATGATAAAATATAAAAACAGATACAAAGTAAGCAGCAGAAATAAAGGGGATAGAGCGTACCATTACCACGGTAATATACACGTCATTTATACAGACAAGAAGCCAACGGATAAAACTCTATACGAGATAGCCCAAGCGAAATATCCGGAGATTAAAGAAGTAGTAAAGATTGAAATCATTTCAGTTGAAGTAATTTAACGATGGCAACAAAAACAATTAGAGAAATTGCGTTGGCTTGGAAAGCTGACAAGCAACGCTACGTTAAGCAGTCCTCATACGCTGCTTATGTGTTAATTCTGGAGAACCACATTCTGCCATCGTTTGGCGATTGTGAGGCTCTGAGTGAGAAACTTGTGCAGGAGTTCGTTTTGCAGAAACTGAATGACGGACTCAGTATTAAGACGGTGAAAGACATTCTGATTGTCTTGAAGATGATTGTGAAGTTCGGGGCAAAGAACGAATGGATGAACTATTGCGAGTGGGACATCAAGTACCCTACAACAGAGACCAACAAAGAAATTGAGGTGCTGACGGTGGCACACCACAAAAAAATTCTCGATTACATAAAACAGAACTTCTCGTTTCGTAATCTCGGCATCTATATCAGTCTGACCACAGGATTGCGTATCGGAGAGATTTGCGGTTTGAAATGGTCGGACATCAATACCGACAACGGCACAATCACAGTGAACCGAACCATTGAGCGTATTTACATTATGGAGGGCGAACGCAAGCACACAGAGTTGGCTATCAACACACCCAAGACCAAGAACTCATACCGTGAAATACCAATGAACAAAGAACTTTTGGCTATGGTGAAACCTCTCAAAAAGGTGGTAAACGAGGACTTTTATGTGTTGACCAACGAAGAGAAGCCGACAGAGCCACGAACCTACCGCAATTACTATCATCAACTGATGAAGCGCCTTGACATTCCTCGGCTGAAATACCACGGACTACGCCACAGCTTTGCCACACGCTGCATTGAAAGCAACTGCGACTACAAGACCGTAAGCGTACTGCTCGGTCATGCCAATATCACCACAACCCTCAACCTCTATGTTCACCCGAACATGGAGCAGAAGAAAAAGTGCATCACCAAGATGTTAAAATCTCTTGGAAAATAGGAAAGAAAGGCAGGAGATATGAGGAAAGAGTTTGCAATGAAATCGATGGAGGAATTAGCGGTAGAGTATCAACGATTTCTCGAATGGAGGGGAAATAATCCCGATAAACATTATATAATATTCCGGCAAGACTTACGGCGGTTCATCGTGGTAAAGGACATTGAACTGTATGACTTTTTCGGCGATGTTATGATACTGACAATAAGCGGAGAAGAGCAACTGCATGAACCGATTAGATGTAATTCCGCTGATGAAGCAAGAAGACGTGCATACCAGATGAATTACGAATATGTCAAGCAGAATGAACCTAATATTTTCGAGAATTTTTGGAGAAACAAACAACAATAAATTTTGAATAATATGACAGTAAAAGTAGAATTAGAAATTGAGATAACAGGTAATGTTACAGCGGACGAAGCGAATGAATTTTTCATTCACAAATTTGAGGGTTATTATTGTACATCAACCAATCCGCTAAGAAGTGGGAAAGCTGATTACAATATAGTAGATACTAATGTTAACATAGTAGAAGAATAATGGCAGGAGAAATCAATATCACGGGTATAATCAAAGTTAAAATGCCCGTAACGACAAGAATGAACAGGTCAGGGAATCAATACACCAAAGGAGGGTTTGTATTGCAACTACTTGACCAATACAGCACAACGGTATATTTCAACGTATTCGGGAATGTTGCAGATATGCTCAACGCTTATCCGGTTAACGGGCATGTTACTGTTATCGGACACATAACATCGAGAGAGTATCAAGGCAAATATTATACTAATGTTATAGCGGATAGCATCTTACCTCAAATACAAGGAGGTTATACCTATCAACAACTCTCCCCATCAATGCAGCAAGCTCAACAAACGTTGGAGCAAGCAGGATTTGAACAAGTTAGCGAGCAAGATTTACCTTACTAAAATCAATAATATGGCAACAAAATCCGAATTACTCAAAGCAAAGTATGGAGATAAGATAGTAATAGCAGGTAAAACTTACATATTGCAAGAAGAACCATGCACGGAGTGTTACTTCTTCCTGCGAGATGGAGGTTGCAAAATGCAAAAACCACCTTGCTATAATTTACCGATGAAAAGTTTCAAAACCAGATAAACCATACATACTTCTTGCCCTCTGTTGTGAAACACGGGGCAATTTTTTCTCGCTGAAAATGTGTTGATTGCAAATATTCTTGATATTTTCTTATCGAAAATGTTTGTCATGTTGCAAAGTGTTTGTATCTTTGCAATGTCGAAACAAAAAAAACACAAAAAAAATGGAAATAAGATACACAGTGGCAGAAGCCAAAGCAAGATTCGGAGAAGAAGCAATCCAAACACTCCTCAATTCCGCAGTGGAACAAACAGGTAGAAGTTTAGTCGAAGACGAATACAAGTTCGATGAATGGAGAAGTCAAGAAGTTGTAGTATCTGACGGAAGTCGATTGAGAGCATATTATAACATGCCGTGTGATATAGACATATTCGGAGGAGTATATTGGACACAACTCGCAGAGATTGTGGAATATTAAATCAATAAGTAACATGAGACAATCAGTAGAAGAATTAAGAGAACTTGCCAACAATGCTTGCAGAGGCATTAGTTGGCAACCCGAAAGACGTGGAGTTGAATTGCTTACGGAATTGGAAAACGGCTTGAATGAATTTTTACGTCAAATTCCCGAAGAATTGCACGATGTATATGAGAAGCGTTACATCGACAAATACAGAACGTGGTTAGTTGCGATGAGCAGGACATTCTCCGTAATGATTACGGGAGCGGCAAAATTCGATAATCGTAAGCATGACAAAATGAACATGTACGAAAGGAATGCAAGGCAACGTTTTACCGAATGGAGAGAAGCTGTTTTGAAGCGAATAAACAAGCAAAGCAGATTAAGCGGTTGGGCAGAAGTTGAACGCTTGCAAAACAAGTTGGACACTCTCAAAGAGTTGCAAGAGAGAATGAAAGCAGCAAACAAAATTGTACGAAGCAAGAAAACACAGGAAGAGCAAGCAGAAGAATTAAATGCTTTGGGTGTATCCGAAGAAACAATACAGGAATTACTTAACCCACCGGCATACAGGACAGTAGGGTTTGCTCCGTGTGAATTGTCCAACAACCTTGCAAAAATCAAAGCAACCGAAGAAGCCATAAAACGACACACGGCAAGGGCGGAAGCCGAAGATAAAGAATACACCTTTGACGGAGGGAAAGTGGAAATATGCAACTCGGAGGAGAGAATAAGGATATATTTCGATGAGATACCTGACGACAATATGCGTAAGACACTCAAAGGTAACGCATTTAAGTGGTCCCCCAAAAATCAAGCATGGCAACGTCAGCTCACATCGAACGCTATATATGCGTTGAAAAAATACGTAAATCTACCAAATCTGAAAGCATGCGAAAATTAACCGCACAACAAGAGGAAGCCAGAGAACACCTACGTAAATGGAGAGTAGGTGCTCTCTTTATGGAAGCAGGTACGGGCAAGACGAGGACAGCTGTTGAACTCGTCAATACAACAGATTGCGACTTAGTGCTTTGGGTTGCACCATTACGTACATTATCTCCGAATAATGGTATTGCGTCAATTCCTGACGAAATAAATAAGTGGGGAGGGTTCAAATGTAAGAATGTGCTATACTATGGAATTGAGTCAATTTCTCAAAGTGATAGAATATACACGGAGATGTTGAATAATATAGAACGATATAAAAATGTATTCTGTATCGTTGATGAGAGCTTGAAAATCAAGAACTCGGATAGCAAAAGGACAAAGCGTTTGCTGCAAGTCAGTAAACTTGCAAATATAAAATATAAGCTCATTCTGAATGGAACTCCGTTGTCTAAGAATATAATGGATTTATACTCACAGATGGAATTTTTGTCTCCGAAAATTCTCAATATGTCGTACAAACAATATAAGAACACATTCTGCTGCTACAAGCAGACGACTAAGTACGGACCACGTGGCAATCCTTACGTGGTAGAGCATATAACCAAATATGCAAATATCGATTACCTGTACTCCTTGATTAAGGACTATGTGTATGAGTGTGAGCTAAGTCTCAATATTACACAGAATTACTACATTCGCTCTTATCATCTTACAGAAGAAGAGCATTATGAATATGCCCAAATTAAAGACTACTACCTCAACGAGGATACATTGGGCGAATTAAATGATAACATCTTTTTTGCGATGACGCAAAAGATGCAACATTCGTACTGTTGTTCTGAAAACAAATTCAAAGTCGTTGACAAGTTGTTCGAGGAAATACCACAAGAACAGACAATTATATTCTGCAAGTACATACAATCGCAAGAAGAATGCAAAAAGCACTATCCCAAAGCAATGGTGTTATCTTACCAAAAAGACAGCTTGGGACTTAACTTGCAGAACTACCACTACACAATATACTTTGACAAGATATGGGACTTAGCTCTGAGAGTACAAAGCGGACATCGTACATTCAGAACAGGACAAGAGCAGGATTGCAAGTACTACGACCTTACAGGAGATGTAGGCTTGGAAAGCCTAATCGATAAAAACATAGAGAAGAAAGTAAGTATGACAGAATACTTCAAACGGAAAACCAAGGAAGAGATAATCAAGGAACTATGAATGTGTATGAGGCAACACAGAAGAGGATTGAATTCCTTTTTAAGGAATTTGAAAATGTATTAGTATCCTTTTCAGGAGGTAAGGATAGCAGCGTTATGCTATATATGTGCTATGATTACGCCAAAAGTCATAATTTGTTGCACAAATTATATATGGTACACATGGATTACGAAGCACAATATCAGATGACTACCGATTACGTGGAGGAGACATTCAAGCAATTCCCTGACATTGGAAGATATTGGCTTTGCGTGCCGATACACGCTCAATGTGCATGTAGGGTTGATGGTGCAGATTGGATACCATGGGAGGAGGCAAAAAAAGATATATGGTGCAGAGAGATGCCGAATTATGACTATGTGATTAACGAAAAAAACATGGAGTTCAAGATATTGGATACTGACAATGAAGTGCCCAAGGAATTTAATAATTGGTTTATATCCAATCATGGAAGAACTGTTTCGCTCGTCGGAATACGCAGTCAGGAGAGTTATTCGAGACAAAAACTCATTAGTGCGATGAATGGCACAATTAAGAAATATAAAAACAAAAAGTATATAGTTGATAATGTAGGCAATGAATTGCAATACACCGCTTATCCGATATATGATTGGGAGACAAAAGATATATGGATATACAATGCTAAATTCGGTAAGCCTTACAATAAGTTGTACGACCTCTTTTATCGTGCAGGATTAACGATTGATAAGATGCGGGTTGCAAGTCCGTTTAACAATGCCGGAATTGGTACATTGAAGCTGTATAAGGTCATTGACCCGAATAATTGGGCGAAAATGGTAGGACGAGTTAACGGCGTGAATATGGCTGGATTATATGGAGGTACAACTGCAATGGGGTGGGAAACTATAACCAAGCCACCTCATCTGACGTGGGAAAAATACTGTTATTTTTTGTTGGGTACGTTAGATACAAAAACCCGTGAACATTATTCATCTAAATTAGAATTTTGCAAAAAAACGTGGTCAATGGATAAAATCAATACAGATGCGATATATAAGCAGATGTGTATCTGTATTATGAAGAATGACTACGATTTTAAGTTTATGCAACTAAATAAATTGACACAGGAACATGAAAAGAGAAAAGCAATCATTAGTAGTTATCAAGGTTTGTAATGATGACGCCGTGGGATTTTTGAAAAAAAACCAATCGTCAAGAGAGCAAGTATATATCGGTAATGCTGATGAATATAAAGGAGCGTATTGCGATGGTAATCTTGTAGGAGTTGTAGGAGTTTTGAAATTCAATAACTCATTGAGAATAAAATCATTATATATCCAAAAAGAATATAGAAGAATGGGTATAGCTACGCAATTAGTTGATGTAGTAGTAGATGATTGTGAATGCACAGCATATTCGACAGCGAATTGTGTGCATGTGTTTGAGCGAAGAGGTTTTGCTTGTAAAGACACGAATAAACACGGAATATCATACATGGTCAAACCTTGTGCGAATTTGACGAAAACAAAAGTAAAGAAATTCAAATCTCCTGTATATAGCATCAAAAGAGTACCTATCGATAAGATACAAGCCAATACATACAACCCTAACCATGTTGCACCCCCTGAGATGAAGCTGCTGTATGACAGCATTAAGGAGGATGGATACACAATGCCGATTGTGTGCTATTACCTCGAAGATATAGATAAATATGAGATTGTCGATGGATATCACAGATATACCACAATGTTATTGCATAAGGATATATATGATAGAGAGGGTGGTTGCTTGCCTGTATCAGTAATCGATAAGCCATTAGCTAACCGAATGACTTCAACCGTAAGACATAATCGAGCAAGAGGTTCGCATAGTATTGATTTGATGGTTAATATAGTTGCAGAATTACGCAGCAAAGGAATGTCGGATACATTGATTATGAAGCACCTTGGAATGGACGCAGAAGAATTGCTACGCTTGAAGCAATTATCCGGACTTGCGGAACTCTTCAAAGACGAAGAATTTTCCAAATGCTGGGAGGAAGAATAGCCGTAAAATCGAACCAAGGAGGGCAAAGATATGAATTTTGCCCTCTTTTTCTTTGAATTTTTTTTCGGTGAGTGTCAGTGAGTTACGAATTTGGAGCGAAAAAACTTTGAAAATTCCTTGATAATATCGTAAATGTATCGTATCTTTGCAATGTCAAAACAAAAGAGATAAACAATCAAAAACATACAGAGATGATAACAAAGGGAACACAAGATTACAAGGAAGCACAGAGAATAGCGAACAGATTAACAGCATTAGCTGAGAGCAATCCAGATGGAGATTACGCAGTAGAGTTCGAGGATGTTCTCGATAACAGTCTTCAAGCTGTCATGAGGTTAGATTGCTTCGCTTCACAAGTTGCGACAACTGTATATAATGGAAGACGCAATAACTACGTGAATTCCTATAAGTATAGGAGCATAATGAGAATGAGCAGTAAGCAAGCGTGGATTATCGCTTGTGCGATGGTCGAGAACGGAATAAAGGATAAAAAAATTGTAATAGAATAACGACGGAATGGTTGCAGCGGGGTTCGAGTCCCCGCACAGCTACAAAACAACAAACATACAGAGGATATGAAAGCAACAATAGCAGAACTCGGAGATTGGTTATACCAAAACATCGAAAACGGAAAACAAGAGATAAAGGTTTACAAAAGTTGGAAGAATACGGTCGAAAGTTGTACCGGAGCTGTCGATTGCAACTATCTTTGCGAGGCAATGTTTATCGAGCATGATAATGAAAATGATGAAGTTACATCATTAGAAAATGATGAGATAAATGAGAACTTGCGTGCAGACAATGGAGAATGGTTGTACTTCCAATTCGGATATGGAGATGGAAGTTACATACAGATGAGATTTCCAAAATCGACAATAGCAGAATTTGATGAATAAAAAAATAGGAGGACAAAAAAATGAAATGGCAAGATTTACCAAAACAAGGAAATGAAAACATCTGGTCTTGTACAGATGAAGACGGTAATTGCGTTGGCTCATGCTTATACATTGTAGCAATGCCGAACAGAAGAGTTGAAATACTCTCTGATTACAGAGAAATAGAAAATTATAAAGAATGCAAAGTGTATAGAATAACAGAGGGTTGCATTCAGGAACTTGACGGGGAGAAGTGGAGAATTGTAGATTCGACATCATGGGGAGAGCGTGATGAGAAACTCCACAAGAAACTGACAGCGATACGATTTGCGTATTATCGATATAAGACGAGCTTGATATGTGATGCTGGTGCGATTGATATTTTATTCGGAGAGGAGGCAAAAAAATGAGTAAGACATTGTGTTATTCGGTGAGATTGGAGAGTTGCTATCGATACTCGCCCAAATCATACAAGTTAACAGATTATTCGGGCAATTCATGCTTCATTCCGACGATGGCATTTTTCGGAGAGGATTATGAAGTAACAAAAGGTAACGCATATTGGATTGCAGCTTGGATACTCAAAGATAAAGATATAGTGTATAGCGATAAGAAGAAAGCCTACATCGACGACAGAGGCAACAAAACCAAAGATGTAGTTACATGGACTCCGCAGCACATGGAGCCTGTCGAGAATGAAATTGATGAATTAAAAAGATAATTTTTTTCTCAGTGAAATACAGCGAGTTAGAAGCAAAGGCGAAAAATAATTACGAAATTATTTGGTAATATCGTAAATGTATCGTATCT
>OQVO01000608.1_pt1 | contig 11211 bp, 9 predicted proteins | sample 1691511 | NCBI WGS metagenome assembly OQVO01 (sample SAMN03418254, study PRJEB22391) | human gut metagenome | biome: human-gut; feature: organic feature; material: feces | host: Homo sapiens | place: Tanzania | collected 2013-01 | reverse complement strand
CCTTGGAGAAGGGCCGCGCCAAAGGCGCAGGATAGAGTGCCTCGAAGAGGCACAACTCACCGCAGCGGCATGAAAGCCTATGTGAGATAATCCTCGCGTGCAGGCCTTTCTCCAAGGGCGAACGCGTCTGATGATAGTCGCATATGGCAGGTAAGCGGATTGGCATGATAACGGAGCAGGATATAATCCCATGTAGCGGCATGAAAAACGATGCGAGCTGATCCACTGACTGCTGACTGCCCACCGCCAATAACTATTTCCAAGGAGGTACCTATGAAAAAACTACTCACCATCGCGGGCTCCGATTCCTCCGGCGGCGCCGGTATTCAAGCCGACCTGAAGACCTTCGCCGCCCTTGGCACTTACGGCATGAGCTGCCTCTGCGCCCTGACAGCGCAGAATACGAAGGGCGTCCGCATGGTCGTGAATACTCCGATTTCCATGGTCAAAGCCCAGCTCGAAGCCATCTACGACGACGTTCCGCCGGATGCCGTCAAGACAGGCATGCTCGGGACAACTGCCATCGTGGATACAGTGTCCGATTTCCTTGGAAATCACCGAAGTGCGCCGCTCGTCGTCGATCCCGTCATGGTCGCCACCAGCGGAGACAGGCTGCTTGAAGACGATGCCATTGCACTCTATAAAGAAAAACTCATCCCTCTGGCGACACTCATCACGCCGAACATCCCCGAAGCCGAAGTCCTCTCCGGCATGTCCATCACGAGCGAGCCGGACCGCCGAAAAGCCGCCGAAATACTCATGACCTTCGGCTGCGAAGCCGTCCTCATCAAGGGCGGACATCACATCATGGACGCCGATGACCTTCTCTATGACGGCAAAGACTTCATCGCCTATCCCGGGCGGCGCATCGACACGAAAAATACCCACGGCACAGGCTGCACCCTTTCGAGCGCCATCGCGGCAAGCCTCGCCAAAGGCCTTCCGCTCGAAGGTGCGGTCGAGGTAGCCAAGGACTACCTCACCGGCGCCATCGCGCGTGCGAAGACAGACTCCGTCGGACACGGCCATGGTCCCGTTCATCACTTCTGGTTCTACGGAGACCACTGGGGGAGAATGAAATGAACTATCCCTTCTTTGCCTACATGGCGCGTCTGAAATACATCGCCCGCTGGGGCCTCATGCGCAGCACCATCCCTGAGAATGACGCCGAGCATACCCTCCAGACTGCCATGATCGCCCACGCCCTCGCCCTCATCCGGCAAGACATCTTCCATGAGTGGGCAGATCCCGAGCACTGCGCCATGCTCGCCCTCTACCACGATGCCAGCGAAGTCTTCACCGGCGACCTCCCGACACCCGTGAAATATTTCACCACCGGCCTCCACGAAAAGTATGAGGAAATCGAGAACAAAGCCCGAGAAAAACTCCTCGCGACCCTCCCCGAAGAACTGCAGGAAAGCTACGCATCCTATCTTGTCACCCTCGAGCAGGATCCCCTCTGGCCCCTCGCCAAAGCCGCCGATACCCTCTCCGCCTTCCTCAAATGCGCTGAAGAAGTCCGCGATGGAAATCCGGAATTTCAAGAAGCCTATCGCACGACCAGAAAGAAACTCGAAGACCTTCATATGAAAGAAGTCGACTGGTTCCTCGCCCATTTCGCCAAGAGCTTCGAGAAGACGCTGGATCAACTGAATCAGAAGCAGTAAGAGCAGCCCCTTGCGGGCGGCTCTTTTTTATTGTGGGAGACTGAGAGACTAGGAGACTAGGAGACAGTAGACTGCGAGATTGCGGGAAACGGATGGGAGATATCAGACGTCAGATGTCAGACTGGGAGACTAGAAGACGATAGACTTTGGGACTGTGGGGAACGGATGGGAGATATCAGACTTCAGATGTCAGATATCAGACTAAGAGACTAGGAGACGATAGACTTTGAGACTGTGGGAGCGGATGGGAGAAATCAGACATCAGAGATCAGACGTTAGAGGTCAGACTGGGAGACTAAGAGACTAGGAGACTGCGGGGACGATAGGCTATCGAATGTCTAACGTCTAACGTCTAATATCAGACATCTGACATCTCCAAGTCTAACGTTTCCAAGTCTCCATGTCTCCTGTCTCTTAGTCTCATGTCTTCAAACTCTCAAGCATGCGTTATTGTCATGGAAGTATGGATTTCTATAGAGATTTGTAAAAAAAGATAATTTAATACTTTACTAACGGGGGGGGTAATGGTATCCTAATGGCATAAAGGGGAGTTTATTTTTACTTTTATCATGGTAATATCCGGGAGGGATAGGTATGAAGAAAGAAACAAAGAAACTCATTGCCGCTGGTATTGTGATGGCGCTCAGCTGCGGCGCTTGGGGAAGTGTGGCGGCGCAGGATAGTGTGAAGTCTGAGTCAAATAATGATCATCTGAGCATTAATGGATCGAGCGTCATCTTTGATACGAGGACAGGAACATCTGGAAACTTATGGGATTATATATATGTAAAAGATGGTGGACAGGTTGATGTAAATGCAGACATCATTCGGTTTACTGGTTCAGCTGTACCTACATTGAAAGCAGATGGTACATCAGACTATGCCGGTCAGAATTATGATGCGGGATGGTTAGCTGGTAATGGAACAATCAATCTAACGGCCAAAGAGTTATATGTTGGCAGTATCATCGACGGTAAAGGTACTGGTGAAGATGGTTTCCAAATGAAAAATGCAAACAATCATTTGAATATCGTTGCTGATAAAATCGTATCTTATACAGGGGATAGTTTTATTAACGCACAAGGAGATCCCGGGACTTCTACCGTAAATATTGGTACGCAAGATCATCATGTAGGATATTTTGAGGCACATACTACTTGGGGCAAGAATGACTACGGCGTAGCCATTCTGCAGGCCAATGAAGGGAATGTCGTTAATCTCTATGCGGATACAGCGATCCTGGACGGTTCTACCAATAAAAATGGCGGCGTCATTGGTACAGGTGGCTACGGAACGGTCAATGTGAATACAAAAGACTTGACCATTGATGGGAACATCTGCGGTACCTATGGTAAAAGACCTGATCCTAATAAAACAGCTTCTTTGAATATCGTGACAGACACCTTACATATGAAAGGCGATGTGAATATTGGTTCTGATAATAATAGTGCCAATAGCAAGTTCTCCAGAAATACGGAAGTCAATATCACGGCCAACAAATCAGCGGTTATCGAGGGGAATATCAATGTAGCAGGAAATAAGGCAGACGGTAAAGATAATGCTAATGATACCAGCATATTGAACGTGACCTTTAATGGTGATTCCACGATTACTGGCGATATCAATGTCAAAGGCTCTGATGCAGATAAGGATACGCAGGATGTTACTGTGAACCTTGGCGGTACGGGGAACATGACGGCGTCCAAAGGTGTCTATAACGTTGATAACAATGCCAATGTGAACTTCACCGGCGGGCAGTGGTCCATCAATGCATGGAATACCGCTGACGGAAAAGATGCAGGCAATGCGGCCGTGAAATCTGGCGCTTCTGTCGATGTCAATGGGGCATCGATGAAGGTTGGAAATCTGGAAACAGAAGGTACGCTGAATCTGAAATCCAAAGATGGCGAAGCAGCTCATATTTCCGCCGATACACTGAAAGGTGAAAATGGTACTGTAACGACAGACAGTCTTGACAATAAAATTGAGGCAACAAACAGTGAAGCAACGGGCATGACGATTAAAGGCAGTGGCAATATCGCCGATCAGATGCTCGCAGGCAAAGGTACCATGCAGGATCTGGCCGATGTACTCACTGTTGATGGCAAGGCAGCCAAAGATACAAAGCTGAAACTGGCTAGTGGTGACATTGCTGGGGAAGGATTTGCTGAAACAGATGAAAACGGCAACGTAAAACAGAACTCGATCAGAAATAATGTCAATACTTACAACCAGGCGGTCAGCAGCATGGCGAACCTCTCCCTCATGACATGGCGTCAGGAAAACAACGACATGAATAAACGTCTCGGCGAAGTACGCGCGAGCGAAGGCAGCCAGGGCATCTGGGTTCGTATGGCGCGCGGGCAGTCTAAGTACGGCGCGCAGGGCATCAAGAACCAGTACAACTACTACCAGCTCGGCTATGACAACAAGATTTCCGATGACTGGATCTTGGGCGGTGCTTTCACCTATACCGACGGGGACAGCAGCTATACCAATGGCAGCGGCACGAATAAGCACACCGGCTTTGCGGTATACGGCAGCAACCTTCGAGATGACGGCAGCTTCATCGACCTCATTGCGAAGTATGCACACATGAAGAATGACTTCGACGTGAATGGCGGCGTAGGCAGCGGCGACTACAGCACGAATGGCCTCTCCTTCTCCGCGGAATACGGCAAGCGTTTCCAGCAGGAAGGCTACTGGATCGAACCGCAGGCGGAACTGACCTACGGCAGAGTTTCCTCAGCAGACTTCACGACGAAGAATGGGGCATCCGTCCATCAGGACAGCATGGACAGCCTTGTCGGCCGTCTCGGCTTCTCGCTCGGCAAAGATATCAAGCAGGGCAATGTATACGTCCGCGCCTCCTACCTCTATGACTTCCAGGGCGACACCTCTGTAACGATGTCTAAGGAAGGAGCAACGACGCCCTTCAAGACCGATCTCGGCGGCGGCTGGTGGGAATTCGGAGTCGGCACGAACCTGAACCTCGGCCATGATACCCATTTCTATCTGGATGTAGAAACCACCGCAGGCGGAGATGTCGATACTCCGTGGCAGTGGAATGCAGGCGTTCGCTACTCCTTCTAAAGAAAGAGCGGATGCGCCGGTAATCATTGAATAGCAAAAAGCCTACTGAAGATGTTTTCTTCAGTAGGTTTTTTGTATGGAGAAATCAGACGTCAGACGGAGAGACTGGGAGACGATAGACTTGGAGACTTCAGGGAGCGGATGGGAGATATCAGACGTCAGAAGTCAGACTGGGAGACTAGGAGACATTAGACTTTGAGACGGTGGCAAACGAGTGGGAGACATCAGAGGTTTGAGATCAGAGGTCAGACTGAGAGAGGACACGTTGGTGCGTAATCTGGAAGTCTAAAGTCTAAAGTCTTCAGTTCTTACTGAGCAGCAAATGTTTACACTAAGTTTAACAGAATGCGTTGCCTGCAGATGGAAGACGAGGGGAACGGAGTGTTATAATGAGAGTGTACATGAGTAAAAAGCGATCTAAAAGTCTGAAGTCTCCAAGTCTAATGTCTTTTAGTTTCTCAGTCTAACATCTCAAATACCAAAGGAGCCAATCATACATGAAAATACTTGTTACCGGCGGAGCCGGATTCATCGGTTCCCACCTGATGCGGACACTCGAAGCAGCAGGCCACGAAGCCATCGCGCTGGACAATCTCTCCACCGGCCTTCGCGAGAACCTGCTCCCGCATATGAAACTCATCGTCATGGATATCCATGACAAAGCCGTCGAAGACATTTTCCGGAAGGAACACTTCGATGCCGTCGTGCATCTCGCGGCGCAGACCCTCGTCTCCGACTCCATGACCGATCCCGAACACGATATGCATGAGAACATCGCCGGTACCGTCCGCATCCTTGAATGCTGCCGGAAATACGGCGTCAAGCGCATTATCTTCTCCTCTTCGGCGGCGACCTATGGGGATGTGGCCGATAGCGCTCTCCCGATTTCCGAGACCTTGCCGCAGCAGCCCCTCTCCTTCTACGGCCTCACCAAAAAGACAGCCGAGAACTATCTCGAGCTCTACCGCCTCGCTTACGGCATCGACTACGTCGTCCTCCGCTTTGCCAATGTCTATGGCGAACGCCAGGGGGATGGCGGTGAAGGCGGCGTCATCAGCATTTTTGCGAAACGCATCGCCGAAGGGAAAGGCATCACCATTTTCGGCGATGGAAATCAGACCCGCGACTTCGTCTACGCCGGTGATATCGCAGACGGCATCCTCGATGCGCTCACGACCGAAGCGGCCAATACCGCCTACAACCTCAGCACGTCCGAGGAAACCAGCCTGAAAGAACTGGTAGCCATCCTCTCCAAAGTCTCCGGCAAAGAAATCGTCCCTGCCTATGATAAACCCAGAGAAGGCGACATCTACCGCTCCTCCTTGAACAACGCCAAAGCGAAATGCAATCTCCAATGGGAGCCCCAAATCTCCCTCGAAGAAGGTCTCCGGCGCACCTACGAAGACTTTGCGAAAAGAGAAGGCAAATAGTAAGCCGTCGGCGGTATGAAAGCAAATGTCGGACAGTCCCCCACGAGTAGGTCCTTGGAGAAGGGCCGCGCCAAAGGCGCAGGATGAATTCTCGAAGCGGTGTAAAAGCCAATGTTGGACAGTGCCCAGCGAGTAGCCCCTTACTATGAAAACATCTCGTGATTGAAAAATGGCGCAAAAAGCACCCCCTCCATAATCTTCTATTGAAAACTTATGAGAACTATGTGGCTGCCTGAATCGAAATCGAAAGCGTGGCTTCTTTCAAATTCACTCCCAGCTTTGTCAATTTTTTCAAGTAGTAGTTTTTCTTCTTTTCTCTATTGAACTGGTTGTAATAATCTTCTCCAAGATCTTTAAACCTTTCACCGGACTTGAGAATATGATAGATTGCAATAAGCATGGAATGAGCTACAGCCACACTAGCGCGGTTGGCACCTCGCCTCGCCGCTATCTTTTGATACCGGGCTTTAAAGAATGAGTCCTTTTTGCGAGCAGCCACCTTCGCACTTTGTATCAGCGTACTCTTAAGTGTTGGATTTCCCTTCGTTGTTCTGCCGCTGCTTCTCTTGCCTGCGCTCTCATTATTTCCCGGTGCCAGTCCTGCCCAGCGAGCGAAATGCTTTGCAGTGGGAAACCTCGACATATCTAATCCGGTTTCGATGAGGATTGTTTCAGCGGTGCGGCGAGCAATGCCTGGAATTTCATCCAGCTTGTCTAGAGCATCTTCGTATCTTTCCATCTGCTTTCGGCAAAAGTCGTCCAGATCGGCGATACGTCTGCTCATATCGTCGATGTGATCCAATACTTTGATCAGAAGTTCTTTCTGGAGTTCAGACAGCAGGCCATCCAGAGCAATTTCCAGTTCTTTCGATTTACCGACTAGACTTGTATGAACCAGTCCGGAAATTACATCTTCCGTCATGGGTGCATCGCTGCGAAGCAGTCGATCCAGCAATCGTCTGGAGCTGTAACCAGTGACTTCTGAAACCACACTGGTCAACTTGATGTTGCCACCTTCGAGCATTTTCTGAAGACGGTTAATTTCACGGGCACGCTCCCCTACGAGACTTTTTCTATACCTGGATAGTTCACGCAACTCTCTCTGTTCACGGTCTGGGATAAAGCTGGGACGGAGCAGCCCATACTGAAGTAATTCAGCAATCCACTCTGCATCATGTACATCTGTTTTACGACCAGGAACATTCTTCATGTGTCTTGCATTAACAACAATAATTTCCATGTCAGTGCCAGATAGCTCCAGAATGTTAAAGATCGGCTTCCAGTAAGAGCCGGTACTTTCCATCGCAACACTCTGGCAGTCGTTCTCCACAAGCCACATAGTCAGCTTACGAAGCTCCGCACTTGTGGTACCAAAAGACATATGGGTCTTCTTCTTGCCACTACGAAAGCAGGCCTCAATAGTCTTTTTGTGAATATCCAACCCACAGCAACGTTCGTACATTGTATCCATGATATACCTCCGGGTAAAAAGTACGACGGGTCTCCCATAGTAAGCTTACTTTACTATACATCCTTTATGGGGCATATGCCCTGGATAAAATGTGGTTCAATAAAGGAGACCAGAACAGTTTAGAGAGCGGGCTTAAGAGCCCAAAGGGGCACGAACTATGTCGTCGTCTCCACCCTAATGATAGCAGAAATCCGTTTTCGTTCACAGTGGTGCCGCAAGGCGTGATGGTTTAGAGAAGGGGCGCGCCAAAGGCGCAGGATGGATCCACGTAGCGGTGTGAAAAACTATGTGAGACTACCCGTTCCCCTTAAACTTCATCCCGACCGAAGTGGAGGGATCTTTCTTGCAGACCGGTAGACCGTGAGCGAGGGAAAGGCGAAAAAAGGAAGCACCAAGGTGTCGTTTGAGTGAGGGCGCATGTGTGCCTATGGCGGCAGTGCAATAAAGATCGAGGGCTGCGCTCGGGATGACGATACGGGGGAGCGGATAGGTTCACAAGGGTGGTGTGTCGCCTTTTTAGAGGATGGTATTCTCGTATCGCAGCCTTCCCCTCGAGGGGAAGGTGCCCCGAAGGGGCGGATAGGGCAGGAGCGGTATGAAAAAGAGCGGGGGAGGCCGTCTCAAGTACGCCGTTTACGAAAGCACCCTATCCACCGCTGACGCGGTCCCCCTTCCCCGATGGGGAAGGCTAAAAGGAGCGACGCTTCGCGTCGATTTTTATAAAGGGCGATGCCCGAAAGTGGGATTCAAGTCCCTAGTCCCCAGCTACTAGTCCCTAGTCCCTAGCCACTAGTCCCCAGTCCCCAATCACTAGTCACTAACATATCACTTATCGTAAATGACCAGTCCCATGAAGACGAGGTCTTCGTCACCGATGTTTTCGATGCCGTGGCGGTCACCGTTTTTGCAGAAGGCGGCGTCGCCCGGTTTCATTTCATAGGTGGTGTCGTTGTCGGTGTAGAGGCCTTTGCCGGAGAGGATGTAGTAGATCTCACCGTCGCCTTTGTGCTGGTGGATGCCCATGGAGCAGCCTTTTTCGAGGGTGGCTTTTACATAGAGGCGGCACTTGTCTTTCAAAATGTCCGGCCCTGCGATGGGTTCCAGAATGAGGTGGCCTTTGCCGCCGTTGGCGTGTTCGATGATTTTCTTTTCGATTTTTTCGATCATGATAGATGCTCCTTTTTGTTGGTAGTTGTTGGTTGAGAGTTGTTTGGGAAAAAGGGTTCAGGGTTCAGGTTGGCGGGTTCATGGTTGTGGTGCGCGGCTTCGCCGCGAATTTTAGAGATATGGAAAACATGTCGCCCCTTGGAGAAGGGGCAGGCCGAAGGCCAGGGATAGAGTGCCTCGAAGAGGCACAACTCTACGTAGCGATAAGAATGCCAACTGTGCTAAGGCTTTCCCTGGTCACAAAGAATTTGTGTAAAAAATCTGACGCAGATAGCCTTTTTACTGATACGTAGATTTGTGCCCCTGCGGGGCACATCTATCCGGCGCCTTTGGCGCGACCCTTCTCCAAGGGTCTGCGTAACTGTCATGTACTACCGAACTGGCAATATTCTATCTAAAATTTGCGGCGAAGCCGCTACCACCATTTCGCATTTCTAATTTCTCATTTCTAATTGGCGCAGCCACAACCCTGAACCCATCAACCTGAACCCTTCCCACTATTTTCCCGTCATTATCTCCCACACGTCCCGTATGTTCGCAACGGGTCGAATAGCAATCCCCGCTGTCCCTGCGTCGATGTCGCTCTTGTTTTTCTCAGGGAGGATCATGACCTTCATGCCGGCTTGGCGGGCACCGAAGGCTTTCTCGTGGATGCCGCCGACGGGCTTTACTTCGCCGGAGAGGGCGATCTCGCCGGTGATGGCGATGTCCTGACGGAGAGGCTTCTTTTCGATGGCCGAGAGGATGGCGCAGGTGATGGCGCATCCGGCGGATGGGCCGTCAATATTTCCTCCGCCGATGACATTGATGTGCAGGTCGTAGTCGGAGAGGCGCTTGTCGGTCAGCTGGCGGACGGAGCGCACCGCACAGGCGAGCCGCCTCAGCCCCTGCCTCCGAAAAGAAGCCTCGGATACGCCGAAGATCGGACACATCTACGGCCTTGGCGTCATCGGCTCCTGGGGCAGCACGATAGAGATCGAAGCCTGAGCGCCGAGCTTTTCGGCGGCGCGCTTCACGATGGTGATGATGTGCGCGGGCTCTAAGGGCGCGAAGAAGATTTCGCCGCAGCGGGAGCGGATGGCGGGGTTGATTTCTTCGGGGGCTCTTGTCGTGGCACCGATCAGGATGAAATCAGCGGGCGCGCCTTTTTCGAAGAGTTGTTTGATGTAGGCGGGGATCTGCGGGTCTTCTTCGTCATAGTAGGCAGAGTCGAAGTGGACGCGCTTGTCTTCGAGGACTTTCAGCAGTTTGTTCAGGAGGATGGGGTCCAGTTCGCCGATCTCATCGATGAAGAGGATGCCGCCATGGGCGTCTGTGACAAGGCCGGGCTTCGGCTCCGGGATCCCTTCATCGGCGAGCTCCTGCCGCGCGCCCTGATACAACGGGTCATGCACGGAGCCGATCAGGGGGTTCGTCATGTCGCGGCTGTCCCAGCGCAGTGTCGTGCCGTCGCACTCGATGAAGGGGGCGTCTTTTTGAAATACGGTGTAGGGCTTCTTCTTCGCCTCTTCGAGGACAAGGCGCGCTGCGGTGGTCTTGCCGACGCCGGGCGGGCCGTAGAGCAGAAGGTGCTGCGGGTAGGGCGAGGAAATGCGGGAGGCGAGTGCTTCCACGGCTTGGTCCTGTCCGATGATTTCAGAAAGTGACTGCGGGCGGACGACCTGAAGGATCGTCGTGGTGAGGCTGACTTTTTCCATCGCGTCCAGCTTTTCCAGCTTGCGCTTGCTCTCGGCGGTCTCTGTGCTGCCTGTTTCCTCTTCGATGATCTCGCGGCGGACTTCTTCGACATACTCCTTGTGCCGCTCTTCGAGACGGTCTTCGATCTTTTTCTCGAGGGAGCGCTCGACGGCTTGGCGGGAGAGTATGTCGGCGACTTTATCCTCCAGCTTGTCCAAAATGGCAGGGATTTCTTCGTCCGTCGGCTGGCGGTGGTAGTCGCGGCTCTCCAGAATGAGGCGCTCCATGCCGATGAGGCGGCTTCTGGGATTTTCGTCATGAATATATTTCACGGCATTGAATCGGCTCGCCTGCACGATCAGCTGCTCGGGTCCCATCGCGGCGGCATAGATGCTGTAGATCGCATTCAGCTGGCGGTTCAGTTCCTCGTCCGAGAGGCTTTCCTCTCCGCCGATCTGGTTTTTGATGCGGTTCAAAAGGTCTGTCACGTCTTCCATCGGTGTCACTCCTTTCCTTTGTACTTATGATACCACAAATGGTGAGGGGGTGTCGGGGGGCAGGGGTTCAACGGATTCAAAGGGTTCAGCAGGTTCAACGGGGAAGGTGGCGGCTTCGCCGCTATTTTATAATCGGCGCTTTGCGCCGCACCACAAGTTTGAAAGCAGGGATGAGTAGCTAGGGATTAGGGATTGGGGATTAGGAGTGA
>OQVO01000607.1_pt1 | contig 11211 bp, 13 predicted proteins | sample 1691511 | NCBI WGS metagenome assembly OQVO01 (sample SAMN03418254, study PRJEB22391) | human gut metagenome | biome: human-gut; feature: organic feature; material: feces | host: Homo sapiens | place: Tanzania | collected 2013-01 | reverse complement strand
TTCATTACATTTTGAGCGCAAAGGTAACAATTATTTTGTAATCGCCAACATTTCGGTGTCTTTTTTTAATGAATTTAACTCATTTTCATACAAATGAAAATTTCGTCCGGTTTTTTCTTTCGCCATTATTTTTCTTCCCTCTTCATTTTCATCATAGAATTAGATAAAAACACGGATAACAGAGAAGAACATCATAGGAAGAAATATCGAGGAGAAAGTTATCAGAATATTAAAAGGCTATGCGTATATATATTATGTATTTCCCCGAAGGAACCCACCAAAAACAGCAATTTTAGTTAAATATTACTAACAAAAAGAAGAAAATCAAGAGTAAATGCCTGTAACTCAAAGAAAATGAGTAATTTTGCGCCCGATTTATACAATTCACATAAAGTCAAACTTTATTAATTTTAATTTTTTAATTATTTTTTATGTCAGATTTAAAGAACGTAAAGCCATTGGACGACTTCAATTGGGATGAGTTTGAGAATGGCACAAGCGCAAACGTCAGCAAAACAGACCTCGAGAAGGCCTATGACGAAACTCTTAACAAGGTAACAGAGCACCAGGTTGTAGAGGGTACAGTAATCTCTGTAGACAAGAAAGAGGTTATCGTAAACATCGGTTACAAGAGCGATGGTATTATCCCTGCTTCTGAATTCCGTTACAACCCAGACCTCAAGGTAGGCGACAAGGTTGAGGTTTATGTAGAGAACCAGGAGGACGTAAAGGGTCAGTTGGTACTCTCTCACAAGAAGGCTCGCCTCAGCAAGTCTTGGGAGCGTGTTAATGCAGCTCTCGAGAACGAGGAAGTTATCCAGGGTTACATCAAGTGCCGCACTAAGGGCGGTATGATCGTTGACGTTTTCGGTATCGAAGCTTTCTTGCCAGGAAGCCAGATCGACGTTCACCCTATACGCGACTACGACGTATTCGTAGGCAAGACAATGGAGTTCAAGGTTGTAAAGATCAACCAGGAGTTCCGCAATGTCGTTGTATCTCACAAGGCTCTCATCGAGCAGGAGCTCGAGCAGCAGCGTAAGGAGATCATCGGCAAGCTCGAGAAGGGTCAGATCCTCGAGGGTACCGTTAAGAACATCACTACTTACGGTGTATTCGTTGACCTCGGCGGTGTTGACGGTTTGATCCACATCACAGACCTCTCTTGGGGCCGCGTAAGCGATCCACACGAGGTTGTATCTCTCGACCAGAAGATCAACGTTGTTATCCTCGACTTCGATGAGGAGAAGAAGCGTATCGCTCTCGGTTTGAAGCAGCTCACTCCACATCCATGGGATGCACTTGATCCAAACCTCAAGGTAGGTGACCACGTTAAGGGTAAGGTAGTGGTTATGGCTGACTACGGTGCATTCGTTGAGATTGCTCCAGGTGTAGAGGGCTTGATCCACGTATCTGAGATGTCTTGGAGCCAGCACTTGCGTTCTGCTCAGGACTTCATGAAGGTAGGTGACGAGGTAGAGGCAGTTATCCTGACTCTCGACCGCGCTGAGCGCAAGATGAGCCTTGGTATCAAGCAGCTCAAGGAAGATCCATGGGAGGCTATCGAGACTAAGTTCCCTGTTGGCAGCAAGCACACAGCTAAGGTTCGCAACTTCACTAACTTCGGTATCTTCGTAGAACTCGAGGAAGGTGTTGATGGTTTGATCCATATCTCTGACCTCTCTTGGACTAAGAAGGTTAAGCACCCATCTGAGTTCACTTCTGTAGGCGCTTCTATCGATGTAGTAGTTCTCGAAATCGATAAGGAGAACCGTCGCTTGAGCCTCGGCCACAAGCAGTTGGAGAAGAACCCATGGGATGAGTATGAGGCAATCTACACTCCAGGTTCTGTTCACCAGGGTACTATCACTGAGTTGATGGACAAGGGTGCTGTTGTAGCTCTCGCTGAGGGTGGTGAAGGTTTCGCTACTCCTAAGCACCTCACTAAGGAGGACGGCACAATGGCTAAGAAGGGCGAGACTCTCGACTTCAAGGTTATCGAGTTCGTTAAGGAGACAAAGCGCATCATCCTCTCTCACTCTCGTACATTCGAGGAGGGTAACGAGCCAGTTGCTAAGACAACTCACAAGCGTGCAAATGGCGGTCGCAAGGGCAACAACGAGACAGCTATGATCAACAACGTTGCTGCTAGCACATCACTCGGTGATATCGATGCACTCGCTAAGTTGAAGGCTCAGATGGAGGGCAAGGCTTAATCTTAAACAGATCAGGCTTTTGCTATTCATTAGCTAAATAAACATTCAGGGGACTGAAATTTCAGTAATGAGATTTCAGCCCCCTTTTTTATTATCATTATTTTTAAGAAAAGGCTATTAGGCGCTATTCGCCTACTTCTGTAAACTCATCTCTACTAATTCATGTCCTAAAACCACTGATTCATGGTATTTTTCTATCAAAACATGTCGAAAAACACAAAAACCTTTGGTAGTTTCAAGTTTTCTGCTTATCTTTGCAACCGATAAAGCAATAATTCATATGAGCTAGAGAAATCATTCTCTCAAGAATTATCTGAAAAGAAAGAGAAGCGATTCTCCAGATTACAAAAGGAATAAAAGTTCAAGATATGAAACAGTCAAGATTTATAGTAGCCGCTCTATCAATGAGTTGCATCACTACCCTCTCCTCCTGCTTCAAGGAAGAACCACTCAATGCCGAATGCGACATCGAGCAGGCATACATACATGCAGACAACAAGATTTTATTGAACTTATTGTTCACTAATCCATCTGACACATTGGTAAATGTGCAGAGTGATCAGACAAACATCGAGTTCACAATGAGACCATTTGCCGCCCTTACCAAACAGGCGCCAATATTCCGCCTTACACCTGGAGCGACCATCTCACCAGAAAGTGGAAGCCTTCAGGATTTCTCAAAAGGACCTGTAACATATACAGTTACTTCGGAAAACAAGCAATGGAGTCGCACCTATCAGGTAAGCATCAAGAAGGGACAGACCACCATGCCAAACGATATTGAATTCGAATTTGAAAACGCATATCTCGACAAAGGATACTACAACTGGCAAGAGAACTGGAACGGCAATAAACTCGACATCTGGGCAACAGGAAACTCTGGATTCAAAATGAGTAACAGTTCATCTAAACCGGAAGAATATCCTACCGTAATGATAGAAGATGGACACAGGGGAAAGGGAGTGCAACTCACAACCCGACGCACAAGCAAGATCGCTGATATGGTACACAAGCCTATCGCTGCCGGCAACCTCTTCATCGGACAGTTTGATGCCACCGATGCCCTGCGCGATGCAATGAAGGCAACAAAGTTTGGTCATCCGTTCAGTTTTAGCGCCAAGCCTGCTAAGTTAGAAGGATGGTATAAGTATCAGGCTGGCGAAAAATTCACCGACAAGAATATGAAAGAACTTGACCGCCATGACTACGGAACCATATATGCTGTACTCTATGAGAACATCGATGAAAAGGGAAATGCCGTATTGCTCTACGGAGATAATGTACAGACCAGCAAACAGATAGTAGCACTTGCCCTGGTAGGTGAAACCCATGATGACAACGGAAAAGTTGCTATTGGAAACACACCGGAATGGCATCACTTCAGCGTAGATTTCGAGTATAAGAAAGCCATAGACCCAATCAAGTTGAAGAATGGTGGCTACAGTCTCACTATTGTCAGTTCATCCAGTTCCGATGGAGCCAACTTCCTGGGTGCCGTAGGTAGTACCCTTTGGATAGACAGTTTCAAGTTGATTTGCAAATAAGCTAAGGAGGAAACTATATAATGAAGAAGATAACAATATTAGCTCTCCTGCTGACATGGGGCACTGCCTTATGGGCAGGAGAAAATGAGAATCAGGAAACAGAGGAGCAGAAGCAGGTAGCAGAAAACAAGCGCACTCCATGGAACAAATATCTCCACGGCTACCAGTATCAGGCTCGCGTGGCGTATAATATAGGAGGCACAGCCCCTATCGGTCTTCCAGCTACCATCCGTACACTGCACAGCTATACCCTGCAACCTAACTTCAGTCTGGGTATCGATGCTTATCACCCACTTTCAAGCAAATGGGGATTCGTTGGAGGACTCCACTTCGAAAACAAAGGCATGAAGATTGATGCAGGCGTAAAAAACTATTATATGAGAATAGTACGTGGCGGAGAAGAACTGAAAGGTATATTTACAGGCAACGTGGTTACGAAGGTAGACATGAGTCTCATCACAGTACCATTGCAAGCAACATACGATATTTGCAACAACCTCCGTTTCAAGTTGGGCCCGTATGTTAGCTATGTAACATCAAAGAAGTTTGAAGGCTGGGCATACGATGGTTACCTCCGCCGCCAGGAGGAAGGTCATCCTAAGGGCGATCCTACCGGACAGAAGGTAAAGTTGGGGCATGACGAAGGCGAGCGTGGTGATTACGATTTCAGCGATGATATGCGCAACTGGCATGTGGGCGTAGATTTCGGAATAGACTGGCGCTTGAACAACCGTTGGGGCCTCTGTGCTGATCTCAGCTGGGGCTTAAATGGTATCTTTAAGAAAGATTTCGAGACCATCGAGCAGACGATGTATCCTATCTACGGCAGCGTAGGTATCACGTATCAGCTGAAGTAATATATAATATAATGTACGCGTACATTATTATAAATATTGAAAATAATTTTTAGATAAAATGTCAAGACTAACAAAAGAAGAAAAGTCAGAGATTAAGAAATTAAATTTTGAAGAATTGTTTTTTAATGCCCGCAAATATTATAATACTGCCGAAGTAAATTTTCAAAAAGTCTATGAATTTTATATGATGTAGCCGAACCATATTGCAATCACATATAGTGGTCTGCGACATTTTTATAAGATGTCTTTAAAGCATGGAACGGCTGGTTTTAATTATATGAAAGAAAAAACCGAACCATATATTGGGCATAACAAAGTAATATTATACTATTTAAAATAGTTGGAACCAACGGAAGATAAATATTAAGACGATAACCATATTACCCATATTAAAATTATGTTTTTGTTTAAATTTTGATTTTCAGTGGGATTGACTTCGTGATGAAGTTGATTCCGCTTTTTTGTATATATAAAAAAATAAAGAGTCAAAAACGGATTTGACTCTTTATTTCAATCAATAATTTAATTTAAAATTAATTTTCTGCATTCTCTGCATTCAAAGCGTCAAGTTCAGCCTGCAACTTAGCAATTCTATCTTGACGTGTCTTGTTACATAACTCTTCGAAATGGTTCTTAATTTCATTAGCCATATCTGCAAGTTCTTTGTAACTCAAATAATCACCATCGGTAATTTCCGAATTCAAAATGTGTCTCAAACTGTTACGTGTCCAACGTACGTTAACAGACTTAATTGTTGGAGTTTCTCCATTCTTTGGTCTTGCCATAATACTTAAAACTTTAAATTGTTATACTTTAAATTAACACTGCAAAGATAGCAGTTTTCATTGAAACAAAAAAGTTTTTGAAACTAAAAAAAGCAAGCAAATAGTTTTTTAACTCCCGTTAGCAAACTACCATTAAGTAGAAAAAGCAAACATTATTGAGTAACAATATATGTTCTTTCAATGTTATCGATGTATTTATATAAATATTTTATTTGTTCCTACATTATATTAATTTGTTTTTGCATACCATTTATCTGTTGTTGTAAAAGTGAATTCTGAATTACTAAAGTATCTCTATTCATTTTAAAGAATAATCATTTTTAATATTTATATGAAATTCATTTTATAAAAAATAAAGGTGAAACTATTCATTAAGAATAATTTCACCCATTATTTTCTGTTAAATATATTTTGTTACTTATTTCTTTTTAAGAAGCGATTTAAGTAATCAACCTTAATTTCTTCACCACAAAGATAAACCTTTCTTCTTCGTGTCTCTAAATCATATATAACATAAGAATTATCAAACATATACATAACATACAATTTAACATTGCAGTCATCAATTCTCTCCACCTTAATTTCTTTAATCTCTTCGTGAATAATCTTATGGCGAAGATTATCATCAACAATATTATCAAGTTCCTCAACAATATTATTATTTTTATTAGTGAATTTCCAATAGTCTTTGTTCTTTAATCTAAGTTCAGCCTCTAAACTTCCTAAATTATATTTCATTTTCTCTCTATCAGCTTCAATTTCCTTTTCAAGACTATCTGCAACTTCTTCACTTATCTTCCCTTTAATAAGTCTTATTTCAATCATATCACGTTGCTTATCGAATTTCTTTATCTTATCTTCCGCAACTTTAATTTTATCTTCAAGAATTGCAATTTCATCAACAAGTTTCTTCAATACATTTTTTCTATCAAACGAATTATCAGCAACTTTATTCATCTTTGCAAGTGTCCAAGCAATACTATCAATCAGATTAATAGAAATCTGTATTTTGAACTCTTTATTGCGATAACACGCACCACGTGCCTGTCCAATCATCATCTGACCTGTTTTGTAATCTCTGATGATAGATTCGCAATAATAGATATGTTTGTGAAAAGTCTTTGGGAAAGATTTTTTGCTCGATTTAAGTTGCTGAACTTTATCAAAGACTGATTTCTCTATTATCTTTGGGTAAATCTCTTCATTATAATATTCTTCACATTTGAGAACATTACCAACAAAAATACTACCTATTTTCAATCTGTCATAATTAAGTTTTCCTCTATCAATTAATTCTTTTGTTATGCTTTGAACAGAAAGACCTGTTAAATACATATCAAATATTTCTTTGACAGTCTCTGCATCATCATTAAGAATATATTTCTTATCAGGACCGACTGAATATCCGAATCTTATCCAACCACCAGCCCATTTCTTTTCAGCTTTTAACTTTCGTTTTCCTCTCATTGTTCTTTCAACTCTTGTTCTCGTCTCAGATTCCGCCATAACAGCGAACAGACCGAACATTATTGAAGATGATTCACTGATTTTACCATCTTCATCAAGCATCTTGAAATAAGGCTTGACACAAACGAGATTCACACCATGATTCAAAAGAAAATCACGTACCTTAAAAACAATATCGGGCTTTCTTCCAATACGACTAATCTCAAAACAATAAACACTCTTAATTGATTTCTCCACATCATTCTCAATCAGTGAAAACATCTCATTAAGACCTTCTCTTTCTTCAATTGAAAGTCTTGAACCGGATTCATTATTCTCAATTACAATAACCTGATCATCATTGTAACCATCAAGATGAACCTGCTTCATAATACTATCAGTCTGTTGTGTAACGTCCTGATATACAGTAGAACATCTACTTAATACTATTACTTTTTCCATATCTTTATCTCTTTATTTTCGGCAAAGATATAAGAAAATCAAGTATTTATGAAATTATTCGGCTTAAATAAAACTAAAACGAGGTACTTTTTTGTATATCAGATTCATTGCTGGAACTGGGGCAGCTTCCTCGGCTACCGCCACCGCTGGGGCTTCTACGAGCCACAGCTACAGGCAGGCATCCAGCAGGGCTTCATCAAGGCCATCAGCATGGGAAAGGAGAAAAGCTTCCACGACCCCTACTACATCTTCAGCCTCTACAACGGCTTCCATCTGCCCAAGGGCTGGTACCTGAACCTCTCGTTCTCCTACCGAAGCAGCGGCACCTACGAGTACCTCACCATCAACAGCGTGCACAACTTCGACTTCCAGCTCTACAAGAGTTTCCTGAAAGACCGCCTCTCGCTAAGCCTGAACGTGAGCGACATCTTCAACACCATAAGCCGAAAGACCGATGGCACCTACGGCAACGTGCGGTTCCAGCAGCAGAAGTGGGAAGACACCCGAAGCGTGCAGCTCCGCCTCACCTACCGCTTCAATCAGGCAAAGAAGCAATACCGTGGCGAGAACTCTGCCCAGGAAGCCGTGGGAAGAATGGGAGGAAAATAGAAAAACTTTCTCGGTTTAAATATAGAAAAACGAAGTCTCTGTTAAGCAGAATCTCTATGATTTTGCCCCAACAGAGACTTTTTTTCGGAAAAAGGTTATATTTTTGCAGATATGCTTGCATATTTACTTAGAATATCGTACATTTGCAACGAATTTCTTGCTTAATTGCAATTTCACAGCATATAAAACAACTAAAAGTAAAGCTAATGGTTGACTGTCAGATAATAAAAGATGGAAAGGTAGAAGGGGAAGTAAGGCAAAACGGCCTTACCTTCATCGACAACCATGGGATAGAACGGAGCAACCACATCGAATCGGATGCATTGGAAGTTTCGCTCAAGGAGTGGCATTACCAGAAGTTTGGCATTATGAACCAACACTATTTTGGCAAGGCGAACAACGCCAAGTTTATCGCACAGCATGAGGTAAGACCAGCCCTGCTCTTCTCCATGCCAACCCTTGGCGGCAGCATGAAAGAAGTGTACGGCAATCGTGGTGCAAAAAAGGAAATGATGTGGAAAACAGGCGAGGCAAGCCTCTGTTTTCTAAGCGGCGAAGGTGGTGCCAACACTCACCTGAACCAGGGCACCCAATTCGAAATCTTCAACGTGGTCATCCCACAGCAATTCATTGAAGAGCTTATCGAGCACGACGCGGAGGCTTTTGAGCAGCTCTCTCCTCTAACCAATCCTACCTTCGACACCCAGACCATCATCAAGTACAACCAGCCCGCCATAGCAGAAGTCATCAAGGCGGCACGAGACATCCAGCGTTCCCGCCTGTTAGGCAACCAAGCCTCCAAATACCTGGAATCGAAGATTATCGACTGCCTCTCGGGATTTCTCCTGCCCGCCAGTCTCTTGCCAAGCGCCCAAACCTTCAGCCTCAGCATCCGTGACAAGATACACGATGCCCAAAGCATCATCCTCACCCACTATCAGGAAATGCCATCGCTTCACGAGTTGGCGGCAATGGTGGGCACCAACGAATGCACCCTGAAGAAAGCCTTCAAGCTGGAGTTTGGAACCACCGTCTTCCAATATCTTTTTGATTATCGCATGGAATTGGCGGTTCATTACCTCCTCGACACAAGTCTTCCAATTGCCGACATCGGTATCAAATTGGGCTACGATTACCAGAGTCATTTCTGCACGGCATTCAAGAGAAAACACGGGGTAAGCCCGATGGAATTCAGATTAAGACGTGGAGTTATTGCAAGAACCTGATGATGATTTGCAATAACTCCAGAAATCCTGCAGCCTCGCCTCCATCCATCTGAACATGATGAAACTGGAAGGAGATGGGGAGTGTGGTTCGGAAGAAACCACGATGAAAACTTCCCCACATCAGCATGGGATTGCAGAACTTATCCGTGTATTGATTCACGATACAATCAAGTTCCGTTCCTATCATCGCCGATGTTCCCACCACCATCGCATCCTCTAAAAAAGATGATTTGCATTCAGCAGCAGCCTCAGAAGTCAGACGAAGATAATCTTCATTAAACTTCTGAATATCATCAGAATAAGGAATGTCGCAGGAATTGATTCCTCCCTTCTTATTTCCCACAATTACGTTAATGGCGATAGAATCGTATTGCATCAATCGCCAGGATGAACCGGATTCTTTTTCTTGGGAATCTTCCTCATCAGGAATTCCTTTAGAAGATTCTTTTTCCGGAAGAAGATAAAACTCCCTGGTTCTCGATGCAGCACAGCCTATCGCCCAGCACAAGATCATATTGAATTTCCATCCCCTCCTTCTGCTTATCTTCATAATTCGGGAAACATCGAATGTCTTGGTCAGGGTTACCATCGGCATCGGCGACGACATCCATAATTCGAATGCCGCCGCCCTGGAAGTTTCTCTTGCATTTATCTCTTTCTTCATAACATTCTTTTTTTTACTTACTTTTCTCGTTTCAATCCAGGAAGATAGCAATAGACGAGTAGCCCTGGCACTAAAGTCGAGAAGAATTGCAGATAAGTAAACTCATACAACAGCCAATCAATCCCTACTATCACTCTGATAGAGTACAAGCCAACAATTACGATCATCACCATTCGCCGTAATGGTAATTTTCTCAAATCGCCAGCAACAGAGAGCGCACACAAGCCGGCAATAGCAAAGCCTACTGCCAGACAAACCGTAACAGCATACAACAGCCATTCCTGGCCAAAACAGAGATGCATCATTTCATCTAAAATACCATAAGCCTTGAATGCCTCCTCTAAAAAGAAGAGGCAAATCAAATGGCCTATGGCTATCAGAAAATGAAGTGATGCTCCTAATCTTAACCTAAATACATTTAGCATTTTACGAAAAAAAACTAACACATTATTTCAAATCATACTTTATCCTCATTTCCTTTTGCTCCGCCTCAGGAAGGCTCTTCATAAAAGCCTTCCAGCCGGGGCAGAAGCGAGTGTGCCAATGCCAGAAACGAGAAACAAGCGAACGAGGATTCGCCTCATACTTACGGCGCATACAACAATCTACGCAAGGAATATTCTTTTTCTTCATGATTTCTACTCTTTTTTCATGATTTTTATTCTTTCTTCATGATTTCTACTCTATCGGAATCCATATTTCTGTTAGCAAATCCTCCGGAGCTGTTGTCTCCGGGTCGTTCAGGTAACGCTCAAACATCTGACAATGCTCCAATACCCCGCTTCCCAACTTCACCTTCTCGCCAGATACAGGAAGGAGTTCGCCATAAACCTTGGCGTTAACTTCAGCCAGATTCTCATACGGTCCCTGATAACGATAAACCAGGAAGCGACCGCCATAAATCGTAATGATGTTCACATCTCCCTCAGGCTGAAGCTGCTCTACGATAGGAGCTGCGATACAAACATCCGTGCGGCAGGCTTCAGCAGGAGTTGTTGCCGGATTGTCGTGATAGATGTTGATGTATTCTGCATCTGGGCAATCATAATCAATATGATGCTTCTGGCAATAAGCATCCAACTTGTTCCAAGCCTCCATATAATTGACAGACTTATAATCACCCAAAAGGCGAACACTTATCGCCTTTACATCCTTTCTATTCTGAATTCTTTCTGTAATTTCCATTTCCTTTTTATTTTTAATGTAAACTAAATATTTTATAGGCAGCAAAACTAACCAGCATCGCCACCTTGATAATTACTACTCCTATTATCATACGCATTTTCTCCAATATAAAAAATCAAACTTTTCTTCCAATATAAAACACGTAGCCGAAGCAATCCTTATTCTCCTCGTAATAGGCGATTTCCTCTTTCAGGCGATTGATGAAAACCTGCGCCTT
>OQVO01000606.1_pt1 | contig 11212 bp, 12 predicted proteins | sample 1691511 | NCBI WGS metagenome assembly OQVO01 (sample SAMN03418254, study PRJEB22391) | human gut metagenome | biome: human-gut; feature: organic feature; material: feces | host: Homo sapiens | place: Tanzania | collected 2013-01 | reverse complement strand
GTATGGGGCCTATTTGGAACGTATGCGTTCAATCACACCATTTTTGATTGCTGACATTGATTGAATAAGAAAGACGTCTGCGGACAGATGCCCGCAGGCGTCGTCTTATATATATTGTTAAATTTTTAATTAGTTCACTTTCTATTGAATTTGTCAATTTTTCATAGTATAATACATTAGTATATATGAAAAAAGGTGGATTACTTTGAAAAACGGTGCAAAAAAGAAATTTAACAAAAAAGCTCTCATTGCCGTAATACTTTGTGCCGTCGTTGTTTTCGGCATTGTTTCATATGACTTTATAAGCGGCAGAAGCTCATGTGAAAAGACGAGCGTTGCCATGGGCACCGTTGTGACGGTGAAGCTGTTCGGCTTCGGTGCAAAAAATGACCTTGACAAAATTGAAACAGAGATAAGCGGACTTGAAAATTCCGTCCTGAGCTGGCGAAAGAAAGGCTCCGACGTTTACAGGATCAACGAAGGCGCCGGAGATGAGGTTTCGGTTTCCCCCGACACAGTTAAGGTTATCGGTCAGTGCATCGAAATTTCCGATAAGTGCAACGGAGTTTTCGATATCTCGATCGGCAAGATAACCCGTCTTTGGGACTTCGGCGGCGACAATCAACGTCTCCCCTCAGAAAATGAAATTAAATCCGTTCTCGCAGACGTAGGATATAAAAACATAAAGGTTTCGGGTAAAGCGGTTCAGATTAAAAAGGGCCAGTCGCTCGATCTCGGCGCAGTCGGCAAGGGCTTCGCTTGCGACAAGATAAAGGATCTGCTTGCCAAGGGAAGAACAAAATCAGCAGTTGTTTCGGTCGGCGGCAGTCTGCTTATCTACGGCAACAGGACATTTTCCGTCGGCATAGTCAATCCCGATAACGACAAGCAGTCAATGGGAACCCTGAAGCTCAAGGACACCTGCGTTTCAACCTCGGGGAATTATGAAAAATACTTTGAGATGGACGGCAAGCGATATCATCACATACTCAACGCAACAACGGGATATCCTGCGACAAGCGAGTTTAAGAGCGTTACCGTTGTCTGTAATTCGGGACTGCTCAGCGACGCTCTCTCAACGGTCTGCTACATTGTCGGCTATCGCAAGAGCCTTGAAATACTCAAGGAATACGATGCCGAGGCAGTATTTATCTTCAACAACAATGCTGTCAAGGTAACCGACGGTCTCTCCGGCAAATTCAAAGTAACCGACGACAGCTACACTCTTGACAAATGAAACTATTCAAACGAACGGACATAATCATAATACTGATCGTGCTTTTGGCGGCGGCGCTTATTGCCATACCGAAATTTCTTGTTTCCGATAAACTGACGGCAGAAATTTACGTTGACGGAGAGCTCACGAAAAGCATTGACCTTACTGAAGTTGAGAAGAATTACACAATATCCGAAAACGGAGTAGAAATAACCGTCGGAAACGGTGAAATATACTTTTCAAAAGCCGAATGCAAGGACAAGCTATGCATTAAAAGCGGAAAGCTGACATCCGGCGGTGAGACAGCTGCCTGCCTGCCCGCAAGGGTGGTTATCTCGGTCAAATCGAACAAAAGCAAAACAGATATAATGACTTATTGATATGAAAAACAAAAATCTGACAAGAAAAATAGCCGTGACGGGTATGATGTGTGCGCTTGCGCTTGCACTCTCCTACCTTGAAACGCTTATCCCCGCCTATCCGGGATTTCCTCCCGGAGCGAAGCCCGGTCTTTCCAACATTGTAACGATGTTTATGGCAAGCTGTGCAGGTCCCGTTTACGCATTTTTCATCACAATTATCAAGGGACTTTTCGCAGGCGTCACAAGAGGAATGACGGCGATGCTGATGAGCCTTTCGGGCGGAATACTCAGCACTGCGGCGGCGTGCTTTCTTTTCAGGTTTTGCAAAGATAAATTAGGATATATCGGCATCGGAATTGTCTGTGCCGTTTGTCACAATATCGGACAGCTCATAACAGCCTGTATTCTTTCGGGTACTGCGTCGCTTATTGTCGGCTACGGTCCGCTGTTGTTAATATTTGCGATTGTCACCGGTATTCTGACCGGATCAATTCTTCGTGCGGTAATGCCCGTTCTGACAAAAGCAGTAAAAATTTAAAACGAAACAGGAATAATTCCTGTATAGCAAAGGGGTTGAACAAATGGGTAAAATTCACGTGGACGGAGTTATCTCGGCAGTCAAAAAGGTTCGCGGCGGTGTCAAGGTTGACCACCACAAGAACACGGCAGGCTGTGAGGTAGTTCGTATTCCCGTCCCGAAGCAGGTAGTTTTGCCTATGCAGCAGCACATCGGTGCTCCGTGTACTCCGACTGTCAAGGTCGGCGATACCGTTGCGGTCGGTCAGGTGATCGGAGACAGCGATAAATTTGTCAGCGCACCGATTCACGCATCTATTTCAGGTACTGTAACTGCAATCGGAAACGTTAAGCTTCCGAACGGAACCATGGTTCAGGGAGTTACGATTGAATCGGACGGTGAGATGAGACTTTACGAAGGGCTCAAGGCTCCCGAGGTCAACACAAAGGAGGAGCTTTGCAAGGCGATCAGGGATTCGGGTCTTGTCGGTCTCGGCGGCGCAGGCTTCCCGACTCATGTTAAGCTCAATGTTCCGGCAGATAAGAATATTGATACTCTTATCATCAATGCCGCAGAATGTGAGCCGTACATAACGGTTGACTACCGTGAATGTATTGACAATTCATGGGATATCTGTTCCGGTATCAAGACCGTTAAAGAGCTTCTCAACATTCCGAATGTCGTTATAGCGGTCGAGGATAACAAACCCGACGCTTTTGAGATTCTTCATCAGATCGTTGATAAAGACTCGGGATCGGACAGCTCAATCAAAATCATGCAACTCAAATCCGTTTATCCTCAGGGCGCAGAAAAAATGATGGTTCAGTCGGCAACCGGCCGTCAGGTTCCTCCTGGTAAGCTTCCGGCAGACGTCGGCTGTATCGTTATGAACGTCACTTCAATCGCGTTCGTCGCCCGTTATCTCAAAACAGGCAAGCCGCTTGTCAGCCGTTCAATGACCGTTGACGGTATGGCTATCGCCGAACCGAAGAATGTACGTGTTCCGATCGGCACCAGCTTCGCCGATGTCGTTGAATTCTGCGGCGGGTTCAAAGAGGATCCCGTTAAAATTATCGCAGGCGGTCCGATGATGGGTATGGCAATCACCGATGTAAATTACCCGATTTCCAAGAGCAACAATGCTCTGCTTGCTTTCTCGGCTAAGGATGCAAAGATTTTCAGAGAAACGGACTGTATCCGCTGCGGCCGCTGTGCAGCCGCCTGTCCGATGAGTCTTGTCCCGACCAAGATTGTCCGTGACTCAAAGACTAAGGACGTTGACGCTCTGACCAAGGACGGCGTTATGGTCTGCATGGAATGCGGAAGCTGCGCATATTCATGCCCTGCAAAGAAGCCGCTCGTCCAGCATATGAGACTTGCAAAATCAATCATCAGAGAGGCAGGTGCAAAGAAATGACATTAAAAAACAAGCTCGTTGTCAGCGCATCTCCTCACGACCGCAGTCCGAGGACTGTAAGAAGTCTGATGCTTGACGTTATTATCGCACTTATTCCGGCGCTTATCGCTTCGGTTATCTTCTACGGTCCGAGAGCGCTGCTCATTGAATGTATCAGCGTTGCGACCTGCGTAATATTTGAATACATCACCAGAATCGTATTCAAGCGCAGTCAGTCTATCGGTGACCTCAGCGCAGTTATCACGGGACTTTTGCTTGCTTTCAACCTTCCGGTTTCCATTCCGCTTTGGATGGTAGTTATCGGCTCGCTCGTTGCGATAGTTGTTGTAAAGCAGTTCTTCGGCGGCATCGGTCAGAACTTTGTCAATCCCGCTCTTGCCGGACGTATTGTTCTTCTGACCTCGTTCCCTGTTGCGATGTCAACATGGACTCAGCCGCTCACATGGACTATGTCAAAGCTTGACGGAATCACCTCCGCTTCTCCCCTCTCGTCTATTCACGAGATGACTTCGGGCGGTGCGGCTCCCGACGTTTCACTCGTTGAAATGCTCATCGGCTGGCGAGCCGGCTGTCTCGGAGAAACCTGCGCCGTTGCGCTTCTCCTCGGCGGCATCTATCTTGTTGTCCGTAAGGTCATTTCGCCGACAATCCCTCTTACATATATCGGCACGGTTGCCGTTATTATGCTTATCGCGGGCAAGGGCGATTTCCGCTTTGTTGCATATGAGCTTCTCGGCGGCGGACTTATGCTCGGCGCAATCTTCATGGCAACGGATTACACAACCTCACCGATTACATTTAAGGGCAAGATAATCTTCGGTATAGGCTGCGGCCTTATTACTTCAATAATCCGAATTTTCGGCAATCTCCCGGAGGGCGTTTCCTACTCAATCATCATTATGAATATTCTTGTTCCGCTGATTGAAAACGTTACCCTTCCCAAGCCGTTCGGCACTCCGAAAAAAGAAAAGAAGGAGGCTGAGGCAAAATGAAAAAGCAAATCATAATTCCTACGGTTGCGCTCTTTATTATCTGCCTTGTCGCAACGACACTTCTTGCGCTGGCAAATAACGTAACCGCTCCGATAATCGAAAAGAACTCGGCAGAGTCAGAGGCTCAGTCCCGTATGGAGGTTCTTGCGGATGCAAAGAGCTTCGAGGACAAGACTTTTAACGGCATAAGCTACGCAGTCGGTCTTGACGGCAGCAAGCAGACAGTCGGCATGGTTTTCACAACAACGTCAAAGAGCTACGGCGGCGATCTTATTGTTATGACAGGCGTTGACAATGAAGGCAAGGTAACGGGTATTCAGATCCTTTCCATCAGCGACACTGCAGGCCTTGGTATGAAAGCACAGACAGATTCCTTCAAGTCTCAATTCAAGGGTCTTGTTGACGGAATCAAGGTAGCCAAGAACAGCGCCGATCACGACAGCAACGAGATCCTCGCTCTTACGGGCGCAACGATTACATCCAATGCCGTGACAACGGCAGTCAATGAGGCTCTCGCAAACTACAAAACCATTACAGAAAACGGAGGTGCTAACTGATGGCTGAAAAGAAATCCTTAGGCAAGGAGCTTACCAAAGGCTTTATCATTGAAAACCCTGTTCTTCGCCTTGTACTCGGCACCTGCCCCACCCTCGCCACAACGACCTCAGTTTCAAGTGCAATCGGTATGGGTGTTTCGGCTTCAATCGTTCTCATCTGTTCTAACATCGTTATCTCGGCTTTGAGAAAGGTTATTCCGCAGAAGGTTCGTATTCCGGCATACATCGTTATCATCGCTTCGTTTGTTACGATAGTTCAGATGCTCGTCAAGGCTTTTGTCCCCGTGCTCAACGAACAGCTCGGCGTTTATCTTCCTCTTATAGTTGTTAACTGTATCATTCTCGGCAGAGCGGAAGCGTTCGCAAGCAAAAACGGTGTGCTCGCCTCGGCGGTTGACGGCCTCGGAATGGGAATCGGCTTCACAGGCGCGCTCTTTGTCATGGGCACCATCCGTGAGATTCTCGGTGCCGGCACATTCCTCAACGGAATCAGCGACCTCATCGGCGGCAGCTTCAACGGTTTCTCAATCCCCTTCCTAAACGAAAACCCGATGCTTATATTTATTCTTGCTCCCGGCGGATTCTTTGTATTCGGCATGGTAATGGCTCTTGCAAATAAAATTGCCGAGTCAAAGGGCAAACCCAAGGCTGTACTCCACGGCTGTGAAAACTGCCCGATGGCTAAATCCTGCTCTATCAGAGACACTCACGAGAGTTGTGAAGAGAAGAAGGAGGCTGAAGCATAATGGAAATGACAAAAGGCCTTTTGAGCATATTGCTCACAATGATTCTCACTCAAAACTTCGTTCTTTCACGATTCCTCGGCATCTGTCCGTTCCTCGGCGTTTCAAAGAAGCTGAATACGGCGGTCGGCATGTCACTTGCCGTTATTTTCGTTATGGCTCTTTCGACGGCGGTTACATATCCTATAAACAAGTATCTGCTTGTCGCCAATAATCTTGAATATCTTCAGACGATCGTTTTCATTCTCGTCATCGCCGCACTCGTTCAGATGGTTGAGATTATTCTCAAGAAGTATATGCCGGCTCTTTACAATGCGCTCGGTATCTATCTTCCGCTTATCACAACGAACTGTGCGGTTCTCGGTGTTGTAACACTCAACGTTGACAACGGCTACAACTTTATGCAGTCACTTATCTGTGCTATCGGCGGCGGTGTCGGATTTATGATCGCCATGATTATGTTTGCAGGCGTTCGTTCAAGACTCGAATCCTGCGACATTCCGAAATTCCTTAAAGGTCTGCCCATCACACTTGTTGCCGCTTCGCTTGTTTCCCTTTCGTTCTTGGGCTTCGCAGGCGTTGTTGACAAGATCTTTGCATAAGGAGGCGCGAATATGAATCCTATTGTTTTAGCAATTCTGATCGTTTCGGTCATCGGACTCATTGCGGGTCTCGGACTTGCAGTTGCCTCCATCGTTATGGCTGTTCCAGTCGATAAGAAGGCGGAGGCTATCCGTGAATGTCTCCCCGGTGCAAACTGCGGCGCATGCGGCTTCTCCGGTTGTGACGGCTATGCGGCGGCTCTTTCAAAGGGAATTACGACAAACACTGCTCTCTGCGCCCCCGGAGGAAATGATGCTTCCAAGGCTATCGCAGAGGTTACCGGACTTTCGGCGGGCTCGGTTGCTCCCATGGCGGCGGTCGTCATGTGTCAGGGCTTCTGCGGCAAAGCCGAAACCAAGATGGAATACAACGGCGTAAGCTCATGCGAAATGGCAAAGCAGCTTTTCGGCGGCCCGAAGGAGTGTATCTACGGCTGTATCGGTCTCGGCGACTGCATGAATGCCTGTCAGTATGACGCAATTCACATCTGTGACGGCGTTGCAAGAGTCAACCCCGTTATGTGTAAGGCCTGTAAGCAGTGCCTTAAAACCTGCCCGAATCACATAATTAAGATGATGCCTCTGCATGAGGCAAAGGCGGCAAACCTTTGCGTAAATCACGACAAGGGCGCAATCACACGCAAGGAATGTTCAAACGGCTGTATCGGCTGTATGAAGTGCGTCAAGGCGTGCGAATTCGGCGCAGTTGAGGTCAAGGACTTCTGCGCCAAGGTCGATTACAACAAGTGCACAGGCTGCGGCAAATGCACCGAGGCTTGTCCTGTTAAGTGTATCAATCTCATAACGCTTGACTGAATCTAAATAAAATCAACCGTCGGTAACGGAACATTTATCCGTCATCGGCGGTTATTTTTGTATGATTAATAATTTTTAAGAGCTAATCGTTCTGTTTTTATTGTAATTTTTCTTTCTCTATGGTACAATAACCGACAGAACATTAGTATATTGGGGGATTTCATTTGGCTCTTAAAAGGAAAATCAACCTGAATAATTTTTGGACGCAGCTGCGCCCTATGCTTGGTTACAACGCCGCAAATATCCTTTTCGGCGGATCGACCTATATAATCAGCCTTTTCTTTATGTCATATCTGACTGAGGTTGAGGGTCTCAACACAAAGCAGGCGGGTTGGGTCTTTGCCTTCGCTCACATTTGGGATGCGATAACCGATCCCGCAATGGGACTCATAACCGACCGCACACGTTCACGATTCGGCAAGCACCGCCGCTATCTTATCTGGGGTGTTGTCCCGATATTTATATCGTATTTTCTCCTGTGGAACTCGTTCGGACTTTCGCAGATTGTCAGCACAAATGTAATAACCGTATACTACACCTGCGCATATATGCTTTTTAACACGGCATACACACTTGTCTGCGTTCCGTATACGGCCATGCTGCCGGAAATTGCACCCGAGTATTCACTCAGAACCCAGTACAAATCGGTTGAATACATATTCAATTCAGTCGGTATGGTCTCATCTTTCGTGCTTGTTTCTGCAGTTCTCGGCTTCACCGATGTCAAAACCCTCGATTCAACCCCGGAAATCAGAAGCAAATTTCTTTTTATGGGTCTTGTCCTTGCGCTCTTCTTCTCCCTTCCCCTGCTGATAACGTTCTTCTCATCAAAGGAAAAGGATTCGAGAGATATCGTTGTTCCCCCGGTAAACCTCTACAATATGCTTAACGAGTACAAGCTCGTTTTTAAAAACAAATCTTTCAGACAGTATTTCGCCCTCAGCACCTTCTATTCTATCTCAAAGGGCTTTTACAACAACTCGAACCAGTATTTCATAAAGCATGCCGCAAAGCGTTGGAACAAATATAATATTCTCAACACAGTTGCAGGCGTTGCGGAGGCATCAGGATTCCCGATCAACTATGCTCTGACGATGAAATACGGCAAACAGCTCTGCGGAAAGCTGCTTGGACCGATAATGATAGTCGGTCTTGCGATTTCGCTCTTCGTCAACGAGAGCACACCGTCGTGGGTTCTTTATCTCGCATCGGTTCTCTACTGTTTCGGCTTCTCGGGAGTCGGCTTCGTCGGCACAAATACCCAGCCCGATGTTACCGACGTTGATGAGCTTATAACCGGCCGCCGCCGTGAGGGCGTTATTTCAACTTTTTCGTCACTTATCAAGAAAACGATCAACGGCTTTATGGCAGCTCTGACGGGATACATTCTTGCTGCATTCGGTTTCCATACCGGTGAGGGTGCTGTTCAGACGACAATGGGTATGTTCGGAATAAAGTTCACCTACTCGATTCTGCCGATTATTTTCGCCCTGCTCTCAATTATCGGAATTTATCGCTATAAGATGACAAAGAGCGATCACGAGCTTATCAAGAGAGCAATCGCCGAAAAAAAAGAGACGGGCAAGGTTGAGCTTTCAGATGATGAAAAGAAAATTTGTGAGGACATTGCAGGTCAGGAATGGGGCAATATGTGGATAGGAAAAGCCGAAATTCCCGAAGAGCTTGCCGATCTTACAAAAGTAAATATAGAGTAACGGAGGAATTAATATGACACGCTATGAATATGCAAAGGCAAAATATGCCGAGATAGGTATTGACACCGAAAAAGTTATTGAAAAACTTGCAAATATTCCCGTTTCGGTTCACTGCTGGCAGGGCGACGATGTAACGGGCTTTGACTCAAAGCAGGCGCTTTCGGGCGGCATTCAGACTACGGGCAATTATCCCGGCAAGGCGACAACCCCCGAGGAGCTTATGGCTGATATCGACAAGGCATTTTCACTTGTTCCCGGCAAGAAGAAACTCAATCTTCACGCAAGCTATGCGATCTTTGAGAACGGAGAGTTTGCCGACAGAGATAAGATCGAACCGAAGCACTTTGAAAAATGGGTAAAGTTTGCCAAGGAAAGAGGAATCGGCATAGACTTCAATCCGACATTCTTCTCTCACCCGATGGTCAAGGATAATCTCACCCTTTCCTCACCCGACGAAGAGGTTCGTACATTCTGGGTTAACCACGGCAAGGCTTGCCTCAAAATTGCAGAATACTTTGCCAACGAAACCGGTATTCCCTGCGTTATGAACATATGGATTCCCGACGGCTACAAGGATATCCCCGCCGACCGACTTGCACCGAGAGCAAGATTCAAAAAATCGCTCGACGAGATTCTTTCCGTTCCGTATGACAAGAGCAAGGTTTATATAACCCTTGAATCAAAGGTTTTCGGCATCGGACTTGAATCCTACACCGTAGGTTCAGCCGAATTTGCCCTTTCCTATGTAAACTACAAGGGAATTACTCCGCTTATGGATAACGGTCACTATCACCCGACAGAGGTCGTTTCCGATAAAATATCCTCGCTTCTTCTTTTCAACGAAAAAATTGCGCTTCATATCACACGTCCCGTCCGCTGGGACAGCGACCACGTAGTCCTCTTCGATGACGAGACAAAGGAAATTGCAAAGGAAATCGTCGCTCACGATGCACTTGACCGTGTGTTCATCGCAACCGACTATTTTGACGCCTCAATCAACCGCATTGCCGCTTGGGTAATCGGTCTGAGAAACGTTCAGAAAGCCCTTCTTTGCGCTCTGCTCACTCCGCATAAGGAACTCGCTAAGCTCCAGGACGAGAGCAACTTCACGAAGCTGCTTGCAACTCAGGAGGAGCTCAAATTCTTCCCATTCAACGATGTCTGGGCAGAATATTGCAGCCGTAACGGAATCATCCCCGACTCCTCGTGGCTTGACGAGATTGAGAAATACGAAAAGGGCGTACTTTCCGTAAGATAAAAACTTTAGAATAAAAAATCACCGTCCGTTGGCGTTATACCGACGGACGGTGAAAATTTTATGTATTTCCGTTACATTTTGAAGCCTGTCATATTAACAACAGATGAAGCAACGGCTGTACCCGAAGAACCCATAACGCTCGAAAGCTCAAACTTGAAGTCGAACTTTGCGTTGAGAGAAACAAGGTTGCCTGTTGAAGCATTTACAACTGCTTTGATAACAGCGTTGCTGTAACTCTCGGAAATATTTGCCTTGCCGCAAAGCGGAACCTGAGAGATAGCCGACATAACGTTCTCGGCTGTCTTGTGATCCCAGTAATCCTTATCATGATCGCCGCAAGCAAGACCGCTTCTGTCAAGGGGAGCATTGTTGGAAGAAACAACCTTACCGGATGTAACTTTGCTTGAGCCGTTCTTGATCTTAAGTGTGATCGTGTAGTTGTTGCCATTCTTTACGCAGGTTGCGCTTGTAACATCGGAAGCTGTGAGCTTAGATGCTTTGAAATACTTATGATAGCTGCCGGCATCTGCCGATGTAACGGACTTTGTAAATTTATTTGAATCGCCTACACCCATAAACTTATAGACGATATCCTTTGAAGCCTTAAGAGATGCGCCTGCATTGTATGACTTCTCAGTTGTTGTTCTTGTCTTATTGAAAGCAGCCTTCTTAGAAGCAACCTTAGCCGTAGCCGTGTTATAGTAGCTTACGATCTGAGCTGTGCCTGTCGGGACGGAAGAACCGCTGTTAGCTTTTGTCTTTGACGGAGCAGCACTTGAACCGCCTGTACTTGCCGAACCGCTGCCGGAGTTGGCATCTGCTGGGGTTTCGCCGTTAGCGTCTGTCGGGGTTTCGCCGTTAGCATCGGTCGGAACCTCACCGTTAGCGTCTGTCGGAACCTCGCCGATATCTCCGTTATCGACCTCATCGCCCATAGCGTCGGATGCCGAAGCGCCGCCCTTCTGCTCTGCCGCTTTCTTAGCAGCATCGCACATCTTGCCTCAAAGAAAGAGAAAA
>OQVO01000604.1_pt1 | contig 11234 bp, 18 predicted proteins | sample 1691511 | NCBI WGS metagenome assembly OQVO01 (sample SAMN03418254, study PRJEB22391) | human gut metagenome | biome: human-gut; feature: organic feature; material: feces | host: Homo sapiens | place: Tanzania | collected 2013-01 | reverse complement strand
TTGCGCTATCGGGTCAACTTTGATAACTTAACGCCAACGTATCCAGATGAAAAGCTGAAGATGGATTACGAGCTGCCAAGCGGTGAAAAAGGCAAAGATTTAACCGACCGCATTATCGATTTGATTTGCCCGCAAGGTAAAGGTCAACGCGGAATGATTGTTGCGCCTCCACGAACAGGTAAAACCGTCATGATGAAAAACATCGCTCACGCGATTACAGCTAATCACCCAGAGATTCACTTGATTGTTTTGTTGATTGATGAGCGCCCCGAGGAAGTGACGGATATGAAACGCTCGATTCAAGGTGAGGTTATCTCTTCAACGTTTGACGAGCCCGCAAGCCGCCATATTCAAGTCGCTGAAATGGTGATTGAAAAGGCTAAGCGCCTTGTCGAACACAAGCAAGACGTTGTGATTTTGCTGGACAGTATTACGCGTTTAGCTCGTGCTTATAACACCGTTATTCCTTCATCGGGTAAAGTGTTAACAGGTGGTGTGGATGCCAACGCTCTGCAAAAGCCTAAACGCTTTTTTGGTGCTGCTCGTAATGTAGAGGAGGGCGGTTCGCTGACAATTATCGCAACGGCTTTGGTTGAAACGGGCTCTCGAATGGACGAAGTGATTTTCGAAGAGTTCAAAGGCACAGGCAACAGCGAAATTATTTTGGATCGCAAAGTTTCTGATAAACGTATTTTCCCCGCTATCGACATTACAAAATCGGGTACGCGTAATGAGGAATTGTTGGTGGATAAAAATACTTTGCCTAAAATGTGGGTGTTGCGCCGCGTGCTGATGCCGATGGGACCCGCCGACGCGATGGAGTTCCTGATGGAAAAGCTGAAACAGTCGAAAAACAATCACGACTTTTTCGAAGCGATGAATTCGTAACGCTTTGACGACTTTGACGTGCTTTCCCCAAGTGTACAGATGCCAATCCATTTCCAGCCGTCCGCCCGCGCGGAATTTGACGGTCAGCGATCCGTCCGGATTTCTGCGCAATGTTTGTTTCGGGTGGAAAACGTATTGTTCCGCTTCGTCCGCGACGGCTGAATCGAACAGCCATTCGACGTCGAACGGTTTTTCGAAACGCGTCAGAACATGTTGTGTTCGTTCAGCCACAACAACGCCTGCAATCGGTTGGTGATGTTCAAACGCATGTAAATACGGTTCAGATGGACTTTGACGGTTGATGTGCTGATGCCCATTTTGTAGGCGATCATTTTGTTCGGCATGCCTTGCGCCAGACAGCGCATGACTTCTATTTGTTTCGGTGTCTGCTTGTTCAGTGCTTTTTATGCGGGATATGTGAAGTGGATCCCGATAGCTATTGCTGCCGGGATTATAGGTTAGTCAGCGAAGGTTAAGACGAGAATTACCTTAATGATGTCTGCTACAACAGACACGGCCATAGATAAACCAAAGACGATCCAAGCCACAGTGATGTCTTCACTACCATCGTATAGAGTTCCGTAATCACTGGTGTAAGGCGTAAATGTCGCGCCTTGATACAATAGGTATAAGCTTGATCCATAGAGGATAAATGCAGATATCCCTTGTATTGCTATGATCACCAGAATCATGAAACGAGCTGATCTATGCGCCCAAGCCTGGCTTATTTTTTCTGATAGAGATTTCGCAATAAAAGCATGCGCTAAGCCGTAAATTGTCGAGATTGCCAACATCCCAAAAAAGCTTGCTATAGCGGTTCCAACCATAATCGCCCCTTGCGTGATCAAACCAGCCTTAGTTTTGTCTCAATTGCAACGCCTATAATCTTGCAGTTTCCATTGATTGGCACGAGAGGCCATGCAGGATTAAGTCCCTTGAGGTATTTATTTCCGCCGTCGATTATCAGCTTCTTGAATGTTGCTTCGTTAGAGTCAGAAAGTTTTGCTATGACCAAGCTGCCGTTGATCGCCTCCCTTCCGGTATCGAAAAGAACGAATGTTCCCTCTGGAATGCTTAACCCAACCGGTGCCGTCATTGAATCACCTTCCACTTTAAGCCAGAACGCATTACCTTGAATATGCGCGTCAGACTCAAGCCAAACATCTATGTCTTTAATGGTGTATGGTTCGCATGCTTCACACCACGAGCCAGCCTGGATACTGCTTAACACCGGATACCTCTTTCCTGCTCTGTATTCCCCTGCATACCTTACGTTGGCATCGCTCTTAAGGCTTTCTGCCTGTTCTGCAACCTTGGCAGCAATTGACTGGCAAAAATCAGCAATTGAGACTTGCAACAAACGCGTTTCTGCCATTAAGATAATGCCCTACCGCTCCTTGGGTGATACCCAGTTCATCAGCGATTGAGTATTGGGTTATTCCCAATTCTTTCTTTTTTGACTCATACAAAGCCTTAAGCCGCTTAGCGTCTTCGAGCTGTTCTGTCGTCAGTGATTTTTTATTTTCCATAGCTTAATTCTAATAGCTAAGGTACTTAAACTAAAAATACCCTGAGTATTGATTGCTTTGAATACCTGTAGTATTCTTTGTTCATGGTTAATAACGGAGAGTGCATATGATTCGAATGACACTTGCCGATTACGCCAAAATCCATGGACAGGCTAAAGCAGCCAGTGACTTTGGTGTAATCCAGTGCGCTATCAGCAAGGCCATTCTGGCAGGCCGTAACATCATGGTTACGGTAAAGCCTGATGGCAGTGTGATTGGAGAGGAAGTTCGTCCTTTCCCAAGCAACAAGAAAAACAAATAGTAACACCGCTCTTTAACAGTCATGGTCATCATTCCCGCCGAAATGCGGGAATACAACGCGCATAATTTGATGCGCATAACTTCTTATTTGTTAAGGAAATACTTACATATGCAACTTACAAGTACTCGCAAGAAAGCGAATGCAATTACAAGCAACATCCTGAATCGAATTGCTGTACGTGGTCAGCGAAAGGTTGCTGATGCATTAGGGATTAATGAATCGCAAATTTCGCGATGGAAAGACAGCTTTATCCCAAAGATGGCCATGCTTCTGGCTGTGCTGGAGTGGGGTGTTGAAGACGAGGAATTAGCAGAGCTGGCAAAGAAAGTAGCCATGGTGCTGACAAAAGAAAAGCCTCAAGACTGCTGCAACAGTTTTGAGGCCTGATGTAGAAAGACTGGATCAATCCACAGGAGTAATTATGACAAAACGTCGTAAGAAATACCAGGAAAAAGAAGAGATTCGACACCCTGATTCACCTGAGGGATTAGTGGTAGCCGCAGCAAATAACAGGGCGTTCGCAGAGCGCCTTGTTGGTGTTTACAGACTAGCCAAAGCAGGAGTGAAACATGGGCGTCGTTAAGTTAGCTGATTACAGGCCTCAACTGGAGGTCGTGGAGCATCGCGTGGCAGACACCGAAGATGGTTTCATGCGCGTTGCTAACGAGATTACCGACAGTCTGCTGATGGCTGATTTAACCGTCCGGCAGTTGAAGGTGATGCTCGCTATCATGCGCAAGACATACGGATTCAATAAGCCGATGGATCGACTCACAAACACGCAGATAGCAGCCATGACAGGTATTCATCACACTCATGTTTGCGCTGCCAAGCGCCAGCTTATTGAGCGTAAATTCCTCATTGCTGATGGCGTGAAAATCGGAGTGAACAAGGTGGTTTCGCAGTGGATTAGCCAGGACAGCTTAACATTAGCCAAAACAGCTAATAAAACATTAGCCAAGTCGGCTAATGGGTATAAGCCAAGTCAGCTAAACACAAAAGACAATATACAAAAGACAATAAATACAAATACCCCCTTACCCCCTAACGGGGGCGGCGATGGGCAGGTTAAACCTGAACGTCGCAAGGCAGAACGAATCGACTACGAATCCTTCCTGAACGCCTACAACACCGAAGTCGGTGACAGACTTCCACACGCTGTTGCGGTCAACGAGAAACGCAAACGCCGCCTGAAGAAAATCATCCCGCAACTGAAAACGCCAAACGTGGACGGTTTCAGAGCGTATGTCAGGGCGTTTGTGCATCAGGCCAAGCCGTTTTACTTCGGAGACAACGACACGGGCTGGACGGCCGATTTTGATTACCTGCTGAGAGAAGATTCGTTAACGGGAGTTCGTGAAGGGAAGTTTGCAGACAGGGGGATTGCATGAGACAGGATATCGAAGCGAGCGTTATCGGCGGTCTGCTGATTGGTGGATTAACACCAACTGCCAGTGACGTTCTGGCAACGCTTGAGCCGGAAGCGTTTTCAATTCCGCTCTACCGGAAAGCCTTCGAGGTTATCCGCAAGCAGGCGAGAAACAGAAACCTAATCGACGCGCTGATGGTTGCCGAGGCGTGCGGAGAGGAGCATTTCACGTCAATCCTGATGACCAGCAAAAACTGCCCGAGTGCCGCAAACCTGAAGGGATATGCCGGAATGGTCGCGGATAACTATCACCGCCGTCTGGTGCTGGAAATCATGGATGAAATGCGTGAACCAATTCAGAGCGGAACCATCGACGCATCGAGTCAGGCGATGGATGAACTTGTAAAGCGTCTTTCAGCCATCAGAAAGCCCCGTGACGAGGTAAAACCTGTACGGTTAGGGGAAATCATTACTGACTACACTGACACGCTTGACAGGCGTCTGAGGAACGGAGAAGAGTCCGATACCCTGAAGACCGGAATCGAAGAACTTGATGCCATCACCGGAGGGATGAACGCGGAAGACCTGGTGATAATCGCTGCTCGTCCTGGTATGGGGAAAACCGAACTGGCGCTGAAGATTGCCGAAGGCGTTGCAAGCCGCGTTATTCCTGGTTCTGACGTCCGGCGCGGAGTATTGATTTTCTCAATGGAAATGAGCGCATTGCAGATTGCAGAGCGAAGTATTGCCAACGCCGGGAGGATGTCGGTTAGCGTGCTGCGAAATCCTGCATCGATGGATGACGAGGGCTGGGCACGTGTTGCTAACGGCATGAGTCAGCTTGCAGATTTGGATGTATGGGTAGTCGATGCCTCGCGGTTATCGGTCGAAGAAATACGCTCAATCGCAGAACGGCACAAACAGGAAAACCCAAACCTGTCACTCATCATGGCGGATTATCTTGGCCTGATTGAGAAGCCGAAAGCAGACCGCAACGACCTTGCAATTGCTCACATCTCCGGAAGCCTGAAGGCGATGGCGAAAGACCTAAAAACGCCTGTTATCTCCCTGAGTCAGCTTTCGCGCGATGTTGAGAAGCGACCAAACAAACGCCCGACAAACGCAGATTTGCGTGATTCAGGAAGCATTGAACAGGACGCAGACTCAATCATCATGCTCTATCGGGAAGCGGTATATGACGAGAACAGTAGCGCCGCGCCATTTGCTGAAATCATCGTGACGAAAAACCGTTTTGGCTCGCTTGGTACGGTTTACCAGCGATTCTGTAACGGACACTTTGTTGCATGTGACCAGGATGAAGCCAGACAGATTTGCACAGCATCAAATGCGCCTGCTGCGCGTGGCAGACGATATGCACAAGGGGCGGACGTATGACCATCTACATCACTGAGCTTGTAACAGGCCTGCTGGTAATCGCAGGCCTTTTTATTTGGGGGAGAGTAAATCGTGGTTGAGTTGATTTTCTCTGCATTGAGGCTTCTCGGTGCTCTGTGGATGGTGGCGACGTTCATTGTGGTTGCTGGCTGTTTTGTCCGGTTGGTAGGCGAAGGTAAAGACCTGGTGGGTGTGCTTTTCGGTAGCATTCTCCTGTGGGTGATTATCGGTGTTGCGCCTGTCGCTGTAGCAAAAATGGCGTGGCGTTTTGTGAGTTGAGGTGACAATGAAGCAAATATACATGCTTCGCAACGAAGCAATCAGAAACAACGCCATAGACGCAATACTCTCACTTCCGATCGACGACAAGTCACCTCACGAAGTCCACATTAAAGAACCAAAGCGGAGCAATCCTCAAAACCGCCTTATGTGGGCGTTATTGCAGGACGTATCGCGTCAGGTGCTTTGGCATGGAGAGAGACTTGCGCCGGAGGACTGGAAAGATCTGTTCACTGCCCTGTGGCTTAAGACCAAAAAAATGGAGCAAAGAAGTGCGCCTGGTATCGACGGTGGCGTTGTCATGCTTGGCGTGCGTACCAGCAAAATGCGAAAGGCCAACATGACTGAGCTTATCGAAATCATGTTCTGGTTCGGCTCAGAGCGCAACGTGCGATGGAGTGATGACTCCCGGAGAGAGTATGAATGGTCACAACGAAAAGGGAAGGCTGCATGACTATCAAATCAAATACGCCAGCACACGACAAGGACTGCTGGCAAACGCCGCTTTGGCTTTTTGATGCACTGGATATTGAGTTTGGATTCTGGCTGGATTCGGCAGCGAGCGACAAAAACGCTCTGTGCGCTCACTGGCTAACTGAGGCCGACGACGCACTCAATTCTGAGTGGATAAGCCACGGTGCAATCTGGAATAACCCACCGTACAGCAATATCAGGCCGTGGGTGGAAAAAGCCGCTGAGCAGTGCATACAACAGCGACAGACGGTAGTGATGCTTGTGCCAGAGGATATGTCTGTCGGATGGTTCAGCAAGGCTCTGGAGAGTGTTGACGAAGTTCGTATTATCACTGATGGACGGATTAATTTTATCGAACCATCGACAGGGCTGGAGAAGAAGGGAAACAGCAAAGGCTCCATGCTGCTGATTTGGCGACCGTTCATCAGTCCTCGACGGATGTTTACTACCGTATCCAAAGCGGCATTGATGGCGATCGGGCAGGGCGTCAGGAGGGCAGCATGAGACGACAGCGACGAAGTATCACCGACATCATCTGCGAAAACTGCAAATACCTTCCAACGAAACGCTCCAGAAATAAACGCAAGCCAATCCCAAAAGAATCTGACGTAAAAACCTTCAACTACACGGCTCACCTGTGGGATATCCGGTGGCTAAGACATCGTGCGAGGAAAACAAGGTGATTGACCAAAATCGAAGTTACGAACAAGAAAGCGTCGAGCGAGCTTTAACGTGCGCTAACTGCGGTCAGAAGCTGCATGTGCTGGAAGTTCACGTATGTGAGCACTGCTGCGCAGAACTGATGAGCGATCCGAATAGCTCAATGTACGAGGAAGAAGACGATGAGTGATTTCTCTGAGCTTATTTCCTTCAAAAAAGACAGAGAAGAAATGCGGACTGAATCTGTCTATTACGTTCAACACCGGAATAAACGCTCTGTGCTTGATCAGGAGCTGGTTATTACCGGAGACCTGGCATTCAGAACATATAAGGCCAGCATGGAAATGAAGGATTTCCCTAAATGTGGTTCTGAAAGAGAAGCCGCGTTAAAGCTGGCAGAGTGGATGCAGAGAATGGCTGCTGCAATTGAGAATTACTGGAGCGAACCATAATGGCTAAACCAGCGCGAAGACGATGTAAAAACGATGAATGCCGGGAATGGTTTCACCCTGCATTCGCTAATCAGTGGTGGTGCTCTCCAGAGTGTGGAACCAAGATAGCACTCGAACGACGAAGCAAAGAACGCGAAAAAGCGGAAAAAGCAGCAGAGAAGAAACGACGACGAGAGGAGCAGAAACAGAAAGATAAACTTAAGATTCGAAAACTCGCCTTAAAGCCCCGCAGTTACTGGATTAAACAAGCCCAACAAGCCGTAAACGCCTTCATCAGAGAAAGAGACCGCGACTTACCATGTATCTCGTGCGGAACGCTCACGTCTGCTCAGTGGGATGCCGGACATTACCGGACAACTGCTGCGGCACCTCAACTCCGATTTGATGAACGCAATATTCACAAGCAATGCGTGGTGTGCAACCAGCATAAAAGCGGAAATCTCGTTCCGTATCGCGTCGAACTGATTAATCGCATCGGGCAGGAAGCAGTAGACGAAATCGAATCAAACCATAACCGCCATCGCTGGACTGTCGAAGAGTGCAAGGCGATCAAGGCAGAGTACCAACAGAAACTCAAAGACCTGCGAAATAGCAGAAGTGAGGCCGCATGACGTTCTCAGTAAAAACCATTCCAGACATGCTCGTTGAAGCATACGGAAACCAGACAGAAGTAGCACGCAGACTGAAATGTAGTCGCGGTACGGTCAGAAAATACGTTGATGATAAAGACGGGAAAATGCACGCCATCGTCAACGACGTTCTCATGGTTCATCGCGGATGGAGTGAAAGAGATGCGCTATTACGAAAGAATTGATGGCAGCAAATACCGAAATATTTGGGTAGTTGGCGATCTGCACGGATGCTACACGAACCTGATGAAAAAACTGGAGACGATAGGATTCGACACCAAAAAAGACCTGCTTATCTCGGTTGGCGATTTGGTCGATCGCGGTACAGAGAACGTCGAATGCCTGGAATTAATCACATTCCCCTGGTTCAGAGCTGTACGTGGAAACCATGAGCAAATGATGATTGATGGCTTATCAGAGCGTGGAAACGTCAATCACTGGCTGCTTAATGGCGGTGGCTGGTTCTTTAATCTCGATTACGACAAAGAAATTCTGGCTAAAGCTCTTGCCCATAAAGCAGATGAACTTCCGTTAATCATCGAACTGGTGAGCAAAGATAAAAAATATGTCATCTGCCACGCCGATTATCTGAACCGCCCCGGGTTTCCTGGAGAGTGTTTTATCTGTGAACTCAGGCTGCCAGATCATCGTTTCCGATGGAAGCATAATAAGCTTTTTCTGCTTCTGCCGGAGGAGTATGGCCCAGCCTTTCCAGCAATCGTCGATTGTTATACCAGTCCACCCACGTGAGTGTGGCCAGTTCCACTTCTGCACGGTTTTTCCAGCTCTTACGGTGTATTACCTCCGCTTTGTAAAGACCATTGATGCTCTCCGCCATCGCGTTGTCATACGAGTCGCCTGTACTTCCTGTTGATGCCAGTAATCCGGCTTCCTTAAGCCGCTGTGTGTAGGCCAGCGATACATACTGAGAACCTTTATCACTGTGATGGACCGTGCCGGACGGTCGACGGGCCCATAACGCCTGCTCCAGTGCATCCAGCACGAATGTCGTTTCCATGGACGATGAGACCCGCCACCCCACGATGTATCCGGCAAACACATCAATGATGAACGCCACATAGACGAAGCCCCGCCATGTGCTGACGTAAGTAAAATCAGCCACCCACAGCTGGTCAGGTCGTTCTGCCACGAACTGACGGTTTACGCGGTCGCCTGCGGCAACGGCTTTCCGGCTGATGGTCGTACGGACCTTTTTACCCCGGAGAACACCGGCAAGTCCCATAACCGCCATGAGACGTGCCACTGTACATCTGGCCACCCTGATTCCTTCCCGTAACAACTGACGCCAGACTTTACGCACACCGTACACCTGATGATTTTCATCGTATACGCGCTGTATCTCTCTCTTCAGCCAGTCGTCGTGCTGCGCACGGGCACTGCGTTTATCCGGATGATGTCGCTGTTGCTGACAATGGTAATACGTTGACGGGGCAATATGCAGTTCGCTGCATACCGGTCCGACCCCGTACTGCTCACGCAGCTTATCCAGCAGTGGCATCATTTTTTCCAGAGGCGGTCGAACTCCGCCTTCGCAAAATAAGCGGAAGCCTGGCGAAGGATATCGTTACTGCGGCGCAGTTCACGATTTTCACGTTCCAGCTCTTTCAGACGCTGACGTTCAGCGGTGGTGAGCCCTCCATCACCGCCCCCGGTATCCCGCTCATGCTGGCGAACCCAGACACGCAGAGTCTCCGGCGTACAGCCAATCTTTGGAGCAATGGAACAAATTGTCGCCCATTGTGAGTCATATTCGCTCTGACTTTCCAGAACCATTCGAATCGCCCGCTGACGGACTTCGGGGGAAAAACGAGTATTTTTAGTCATCCTGTTTACCTCTTTCTCAGGAAGTTTAGTCTCCAGGATTTCCGGGGCGGTTCAATCCATGCTTCCAGTTGCTGGCCTAACAGCGAACATGGAACCGAGTAGTAATGTTTGTCGATTTCCACGTGGTAATCGGCATGAACTCTGACTTTCTTCACCAGGGTGTAACTGTAACTGGCTTCAGGAAGAGGCTTCAGTGCGGGTTTATCAAGCTGGATGAAGAGTTCTGCACGTGAATAACCCAACTTCTGCATTATTTTGTTATTCAGTCTTTCCAGCAACTCCCGAATGCGCTGATTAAGCGATGCAAGGCTGTAGAAGATCTCATGCCTGATTCGGGCCATGATCCAGCGTTCAACAACCTGAACGCCAACTTCAGCTTTGGCTTTATCTTTCGGTTTACGTGGCCGCGCAGGCAAAACTGCGACATTATAATGCTCAAGCATCTGCTGGTAGGTAGGGTTAACGTCAGGATCATACTTACATGCCCTGGATGTGGCGCTTTTCAGATTGTCCGGAACAACAAGTTCAGGAACGCCACCCAACCACTGGAAGCAGCGAACATGACTCATCACCCAGTCTTCAAGCTGCTGAGACCAGGTGGCCTCTGCCCATGTGTAACTTGATGCCCCGAGAACAGCTACGATGACCTGAGCAGTTCTTATTTCTCCGGTCTCAGGGTCGGTAACGCCAACGGTAGGTCCACAGTAATCAACGAAAAGTTTTTCGCCAGCTTTATGTACCTGACGCATTGATGGTGAAGTGGTTTTGAGCCATTCACGGTACATCCGGCAGTAATGGTTATAACTGTAAAAACCGCCTGGATTACGCTCACAGTATTCTTCCCAGAGTAGCTGCAGCGTCACGCATTTATTACGCAGTTCCCGGTGTACTGTAGCCCAGTCAGGCAGAGAGTGCTTCTTCATCTTAACCTGGGTCTGAAGGAACGCATGTTTTAGTTTTGTATCATCCCATCCTGTAGGTAAGGGCCACTGCTTTATGCCAAGTTGAGCCGCCCGATTAGCATATCTGGATACAACGGAAGGGGAGATTGCAAGACTACGACCAATTTGTCGATGGCTGAGTCCAACACCGTATTTAAGCCTAAGAATTTCTTTAAGTTTTCTCATAGAAATTGGAACTGTTGGCATAGGTATCCTTTACCGGAATGGCAAAAGATACAGATCAACACACCTGTGAAGTTCCAATAACATTGATGGAGATCACTGAATAACAAAATGAGTCAAAAGTGATCTCCATCGATGTTATTCAGCGATCTGTTCAAATGTTATTACCCGATCTCGATGGAAGTTATTGAGTGATCTCCTTTCATGAAAATACGCAGTGAACGCACTCTGGCCACGCTGGGGCGTCTTATGAGCCTGCTGTCACCCTTTGACGTGGTGATATGGATGA
>OQVO01000600.1_pt1 | contig 11262 bp, 11 predicted proteins | sample 1691511 | NCBI WGS metagenome assembly OQVO01 (sample SAMN03418254, study PRJEB22391) | human gut metagenome | biome: human-gut; feature: organic feature; material: feces | host: Homo sapiens | place: Tanzania | collected 2013-01 | reverse complement strand
GCCGTCTGCGGACGGCTCCCCACTGCTCAGCGTCCCTTTGAAAAGGGGTGTGCCGCAGGGCTTACCCTAAACTTAACTCTGGGCTCCGCCCAGACCCGCACTCGCCGTGAGGCAGGAGGGAAAGGCGTGTTGCCTTTCCCTCTGCGAGGGCAGTGTGTCGCTCCGTTCCGTCAAGGGACGGGTAGTATTTTCTGGCGAAAATCTCCACCCTTAAACCCTTGACTGCACTCTCGCTCTTGCATGGCGCCCCTTCCCCCTCGGAGAGCCCCGTGTTTTGATAGCGAAGCTGTCAAAACTCATAAGAGGTTACTCTTTACAAAAGAGTAACAGAAAATTTCAAGGGGGGATATTTGTCTATATGGGTAAAAGTAAGACTGTTTCAGCAGTAAAAGGAAAAGGTTCGATAAGACATAACAACAGAAATTTCTATGCCGGTAATGTTGATAAGAATAGAACCAAGGACAACATCATCTATAAGCAAGAACCACTTAGAGAAGCATATCAAAAATGCTTTGAAACTGCGATTGAAGAATACAACAGCATACAAAAAAGAACTGACCGCAAAATTGACGGCATTGACGGTTATATGGAAAAAATAAAAAACTCTGGCAACGGTGAAAAGCTATTTTACGAAACAATTTTCCAAGTTGGCAATAAGCACGATAGCCATACTGGAACACTGGACGGATTTCTGTGTAAAAATATCCTTGATGACTATATGAAAAAATTCGAAGAAAGAAATCCCCACCTCTATGTCTTTAATGCAGTAATGCACCTTGATGAGGAAACGCCACACATTCACATTGACTATATACCAATTGCCGACGGGTACAAGCAGGGAATGCAAGTAAGAAATTCACTTGATAGAGCATTCAAACAACAAGGAATTAACGGCAAAGCAAATAAATTTGAAAACAGCACTATCGCCTGGGAAAACCGTGAAAAAGACTACATAGCAGAGCTTATGAAAGAACGAAACATTGAAAGAGCTCCCGACACCGGTTTAAAGCGAAAGCATAAATCGACAGAACACTATAAAGCGACTGCTGCCGAAATCGAAAATCAAGTTAAAGCCGTCGAAATTCCAATCACTGCAAGACCAAATAAATTAAACAAAAATGAAGTCATCATCAAAAAAGATGATTTTGAAAAAATCACCGAAAGGGCGAAGTTATCTCATGTTCACGAAAAAGCAACCAAAGAAGTAAGTCACGCAATTTTAAACCAGTATCACAACTTGACTGAATATATGTCCACAAATCGAAACTTGATTGAACAGCAGAAAAGAGAAGCAGAAGCTGCACTAAAAGCAGCAAAAGAAAAAGAGCAGGCAGCAGCACAACTAAAACAAAAATTTGAAGAAAAATACAACGCTCAACTTACACTAAACGAAAATTTCCAAAAATTAACAAAGCTTTCCACTGATTTGGTAAATGCAACACGAAAACAAGTAACCAAAATGGACGCCTTAAAGGCTGAAAATGCCTCTCTAAGGGCTTCCAACGAAGAAAAGGTAGAACAGGCTGTTAAAACGGCTACAGAGCCACTACAAGCCCAAATAATGGTTCTTAAAGAAGAGAACAACAAACTATCTAATCAAGTTAAAACACAAGGATAAACTATGCAGTAAAAAAGAAAAAAGCAGGGGCAAGCCCTGCGTTAATAGAGTGGTTATCGTTCCGGTTCTTTTACTTTTGGTTTCTCGTTTATTTGTGGTTTAGGTTCGAGAGCAATAATTATCCGCAATCAGTCGGTTAGTATTCGGCACTCCTCCCGCATACCCTCTTGGAGTCTTTGACGGGTCAGCGCATCGGCTCGAAATAGCATAACCTGTCGGACAATTGATAATCTTGTTGCCAGACACCTCGAAGTTATAAGCGCCGTCATCGCAATAAATCGCATGATTATTGCCACGGCCCTTGTAGTTTTGGATAGTATTTTCTTTAATTGTTGCAAATGCGCTGTTGGCTGCAAGATAGATAGCACCCGTATCGGTCACAACACCCTGTTCTATGAGCGATGTGACTAAAGTGTTACTTACAACATGTACACTCGGACACTCGTCTTTGGTCAAGGCCTTGACCTTGTTGCCGCTTGCATCTACTATCTCTGTTTCTACCATCAAGGATGGTGAACCATCAGAGATACTTACGCTTTTGGCTTTACCCTCATGGGTAGTAGTGCTGCCATCACTGTTAGTGGTAGTCCACTGCACAGTTTTGTCAATCATGCCGGTAAGCTGTCCCACCAACAAAGAAGTATCCATATTCTCAATCAAGGTATTTACCTTGGTAAGTCCTTTGGCTACCTCTGTCATCTGCTCCAAAGCGGAGAACTGAGCCAGCTGAGAAAGATATTCGCCGTTATCCATTGGATCTAACGGATCCTGATACTGCATCTGCTTTACCAGCAATGTCAAGAAAGTATCCTTGCTGATGTAATCAGAATTAGTAGTTTTATTAGCGTTTTGTTTTGCCATATACTGGTCATAATCATAAGTAACGCCATCAACTGTTACAGTATTCAGAGAAGAACTTGCCATATCGCATCCTCCTTTCTCATTACATTATACACTATAGTCTACACCCCTGGAAATCTGGTTGCCTTGGCTATCCAGAACTACTTCCTGATTTTCCTGGCTGTTTTCCAGTTCTGCTGCCAGATTCTCACTGGACTCCTCAAAGTCCTGCAAATCTGCCTGCTGACTGCGTACCTGCTGGCCCTGTTGCTGGTAGAAACCCTGCTGTCCCTGGTCCTGTGGCAACTGTCCATCCGGCAAGCCAGTATGTACCTCCACATTATCCACCTTGATACCCTGCTCATCCAATTGCTGTTTGAGCTGAGTCATAGTTGTTTCCAGAATAGCTCTTACCTGGGCATTATCTGTATGGAAGGTAGCTGTTACGCCCCCATTACCATTAACAGACACCTTGAGACTAAGCTGTCCCAGATGCTCTGGATTCAGCTTGATAATCATCTGACTATCTGTGCCCCTCTGCAGAAGCTTGGCCTGTTCTACAATCTGCTGAGGCACATTGTAGGTTTCCCTGGCCTGATTGGTCTGGGCAGCATTGCCATCCACCTTCTGAGTGGCACCAATCTGATTGTCCAGATTCTGCTGGAAGCTTAGGCCCTGATTTGCTGCAGAATCATTCTCTACAGCCTTGCTATCCTGCTGACCTGGTACAACCACATCGAAGCTGGCCTCTCCCTGAAGCTGACTGCCCTGCTGTTGTCCCTGACCATTAGTCATAGACTGCTGGCCATTCGTAACAGGCATATTCTGTTGCAGCTGACCTTCAGATTCTACAACCTCCAGTCCATCTGTCAGATTAGCCAACTGAGTCATGGAAACTCCATCCTCCTGAACCTGCTGTACTGCTGGCTGAGAAGTATAGGCTCCCTGCTGTCCAGCCAAAAGATTCAGCATTTGCTGGTTTTTAACCTGCTGAGACTGCTGTACTACCACATTACCTGCATTATCCTTATTCTGAGCTGGCTTACTGCCCAACAAGGCTGCAATATCATTAGGTGTATAGCTTTCCTGAGCCTTTACTGGCTGCTCGGCAGTTACTGCTGCAGTCTCTACCTTCTGAACCTGCTCCATCATCTGTACAGGCTGAAGACTATCTACTGGATTCTCCTGCTGATTGACCTGCTGTAATATTCCTGCCAGAGCCTTGTCACCTGCCAACTGTCCCTGAACAGTCTGCAATCTGGTATCACCCTTGAAATAGGTATTTAGCTCTGCCATAGGTATATCCTGCACCAAAGAGGCCTGCGCCTCTGCTGCCAACAAAGCAGCTGCCTGAGGATTCTGCTGAGTTCCCTGAGTATGCTGATTACTCTGATCCTCCACTTCTCCCTTGGCCTTGGTCTGTGGCTTTTCCCCCTGCGGCTGGCTTACTTTAGAAGTCTCCTGAGGCTCGTTCTGGGTATCAGCTGTATCTACAGCCTTATCCTTCACATTGCTATCATTCTTTGTATAATCAACATCCTTGCTTACATCATTCTTGTTCCTGGCCTGCTGAGCCTGATCCAAAGTCTGAGAAAAATTCTCCTGCTTGGTGTTCACAGTTCTGGTGCTAGCTTTGGAATTAACCTTGACAGCTTCCTTGCTGCTGCCTGCATTAAGGGAAAAAATATTGACGTTATTACTCATAATTTCACCTCCCTTCAATAATATCGTATATCTAAGCACAAGTGCTTAATACGTTATCTTATTGCAACTGTTGCTGCTGAACTGCACCATTTTCGTTGGTTACCTGCTGTACTCTCTTGGGAGCACCCACATACATAATCTTGGAAATTGTGGCTGCTCTATCAGGATCAAATTCCGTCAAGATTTGCGAAACCTGAGACTCATCCATACGCTGGAAAATAGCAATGACAATATCATTATCCATAGTTTCCAAAATCTTTGCTGCATCTGCAGGCTTCATTTCATTGTACAATCTTGCCAATTTGGACACACGCTTTTTTTCGTCAGCCTGTCTCTGCTGGGTTAACTTGTCGATTTCCTTTTGCGTAAGCTTCACAGGCTTGGATTTTTCGCTATCCTTCTTAACCTTGTCAGTTCCCTGTACATCCTTTTCATCTGGTACTGAGGATTCATTATCCACTGGCTTGGCAAAGAACTGGCCTACAACCGGCATATTATATAGCCCCAACTTTTTATTCATTTCATCAGAATCAAAAATCTGCAGGTAAATACCTAGGAAAAATCCCGCTATAACCAGCACCAATAGCAAAAATCCCTTACCAAATTTCTTTAACCGGCTTTGCTTTTTTACTGGCTCCTGCTCTGCATTATCCTTAGTTGCCATTCTACCACCCTAATTAACGATAAATATCCAATACCTTATTAACATAATCCTGTGTTTCTCTATAAGGCGGAATACCATTATATTCCTTTACAGCCTGGGGACCGGCATTATAGGCTGCCACAGCCTTCTGCACATCGCCGCCAAAGGTATCCATCATCTGTCTGAGGTATTTGGCGCCTCCCTCAATATTTTGACGCTTGTCATAGGGATTTACCCCCAGTCCTGCTGCCGTCTCAGGCATCAGCTGCATAACTCCCACTGCGCCGGCAGGAGAAACCGCCTCCTGATTGCCACCAGACTCTGTCTGAGCCACTGCAGCCACCAATCTTGGATCTACCTGGTATCTAGCTGCAGCCTCCTTAATCAGGCTGTTTGTATCGCCAGAAATATTCAGCCCCACTGCCCCTCTGGATTCCATGCTCATAGCCTTGTCCAGCTCGGTAGCAAAGCTGCCATTCTCCAGCCGTTGAGGCTTTTCCTGCTCAACACCGCCTGTTGCGGCAGTTTTATTTACATTTTCTTGATAGTTGGTGGCTGTATTTATACCAAACCGCATATTTAACTCGTCAATACGATGTATTATGCTATTCAAACCTTCTATCTGCATCATATAAATTCACTTCCCATTTTTTCAGGCCTCCACAGTCTAGCTGCGATTGCGGAAAAATAACTGTCCGCCTATCTCATCCAGCTGCTTCTGCTCCTCCTGCAAAGCCTCGCTCATATACTGCTGCAATCTTTTCTCCCGCAGCTGCTCTATGCTTTTCAGTTTATTCATAATAGCTATCAGCTCATGCATTTTTTGCTGTCTGACAGCCTGCTTTTCCATAATAGTATGCTGCTGAGCTTCAATCTGCTCTCGCTTCCAGTTGAAGAAGCTGTTAAAGGTCATAAGACGTCCCAGGCTAATGGTTTTGCCCTCTCCGGTCAGCTCGTCATAATCCTTGTGCCCCTGAGCCATTTCCTGCAGATACACCTGCAGAATAGCTCTGGCCTCCTCCACCTCTTTGGTGGCTGTTGCCAGGGCAACCTGAGCCTTTTCCTTATTCATTCTTGTCACCTTTAACAGTGTCTCCAACTTAAAACGAAATTTCTTCATGCTATATACCTTCCAGCCTCTGGATGGTTTCCTCGAAGCTTTGAACCTCAAATACACCCTGACACAGGAAATCATTTATGGCATCAATCTTCTGTACAGCCTCATCAATCTTAGGACTTGATCCCTTTACATAAGCTCCTATGTGTATCAAATCCTCAGCCTCCTTGTACACTGCCATCAAGGCTCTCAGCTTACGATTGGCCTCCATATGCTCCTTAGGTACCACTGCCGACATAACTCGGCTAACGCTGGCCAATACATCAATAGCTGGAAAATGATTCTGAGCTGCAATATTTCTGGACAACACAATATGTCCATCCAAAATACTACGCACTGCATCTGCAATAGGCTCATTCATATCATCGCCATCAACCAGAACGGTATAAATACCGGTAATGGAGCCCTTAGCACTGGTGCCAGCTCTTTCTAGCAATCTTGGCAAAAGAGCAAAAACTGATGGGGTATAACCTCTGGTAGCAGGTGGTTCACCTACCGTCAATCCGACCTCACGCTGAGCCATAGCAAAACGGGTAACAGAGTCCATCATCAAAACTACCTTGCGGCCTCTATCCCGGAAATACTCCGCTATAGCTGTAGCCGTCAAAGCACCCTTGATACGAACCAGGGCTGGCTTATCTGAGGTAGCTACCACCACCACAGAACGCTTCAAGCCTTCCTCCCCCAAATCCCGCTCGATAAATTCCTTTACCTCACGGCCACGCTCTCCTACCAGAGCAATAACACTAATATCTGCTTCAGTATTTCTGGCAATCATACTCAGCAATGTGGATTTACCTACGCCGCTGCCTGCCATAATACCAATACGCTGTCCCTGTCCCATAGTAATCAGTCCATCAATGGCTCTAACTCCTACATAAAGAGAATCCTTGATAACTGGTCTTTCCAACGGAGCTGGCGGATCAGCCTGAATAGGGTATTCCTTCTGACAAAGAATCGGCCCCTTGCCATCTATAGGGTTCCCCAAGCCATCTATAACTCTCCCCAAAAGCTCTGGCCCAACCTTGACCTGCAGCACCTTCTGGGCAGAAATAACCTGACAGCCTGGACCAATACCCTTGGTTTCTCCCAAAGGCATCAGCAGCACATATCCCTCTCGGAAGCCTACCACTTCTGCTGGCAGAGGCTCCACATCCTCAAAGTGGGAGTGTACATAGCACAGTTCTCCCATGCTGACATTTGGGCCGTTACATTCGATAACCAGACCAACAATCTGGACAACCTTGCCTATCATATTCATAGACTTGCAATGGTCTATAGCAGTATTGAATTTTTCCAGATTGATGTTTATATCCATTATTTCATTACATTCCTAACTGCCTGTTCCACCAGTCGCAGCTGAGTCGCTACGCCTGCATCCACTACACCATTAGGGGATTCCACCAAACAATCCCCTGCTTTCAGAGAACCATCTGATTGAACCTCCAGCTGTCCGCTGCCCTCCAGCTGGGCCTGCAGCTCTGACTGGGCCATCATTACCAGCTCATACGCCTCCGGAGCCACCTTGACCACAACCTTAGGCTGATCCTTTACCTTTTGTATAGCTTCCTGTACCAAAGGCAGAATCATCTGAGGCACATCTATAAAGTGACGAGGCAAAATCTTATTGGCAATCTTCAATACCATTTCAGCAATGGTATTCTCTGCCGAAGTAACATAATCCTGACAAGCTGTCTGAGCCTCTTTGAGAAGCCGTTCTGCTCCAGCATTGGCATCCACCAAGATCTGATGCTGCTCCTCTCGAATCTGCTGAGCACCAGTCTCCCGGCCCTCTGCCAAGCCCTGCTCATAGCCTTGCTTTTTAGCCTCCTCCTGAAGAGAGGCTGCCTTGTTCCGTGTATCCAGCATCAGCTTATCTGCTTCTGCCTTGGCTTCCTGACGAATAATCTCTGCCTGAATCTGGGCATCCTTTAGAAGCTGGCTGGCCTTTGCCTCCTTGTGACGGATTTCTGCCAGCATATGCTCCTGGGCCTCAGGTGTCATCAGCTCTTCCTCTGCCTGGGCTCCCTCCTCATTGGCAGAAACCACCATAGTAGGTACAGCTACAAACTTTGGCTCATCATTATAGATGGCACCCTTTATTACCCTAGACAATCATTTCGTCACCCTTTCCTCTGGAGACTACAATATCGCCCTTATCCTCCAATGCTCTGATAACATTTACAATCTTCTGCTGAGCTTCCTCAACATCTCTTATCTTTACAGGGCCCATGTATTCAATTTCCTCACGGAGCATATCACCAGCACGCTTGGACATATTCTTGTAAATCTTGTCGGCAACTTCCTTGTTTGTTGCCTTCAAAGCCAGGGACAAATCCTTGGTATCTACTTCTCGGAGTACCATCTGGAGACTTCGGTCATCCAGCATAACGATATCCTCGAATACAAACATGAGCTTCTTGATTTCCTCGGTAAGTTCTGGATTCTCCACTTCCAGATTTTCGATAATGGACTTCTCTGTAGTACGATCCACACGGTTCAATACCTCTACGATGGCCTTTACGCCGCCTGCATCGCTGAAATCCTGTGTAACCAGAGCAGACAGCTTCCGCTCCAGCACTCGCTCTACCTCTCTCAGTACCTCTGGAGAAGTTCTATCCATAACCGCTATACGCTTAGCTACCTCGGCCTGTCTATCCTGTGGCAAAGATGTAAGAATCGTAGCAGCCTGATCTGGGTCCAAATAGGCCATGATCAAGGCGATGGTCTGAGGATGCTCATTCTGTATAAAGTTCAACAGCTGAGCTGGATCCGTCTTGTGCAGGAAATCAAAAGGACGTACCTGCAGGCTGGTAGTCAGCCTGCTGATAATAGTAGTCGCCCTTTCTGAGCCCAAGGCCTTCTCCAAGATGTTCTGAGCATATTCCAAACCACCCTGGGACAGATAATTCTTGGCCATAGCCATCTGATAAAATTCTGAAATAACTGCCTTTTTTTCTTCAGGTGTTACCTGCTTGTGATTGGCAATCTCCAGAGTCACCTTTTCGATTTCCTCGTCATTCATATGCTTGAATAACATGGAGGAATATTCAGGCCCCAGTACGATAAATAATATTGCTGCCTTTTGCTGATTGTTCAGCTCCGGCTCATCACCATACATATCCATAATTTTTAGTCCTCCGACAACCAGGTCTTAACCAGCATTGCCATTTCAGCAGGCTTATTGCGGATAAGATCCTCAATAGTCTGACGCTCTGACAGATGCTCCTGTTCTTCCTGAGTCATTTCCTCAGGCTCTATCTCGCCATTCTCCAGCATAGCAGCACGGGCCTCCTCAGCACGCTGTCTCTCCAGCTCGGCCTCTTCCTCTGCCAAACGGGCAGCCTCGGCCTCAGCCTCCAGACGCTTCTTACGCTTCCAGTAGAAGTAACCAGCTATACCGCCTATCAACAGCAGAATAGCTGCTACAATCAAAGCAATCTTCATATTCTCTGCATCCTTGGCTGCCTGTTCCTCCGCTGCCTGCTTATCAGCAGCCTCAGTGCTAAATGGCAACGGCTCAACAGATACAGTATCACCACGGTCTGCATTAATGCCCACAGCAGAAGCTACAGAACGCTGAATGCTTTCCTGCTGTGCCTGAGTAATATCCTCATTAACCAAAACCGCAATATTTACACGCTTAATGGAGCCTGGAGAAGCCACTGTCTTTTCCTTGGCCTCATTAATCTCATAATTCTTGGTGCTTTCCTTTTTGGAATAATTAGCATTGCTATTGTTGTTTTGAGCCACATAGCCAGGTACATTAGACTGTACTCCAGCTGGGCCTCCTGGTGAATTGGAGGTGCCATTATAGGACTCATTAATAGTCTGCTCACTGCGAATGATACCAGAATCATCCACCACCGGTGTATAGGTCTGAGTATCAGTCTGGCGCTGATCAAAGTCCAGCTCCACATTTACCCGCACATAGGAATGTCCTACGCCTATGGCCTGATCCAGCATGGACTGTACATCCTTCTGCATCCGTTCCTGAACCTTGCGAGTCATATCCAGCTGAGTCATGGTCTTGATGCTGACATTATCCTCATCCTCGTCTGGATCATTGAGAATCTTGCCAGTTTCGTCCACCACGGTAATATTCTCTGGTACCAATCCCTGCACACTGCGGGAAGCCAGATTCACAATACCCTTAATTTCCTTTTTATTCAACTGCTGATTAGGCTTCAGCTTCAACATAATGGAAGCAGTAGCTGGCTTTTCATTCTTCTTGTACAGGCTGTCCTCTGGCAATACAATATGTACTCTTGCCTTTTCCACAGCCTCAATCTGTTCGATAGTACGAGTCAGTTCCCCCTGCAGGGCCTGCAGATAATTCACCTTGTTCTGGAATTCTGTTACCCCCAGCTTGCTATCATCGAATATTTCAAAGCCCTTGTTGCCCCGAGGCAATCCCTCAGTAGCCAGGTTCAGTCTAGCCTCATGGACATTGGCAGAGGGTACCAGTATAGTGGTTCCCTGCTTGGTTTCCTGAACTTCATAATTTACCTTGGACTCCTTAAGCTTGGCAGCTACCTCACCTGCGTCCTTGGTTTCCATATTAGTAAACAACGGTACCATATCTGGCTTGCTGCCTAGGGAAAAACTAGCAGCCAAAATAACTATCAGCAGCAGTACCACACCGCCGATAGCCATATAATGCTGCTTTTTTGTCAACCTGCCCCATAGCTGCAGATATTTTTCCTTTAAATCACCCATCACAAAATCCCCTTGCTATGCAGTATAAATCTCATCAATTACGAACCATCAAACTTGCATACGCATGATTTCCTGATAGGCCTCAACCGCTTTATTCCGCACAGCCAGTGTCAACTGCAAGGCAATATCTGCCTTTTCTCCAGCAATCACTACCTGTGATATATCCTCAACCTGTCCTGCCGCCAGAGCCTTGCTCATTTCACTAGACTCCTGCTGCAAAGTGTTTACCTCACCTAAAGCATTTTTCAGATATTCGCCAAAGGCCGGCACTGTCTGGGCTGTTTTGTCCTCACCCAAATGGCTTTCTGCCTGCATTTTTACCGGAGTCATCTGTAATGCTTCTATTTCCATTATTTCACCTCATTTATTACTTGCTTATATTCAATGCCTGCTGAGCCATGCTCTTAGCTGCATTAATAGTTGTCACATTAGCCTCATAAGCTCTGGAAGCCGTAATCATATCAACCATCTCGGTAACAATATCCACATTAGGAAGCTCCACATAGCCATCTGCGTTAGCATCAGGATGACCTGGATCATAGACCAGCTTGCCCATGCTATCATCAGTACCTCTTCCCATTCTAGCAAATCTTTCATGTTTACTCGCCACTCTCTCCCCAC
>OQVO01000598.1_pt1 | contig 11289 bp, 10 predicted proteins | sample 1691511 | NCBI WGS metagenome assembly OQVO01 (sample SAMN03418254, study PRJEB22391) | human gut metagenome | biome: human-gut; feature: organic feature; material: feces | host: Homo sapiens | place: Tanzania | collected 2013-01 | reverse complement strand
TGGCGGAAAGGGGAATTGCCACCAACGTGCATTACAAGCCTCTTCCGATGATGACAGCTTACAAGAAACTTGGGTTCGACATCAAGGATTTCCCTAATGCCTATCATCAGTTTGAGAATGAGATCACCCTTCCTCTGAACACGAAGATGACAGATGAGGATCTGGAGTATGTCATCGAGAATTTTGTGGAGATAGTGAATGCTTTGAGATAACATTATCTGGGTGTGAACTGGTCGTTTCCGCACTTGTGAGTTGTCTTTTTTGATATGTACGAGTGCGGAGGCGATTGAGGTCATACTAAGGAGACGGTGAACATGAGGTGCTGATGATTCGAGACTCAACCTTTGGTCTCTTAAAAAGAAAATACTATTTTTGTCATATAGGTAATGTGATTGCGAAAGGCATTTTGTTATGAGAAACCTTGTGATAAAAAATGTTGGACCAATAAAGAATGTGAATCTTGAGCTTAAGAGGTTCAACATCTTGATTGGCCCTCAGAGCAGCGGTAAGAGTACGATCGCCAAAATACTCAGCACATGCAGTTGGATTGAGAAAGAGACTGCGACGACACAGAACGTTCATGCAATACGGGATGGAAAGTCATTCAGGGCTTTGGTTGAGACTTTTCACAAAATGTCTGGGTATTTCAATGGCGATTCAGAGGTCTTGTATGAGACTGACTATGTCCGTTTGCATTACTTGAAGGGAAAGTATGGAATTGAATTGAAAGAGGGGACTGTCTATAGGCGAAAGAAAGTCTGCTATATTCCAGCAGAAAGGAACATGGTGACATTGCCGGAATTGCAGGGGTTCGAGTTCAAGGCCACAAATCTGAGGAGCTTCTTGTTTGATTGGTTTGCTGCCAGAGAGTTTTTCGGTCCAAAAAACAAAACTGACATCCTTGATCTTGGGGTAAAATATTTCTTTGATGGGAAAGAACCTTTTGAAAAAGACAGAGTGGAGCATTCCAATGGAGAGACTTATGGCATATCGCTGCCGAATGCCAGTAGTGGATTGCAGTCTGTAGTCCCATTGGTTGTGATGTTACTATATTATTCTGGGCGTTACTATAATGATTATGGCGCAAAATTATCATTTGCGGACACGGAGAGGAATCATCATCTTCAATTGGCGTTGATGGATAAGTATGTGACTTCTCGCATTCCTAAGGATAAGAATAGTGACAAGGATTCCAATATGCAGAGTTTCTTACGGAAAGTGTATGAAGGAAATGAGGAATATTCGGGGTGGCTTAAAGAATTTGAATGGGCCTATAAGTCATTGACGGTTCCTCAGAGTACGGATTTCATTATTGAAGAACCTGAACAGAATCTGTTTCCTGCGACCCAGAAGGCTCTTGTTGAGGAACTGGTGCGAACATGTAATGATTCAGAACATGAGCACGGATTCACATTGACTACTCATAGCCCTTATGTTTTGGCTGCGTTGAATAATCTCATCTATGCTTATCAGGTAGGCATGAGATCAGAGGATGCGGTGAACAAGATCGTTTCAAATAAATGTTGGATTGATCCATCTTCTGTTTGTGCACTGATGTTGAAAGATGGGGCAATAGAGGATATCTTGGATGCGGATTTGATGCACATTATGGCAGAGAAAATAGATTCGGTATCGGCTGAAATTAACGAGATGTTTGACTCTTTAATGAATATTGATGTCAATGGGGCGTAGGAATAATGGAGCGGAAGGCGATGGTGTAAATATGACGCGACAGCAACGGGTGATAGTGGATTCTTCGAATTTCCCGTTTTTTCAGAAATATCATGACGGTGAATATGTCCTGTCGCATGATCGAAGACCGAACGTGGCTTTGAAAGATAAAGGGGCGGCTAGGTTGTATAACCTGCGAAATGACTTGAATAAGGAGTTGGTCTGTTACCGGATTGATGGTGGACTAATTTCAGGTAAGGATGTCAACAAATGCGATTTTGGCATTTATTCAGAAGATGATCTTCTTGTGTTGGTGGAACTTAAGGGGGCAGATTACAACAAAGCTCTTGAACAGTTGTTGTCAACCATTGACATCTTGTTGAAGAAGCCTGGTCTCCCGGTGGCAAAAGTGTGTACTCGTGTTGTGTTGAGCAAGACAAGAGTCCCGGATGTGTTGGTGACAAAAGAGAAAAAACTTAAACTAATGATTGAACGTGAATATCATGGCAGCCATTCAAAATGTTCCAAGCAGATGGATGAAGTCTTGTCTGATATGTAAGATATTGTGTTCCAAATCTTGAACTAACCTACGCAAAGAACCATTTATAGGCACTTTATTGCCTGATTGTAAATAATTCCATTTAGATATTCAATTCAAAGGAGGCTTTTGCCTCTTCGGCTGGAGACGTGTGTCTCTGGCGTAGATATCTGTTTCATGCTGAACGGTATCCGGGAAGCAAAATATTAGAAAAAACATATTTACTTATGAAAACCGCTCTGATAACGGGCATCACGGGCCAGGATGGCTCGTATCTTGCCGAGCTGCTGCTGTCGAAGGGGTATGACGTTCACGGGACGATCCGCCGGTCATCGGTGGACTACCGTGAGAGGATCGCGCACCTTGAGGGGCAGCCTAATTTCCATCTCCATTACGCCGATCTGGGGGACTCGATGAGTCTGATCCAGGTGATGAACCGCGTGCGACCGGACGAGGTGTACAACCTCGCGGCGCAGAGCCACGTCCAGGTGTCGTTCGACTCTCCGGAGTTCACGGCCGACGTTGACGCGACCGGGGTGCTGCGCATCCTTGAGGCTATCCGCCAGACGGGACTCGCCGAGACGTGCCGCATGTATCAGGCCTCCACGTCAGAACTCTATGGAAAGGTTGAGGAGGTGCCTCAGAACGAGAACACCCCGTTCCATCCCTACAGTCCGTATGCCGTCGCCAAGCAGTACGGCTACTGGATCGTCCGGGAGTACCGCGACGCCTACAACATGTTCTGCTGCAACGGCATCCTGTTCAACCATGAGAGCGAGCGGCGCGGCGAGACGTTCGTCACGAGGAAGATCACCCTCGCGGCCGCGCGGATCCGTCAGGGGAAGCAGGAGAAACTGTACCTCGGCAACCTCTCGTCGCTGCGCGACTGGGGGTACGCCAAGGATTATGTGGAGTGCATGTGGCTCATCCTTCAGAACGGGAGGCCGGATGACTATGTGATAGCGACCGGCGTCCAGCACAGCGTGCGGGAGTTCTGCCAGCTGGCGTTCCGCGAGGCTGGAATTGAGCTTGAGTTCGCAGGCGAGGGTGCGGAAGAGAAGGGAATAGACAAGGCGACCGGCCGTGTGCTTGTCGAGGTGTCCCCGGACTTCTACCGCCCGACGGATGTGGTCAACCTGTGGGGTGACCCGACCAAGGCTAAGGCCACGCTCGGATGGAATCCGACCAGGACATCCTTTGAGGAACTTGTCCGCATCATGGTGGAGCATGACATGCGCAAGGTCGCCGCTGACGGTGCGGCGGAGGACGTGCGCAAGATGAATCTTGTCGAATATCTTGAAAAAGGCATTGTGAAATGATGGAGAAGAACGCGAGAATCTATGTGGCCGGCCATCGCGGGATGGTTGGCTCCGCTATAGTCAGGGAGCTGCGCCGGCAGGGTTACGACAACCTTGTCCTGCGGACGCACAAGGAGCTGGATCTCTGCGACCAGCGCGCCGTCGAGGCGTTCTTCGAGGCGGAGATGCCTGAATATGTCTTCCTCGCCGCCGCCAAGGTGGGCGGGATAGTCGCCAACGAGGAGGCTCTGGCCGACTTCATGTACATGAATATGACTCTGGAGATGAACGTCATCCACTCGGCGTGGAGGAACGGCTGCCGTAAGCTGGAGTTCCTCGGGTCGTCGTGCATCTATCCCCGCATGGCGCCGCAGCCGATGAAGGAGTCCTGCCTCCTGACGGGACCGCTTGAGAAGACGAACGAGGCCTACGCCCTCGCCAAGATCTCCGGTCTTAAGTACTGCGAGTTCCTGAACCGCCAGTACGGCACTGACTACATCTCGGTGATGCCGACGAACCTCTACGGCCCGAACGACAACTACCATCCGACCCACTCCCACGTGCTCCCGGCACTTATCCGGCGTTTTCACGAGGCGAAGGTGTCCGGCGCTCCGTCGGTGACCTGCTGGGGCGACGGCTCGCCATTGAGGGAATTCCTCTACGTGGACGACCTCGCCAACCTCTGCGTGTTCCTGATGAACGGATATTCCGGGAACGAGACCGTCAACGCCGGCACGGGGAAGGAGATCACCATCAAGGAACTGACGCGTCTCGTCGCCAAGGTGGTCGGCTACGAGGGCGAGATTCTTTGGGACGCATCCAAGCCGAACGGCACCCCGCGCAAGCTTCTCGACGTCTCCAAAGCCACGGCCTTGGGCTGGACCTACAGGACGGAACTGGAGGACGGAATCCGTCTCGCCTACGACGACTTCCTCCACAACCCGGTGAGGGCGGAGAGGTAGATATTCCAAGATAATAATAATGGCTGGCGGTCACTTTTCGTTGTGGGCCGTCTCCCGAAATATAGTATATGCCAAACAAGAAAGTATTCGTTTCCGGCTGCTATGACCTCCTGCACAGCGGCCATGTTGAGTTTTTCAGGGAGGCGTCGTCCTACGGCGACCTCTATGTCGGCATCGGTTCCGACGCCACGATCCTTGACTACAAGCATCACAAGACCGTGTACAGCGAGCGGGAGCGGCTGTTCATGGTGAAGTCGATCCGCTACGTCAAGGATGCGTTCATCAACCGTGGCCACGGCATCATGGACTTCATCCCTACCGTTGAGGAACTGAGGCCGGACATATTCGTTGTCAACGAGGACGGTTCGAACGAGGACAAACGCCGCTTCTGTGCGGAGAGGGGCATTGAATATGTCGTCCTACAGCGCCGCCCTTCCGAGGGTCTGGCCGCCCGTTCCAGCACCGATCTGAAGAAGTCGGAGTCTTCGATCCCGACAAGACTCGACCTCGCCGGGACGTGGATCGACCAGCCGTATGTGTCGTGCCTTGCTCCTGGGTGGGCGGTGACCGTGTCTCTTGAGCCGACTTTTGAGGTGAGGGAGCGCTGCGGCCTCTCCACCTCCACCCGCAACGCCATCCGCAAGATCTGGCCGTACCAGCTCCCGAACATGGATCCGGAGATGCTGGCGAAGCTGGTGTTCTGTTTCGAGAACGACCCGGAACGTTCCGACGGGGTGATCTCCGGTGCCCAGGACGCCATAGGAATATGCGTTCCCGGCCTTGCCCGTCACTATTACGACCAGCGTTTCTGGCCGGTCAAGATCGAGACGTGTTCTGACGAGAGGGTTCTCTCATGGCTTGAGGAGCACCTCTGCCTGATTCCGATGTTCCCTCGCCGTCCGGGCTGCTCGGTGGTTGAGGGGAAGGACATCACCCTTCCGAAAGTCCAGGCCCTGGCCAAGGCCGCAGATGACTGCTGGCACGCCATTCTTGACATGGACATTGACCGCTTCGCCACCGCCTACCGGGCGTCGTTCGAGGCTCAGGTCGCCATGTTTCCGGGAATGGTCAACCCGACATCATGCGGAGGAGGCGTCCCCGATGCCTCGTCCTCACATATTCAAAAAGACGCCGCCGGGATTGCCGACGGACTTTCAGGACAACCATCCGAGAAGTCTTCCGGCGTGCATTCCGAGAAGTCTTCCGGCGTGCATTCCGAGGGGGCTTTTCTTCCGACAGTACAGGAATATATTGACAAATATTCCCGGATGCCGGGTGTCCTCGCCTGGAAGATGCCTGGTGCCGGCGGTGGCGGCTACCTCGTCCTCGTCTGCACCTCTCGCCACACCTTCCCGGACGGAGCCATCGAGATCACCGTCAGGCGCGGGGGAATGTGACTTGTCGCGCGCACGCTCACGGCTTCCGCTTCCTGATATTCATTGACCAAAGCCCTCGTGTCTCTTTTCCCGTAAGCGAGAAGCCCTTATTTGCTCACGAATGAGGCTTCGGTTCCGTTGTCGTGAGCGAGAAGCCCTTATTTGCTCACAGAAGCCTCATATTCAATGTCCTGGTGCGCGGAAAGAAGCAATGCGCGCACGGCTTACAATAAAACCACAAGCAAAATGAAAAGATATTGCCAAACCCTCGACCTTGTCGGTGATGACCGGATGATTGAGAACTATATAGACGCCCACCGCCATGTCTGGCCCGAGATTCAGGAGGGTATCCGCTCAGTCGGCATCCTTGACATGCAGATCTACCGCCTTGAACGCCGGGTCTTCATGATCATGGACACCACAGATGACTTCGACTTCGTCAAGGACAACGCCCGTCTCGCCACCCTGCCCCGCCAGGCAGAGTGGGAAGCCTACGTCGCCCGCTTCCAGGGCTGCGACCCCTCCATGTCCTCCACCCAGAAGTGGCACCTCATGGAGAAGATCTTCCAGCTGGATCCTTCGGCAACCACGTCTGAAGGGCAGCGATCGGCAGAAGGATAAGTCTGGCCAAATGAATATGCTCCCTCGTGCGCAGGATGGCCGGTTTCGCTCACGGGAGGCTTTCGATGGCCACAAGTCAATAATTTCTTAACATTTGTTCCACATCACGAGTTTCCTTTCCGGACTCATGAGTTTGGAAGCATTCATATTCATTTGTATTTCTGGTTATTTGCAGATGTATGAATGCTTTTTTTATTCCCTTAATTCGGGAAAATGCATTATATTTGTATGTCTTGTTCCTGCGGGCCCTGTTGTTGAACATATCGTTCAATTCATCTAGCTTGCAGTTGAGCTCATCATAGGAGAAGAATGTGTCACGACAGATACGGCTGTAGTAGTACCTGTATGTCTGGTTGACAAGGCTTTCGGCTGGACCTTTGTCCCGTGGCTTGATAGGGTGGACGATTCATGAAGAAGTATTATCATCTGCACGAGGAATACCTTGGCGACGTTAAAAAGCGAAATTATGTTGGAAATCGACAATAAATTCATTTCGGAGTTGCTGTCCGAGGCTGCGGAAAATCCACGGCTTCGTCAGAACTATGACCTGCGCACGTCATCCGACGACAACAGCCAGCGTATGCTCAATGCTCTTCTTCCCGGCACAGTGGTTCCTATCCATCGGCACCCGAACAGCACAGAGAATGTCCTGCTGCTTCATGGAAAATTGGTCGAGGTGCTTTACGAGGAAGAGAGACCTGGAGATGGCATTGAACAGAAGCCGGATATGGCAATTGGGCGTCGTCTCCATGAAACGGCACGCATAGTCATGGACCCGTCCTCCGGCAGTTACGGCTGCGTTGTCCCCGCCGGCACCTGGCACACGGTCGAAGTTCTGGAGCCTTCCGTCATCTATGAATCCAAGGACGGAAAGTACGGCGAAGACGGGAGCGAGACTGTGTGAGTTTTGGGGTGGACGCGGAGATTGTTCCGGCATATACTTATACTGCGTCGGCATCTGTCGTCTCGCTCATGTCGGTGCTACCATTGTCCTGGTGGATTCTCAGAAGGACAATGTCGAGATGGACTACAGCAAGTTGGCAGATGCTATCACAGAGCGCACCAAAGTCATTGTCCCTGTGGATATTGCTGGTATCTGCGCTGATGTGGATAAGGTTCGTGAGATAGTGAACCGTCCTGAAATTCTGGCAAAATTCCATCCTGCAAATGATATTCAGAAGCTTCTGGGCCGTATCGCCATTTCCAATGACTGCGCTCATTCATTTGGAGCTTCGCGTCATGGCAAGATGGCTGGCGAGATTGCTGATTTTTCTTCGTTCTCTTTCCATGCGGTGAAGAATTTCACTACTGCCGAAGGCGGCGCATTGACATGGAATCTGCCGTTCGGAAACGAGAAGGTGGAGCGTCAGCAGGTGTATTGCGGAAGTCCTGTACCTTTCATTGAGGGTGAGACCTGGAACGAGTTTATCTACCGTCTCTCCCAGTTGTTCTCGCTTCATGGTCAGAACAAGGATGCGCTCGCAAAAACGAAGCTAGGTGCATGGGAGTACGATATCATTGGCCCATGGTACAAATGCAACATGACCGACATCATGGCGGCTCTCGGTCTCGTCCAGTTCGAGCGTTATCCGTCAATGCTGGAGAAGCGTCACGAGATGGTTTCATTGTACAATGCCGGCATCGATTCCCTGAACGCTGGCATTGATGCAGCCCATCAGGTCAAGTATCTGAATCACAGGGCTCCAGATCATTGTTCTTCGCACCATCTTTACCTGGTCCGTCTTCAGGGCCGCACCCGCGAAGAGGCCAACAAAGTTATCGAGCAGATGGCCGAGCGCGGCATCGCAACCAATGTCCACTACAAGCCTCTCCCGATGATGACCGCCTACAAGGCTCACGGCTTCGACATCGCCGATTTCCCGAACGCCTATCACCTGTTCGAAAATGAAATCACGCTCCCTCTTAATACCAAAATGTCAATGGAAGACGCCGAGTACGTGATAGAGAATTTCGTGGAGATTGTGAAGGGACTGTAGCTGATAGATGAACTAGTCGCTCGAATTTTGAAGAAATCTGTGGGATTATACAGGATTCGGGCGACTTTTGGTATTTGGGGACAATGGGACGATTAAGTGCATTTTATTGACAAGTATCTTGGAGATGGGAGGTTTGTATTGGCAATGATAAGAATCTTGTGGATTGTGGGGTGTTTTGATGTTAGCTATTTGGTCGTTGAAGTTGACGAAATATTTGTGTGACTGATTACATTGTGAGGAATCTTTGAATTTTGTCGTCTGCTAAATGGGAGTATCATGAAATTTAAGCATTGGTTTATTCTCATACTTGTCCAGATTTCGCTGGTTGCAGGAGGTTTGTTCCTTTATCACCTAATGTTAGGTGGTACTGGGATTGATCCAGGAGATGCCATCACCCTATGGGCAACAGTAATAACTATTGTGTTTATTGTGTTCTCTGTGTTGGGTATTTTAGATATTCAAAGTCGAATGAATACTCTTAAGGAGAGTGAAAAAAATTATATGCAACTTCAAGAGAAAACGAATGAAATCATTTCTACGGTTGACTCTTTGCGAGGAGAATTGGTGAAGAAAGCGCAGGGAGAGATACAAAGAATCATTCGAAATAGTGCTGAACTTCAGAATTACTACGGGTTGTTTGCTGCCGTGGAGGCTGTACCTGCTCCAGATAGACGTATTGCGATGTATACCGACCTCATTGCTAACACACGTCCTATTGATGGTCTCGACAAGGCCTTTCCTTACATCAAGCGTGGAGCCGCATATATGCAGCTCCGCCTGTTAGATAAGGCTAAGGCAGACTTTGACTTCGCTCTGGCTAATTGTACGCCAATGAATAAGAGTGCCGCATATGCCTGCTTAGGTGATTACTACGTGCAGATTAAGGACTTTAAAAAGGCTGCAGATTTTTTTGCGAAAGCATTGAACGAAAAACCATCGTCTGCACCATTGTGCACCGATCTGGCTAATGCATATGCTGCTCAGGGTGAATTTGATAAGGCAAAAGAATACTATGATCGTGCACTCTCTATTAACCCTGAGTCGGCTGAGATTTTCTACAACAAAGCCAAGCGTCTGTACGACATAAACCCCAATCGTACCGATGCGGATAACGAGCGGATTATAGCATATCTTGACAAAAGTATTTCATTGAACCCACTGTTTTTCAAGTCTTATATCAATAAGGCCTCGGTCTTGCGCGGTCAGGGCAAGGAATCTGATGCTACTGACGTACTTGAACAGATAGTAAAGCCAATGTTTGACCATGATTTTATAATGGGAATTGAACAACGCGGTATTACCTACAAGATGACTCGCGATTTGCCTAAGGCGCTTAATGATTTTAACTTTGTTCTCTTCCACGATCCTCATAATGTCCAAAATCTCTGTAATCTTGCGCTTGTCAGCCTAGAGATGAACAACCTTAGTAATGCTGATTATTATTCCCGCATAGGGTTACAGGAGGCAGAAAGACAAAATAATCACGCGTGTGATGGTGATTTCTATATGGTACGTCAGATGTTGTTGAATATTCAGAACCATATGCAATTCAGTTCCTCTTTTCGCCCTGATAGCGAACCGGGTCATAAATCAAATAATGAGTAATGATAGTATTCTACTATACCGACATTGATAATTTAGAACGAATTCTGGCTTCAACAAGTCGCGGTAATCAGCGTCTTGTTCTTAAGGCAAAGCATCGCTGCTACCTGAACGACGATGCTCAGCGCACGTTTGGACGCTATCTGCTGCCAAGTTGCATCTCGTCTATTGAGGCCGAACTGGGTGTTGATTCCACTAAAGCGGTTGCTCCGCTCGTCATGAATCCAGATTATCTTTCTTTCGTTCTTGAATCTATCAATTCCTACAATGATCATAAACAGGGTATTGAGTCTTTTGTGCTGTCTTTTTCCGAGGATCAAGATAATGCTGAATTATGGCGTAGGAATGCTAACAATGGTCGTGGCATTGCTATTGGTTTTGATACTGCTTGTCTTCAGCCAGACTACGAGCATTTTATCAATGTCTATGGCGAGAAGTGCTGCTATTGGTCTGAGAATATCAAAAGTTCTAATTTCCGTTTGTCTTCGGACTCCAAGTTGTATGCCTCTATTCTCGAGACCTATAAGTTAATGTCTAATCCCCGTGTGGTAGATTCCTTTAATGTGATCTACGGGCAGAATGGGCCCGACTTTGCGTCCCAATGCATTAAAGATACATTGGTTGCCAATCTCATTACTACCTATGATGTGTTTCACAAACAAGATATATGGCAAAACGAGAAGGAATACCGTATTTCTCTGAGTTCGATGCCTGTTGATGTAGAGTTTGTGAAGGATGAGAACGGTGATTATTTCCCTTATGCAAACGTTACTTTTCCGGTATCCGCATTACGTATGATAGTTGCGGGGCCAAAGGTTGGGAAAAATGCTTATGGTATGATTAAGTCATTGTTGATGAGGAAGGGGGTATCTCAGGATGTTGTTGTCTTGTATAGCGCGGTGAAAGAGTTGTAGGTTTTATTGTCAATTTAATCTACTTAGGCTAAAATTGTGAGGTCGTTTTGCAGTAGTGAAAATTTATAGAGGACGGGGTTGCATGCTCTTCTATGTGGACAGCTTTTTATTCTGTATAGGAAACGCCTGGGTCGGTTTGGGACGTAAGGCTTTCTTTATATTTGATTGAGATCGTCGCTGCTTCGCTCGGAGTGAAAACATTAAATGCCAATCTCTAAGTAAAAACATAGAACTATGAGGTGCTACGTTTGTAATAAAGTACCTATGTTTGATATCCAAATAAAATTGGAGTGAGCTTTTTCAAAGCTCA